>Ga0209323_10003041_pt1 | contig 11180 bp, 8 predicted proteins | sample Rifsed19ft2_FD_184014 | JGI IMG/M metagenome (GOLD analysis project Ga0209323, IMG submission 184014) | Soil microbial communities from Rifle, Colorado, USA - sediment 19ft 2 (version 2) | ecosystem: Environmental > Terrestrial > Deep subsurface > Rock core/Sediment | place: Rifle, Colorado...
CCCCTCAGGCACGGAAGTACTGTCCGGCTCATGGAAAACCGAGTGAACCCACCAGTATGTAATCAATTACATAACTATGAAGTCAATTCCACAAATTAACACCCATCAACAATTTTAATTTCTTTAATTATCAAACAGTTATAAGCTGGCACCTTCATTGCAGAAGCTCCTCTTCGTAAGTATAAGAAGAAAGGGACTTGTCAATGAAAAGGCTGTCTAATCAGAAAGGGTTCACACTCCTCGAGCTTTTAATAGCGCTTACTATCCTCACTATAGGTCTGCTTGGCCTCGCAGGTCTTCACATAGCCGCAATACAGGGTAATGTCAGCGGTTTCAAGATCAGCACTGCTGCTGCAGTTGCTCAGGAGAGGATTGAAGAATTAAAGGCGCTGGATGCATCGGCGGCAGCCCTGACCGCCGGGGCGCATGCTGATGACGGGAATCAGGTCGTACAAGGCATCACATATAACAGGAGTTACACCATTCAGGATAACACCCCTGTCACCGGCACAAGTACAATTACGCTGACTGTAACTTGGGTCGAACCAGGGACAGGTGTGACAAGAAACACAAGTGTATTCACACGTATAAACAAAGGGTGACATGAAAATTTTCAAATCGCAAAAAGGATTCAGCGCTGTAGAGCTTCTTATAACTGTTGGAATCATGGGCTTTGTCCTCGCCGCCCTTTACAACATCATGATAAGTCAGCAGCGCACATATGAGGCACAAAAGGATGTATCGGTAACTCAAAGGGATGTACGTGCATCCATCTCATATATTGAGAGGGATATAAGGATGGCCGGTCTCGCAGTTCCAAGAGGAACTAATCCTATAGCCGCATTCCAGGACGGCATTTTAGGGGATCCTGCAGCGCCGGACACGATCAGCATAAATTTCAGTCCGGGCCCCCTTACCCATCTTACAGCAGATACAGTCACCAATCCGGGGACTGACAACATAATCGAGGTAAACTCTGTAACGGGTTTCAATGCAGGCGACACAGTTAATATTATCAACAACGAAACAAATAATCTTATAGGGCAATATGTAGTAAGCGCCGTGGACAGCGTCAACAATGAGCTGTCACTTGACTCAGACCCTTTAGTAGATGGGATCATAGATCTCGGATTCCTGGTTGCAAGGAATTTCAGGACCATAACCTACAGGGTAGCGGTAAATGCAGGCACAGGAAGGGACACCCTGATAAGAGATGACGGCACGGTACAGTCGCTGATCGTGGATGGGATAACAGACTTTCAGCTTTCATACATACTTGATGACGGAAGCGAAGTTACCGCCCCTGCTGATTTGTCTGACGTCAGGCGTATACGTATAGATTTGACAGCGGCTACGATAAAGCAGGCCGCAAGACTGGGAGGACAACCGACTTCAAGAGAGATTGCGACAATAGTGCCAATCAAAAATATACGATTGTGAGGAATAAAATGTTTAAGTTAAATAATGAAAGCGGAACTGCACTGGTCATAGCAATGATCTTCCTTGGATTGCTAACCACTATCGGATTGTATGCATTACTTAACTCTACAACTGAGCTGACAAGTTCTGCAAGTTACAGGGGGAATAAAGAGGCTTTTTATGCGGCGGAAGGCGCACTGGAATATGTTAAGGGTGACGGTTATTACTTTACGACCAAGGCGACACTGAATTTCCCTGATAATAGTCACCCGACTGTTGCAGCACGGGATCTCGCATCAGGAGGCACTAATGCAACGGGATCGGTTGAATACCTTAATTCAGGCAATCCACCGCCAGGTTATGGATTCAGCCTCAAAGACACTATGTCAAATTATTTTGTCATAGAAGCTACAGGGACTTCCAATTCCGGGATACAAAGCATTCAGGAAGAAGGAGTAGCAAAGATTCTACCAAAAGGGTAAAGGAGGTCTTACATGAAAAGATTATTGACAGCGATATGCATCCTGATGGTTTTCCCTGTTGTTGTCCATGCAACTGATGTGGAGATATACGGCACAACAACATCGGAGATAAAACCAAATGTCCTTATAATCTTTGATAACTCAGGCAGCATGAATGAAGAGGTCAGGAGCGCAATAGGTTATGATCCGGCGGTCACATATACCGAGGCCCTCGCATGCGGCGGCGGGGATAATGTCCTGTGTGAAACTAACCGCGTATACAGATGGCGCGGGGTTGAGAAGGTATGGCAGGGACACACCACTATGGCAAATGTTCAGTCCCGCTGTACTTCGGCATATAACAATCTTTCTGCTCAGGGAACTTATACAGGCCGTCTTTCAACAGCCGGCGCCTGCAGCACCTCATCAGGCACATATGCATCCGGAAATTACGTCAACTTCCTTGTGAGTCAAACAGGCGACACAGACCCCTCACTCCCCAAACTTACTATTGCAAAGAGGGTTATCTCAGAACTTGTACAGACTACAGACGCAGTTAACTTCGGACTCATGAAATTTAATCAATCACAGGGTGGACAGTTGGTATTTCCCGTATCAGATATGTCAACAGGGACAAACAGGGCAACCCTTATCAGCAGTATAAACGCACTGACAGGAGATACATGGACACCCCTGGCTGAGACCCATTATGAGGCAATGCGCTACTACAGCGGACAGTCAAGCTATTTTAACGCTGGGACTAACTATACCTCACCCATTCAGTACACCTGCCAGAAGAACTACATTATTCTGATGACAGACGGCATGTCCACTGAGGACAGGAGTCCTGTATTGCAGACTATATGCAGCAGCGGTGATTGTGACGGAGACGGATACGAGCCAGAGGAAGACTCAAGAAAGTCATATGCCTTCCAGGGTTCAGACTATCTGGATGATGTGGCAAAGTATTTACATGATAATGATATGAGAACAAGACGGCGCAACACTGCTCCTTCAGGAAACAGCCGCCAACGGCGGCGGCACTTATTACTCTGCATATAACACACAGACCCTTAACCAGGCATTCGTTGAGATACTTGGTACAATTGTACAGGACAATACCTCTTTTGTTGCCCCTGTTGTGCCGGTCAGTCCTGAGAATAAGACATACAGCGGAGACTCTGTATATATAGGGTTCTTCAAACCTGCCGTGGGTGCCTTCTGGTCAGGCAACCTCAAGAAGTATGGATTGGATCTTGACAATGGGACTGTAGTAGACAAAAACGGGACACCTGCCCTCGATAGTGACGGCAATTTTCTTGAGTCATCGGTCTCCTACTGGTCAACCCTTGCAGACGGCGGCCTTGTGGAAGACGGCGGTGTCGGAGGTGTACTCCTTGCAAGGACTGCTGCAAGGAACATTTATACATACCTTGGTACATCCACCACACTTACACATTCTTCAAATGCCTTTACTACAGGAAACGGTTCATTGACCTATGACCTCTTCACCCTGTCTAATGACACGGAAAAAAACAGCCTGATTAATTATATACATGGATATGATGCATACAGCGCTGTGCCGACTGCGAAGAGGGACTGGATACTCGGTGACATACTCCATTCGAGACCTACTGTTGTACATTATTCCGACTCACGCTCTGTAATATATGTCGGGGCAAATGACGGGATGCTGCATGCATTTGAAGACAGTACCGGTGAAGAGCTCTGGGGTTTTGTCCCGACGGATTTGCTTGGCAGCCTTAAGAATATTGTAACCGGGGCTTCACATCCATACTATGTAGATGCATCACCCAGGACATTCATTAAAGATGCAAATGGAAACGGAACTATATCTGCAGGCGAGGGTGATAAGGTTGTATTAATATTCGGAGAACGTAGAGGCGGCAGTGCCTACTTTGCACTTGATGTCACAACCCCGGAATCTCCTTCAGTCCTATGGAGGATCGGTGCAGCCATTACTGCCACTGAGCCTGATGTAGGTTCAGTGTGGGATGATACAGAACTAGGGCAGAGCTGGTCTGAACCTGAAATAACAAGAGTTGTAATAGGCGGTGAGGCAAAGTATATCTTCCTCATAGGGGGAGGCTACGATACCCTCAGTGAGGATGTAGTACCAAGGGTAGCGGATGCTGTAAAAGGCCGCGCAGTATATGCCGTGGATGTATTGACCGGCACGAAACTCTGGGAATATTCATACACTACATCAACAGGATTAAATGATCCATCAGACTCCAAACATGACATGACATATGCCATACCGGCTTCCTTAACTGTTATAGATTCAGATGGAAACGGATATGCGGACAGGGCATATGTTGGTGATGCAGGAGGCCAGTTATGGAGATTCGATATAGGAAACAACAGTACAGCAAACTGGACCGGCAAGATAATATTCAGGTCCAATCCCGGGGCCGACAGCTCTACAGGCCGTAAGATCCTCTACCAGCCTGACATAGTCCAGGAGATAGGATATGACGTCCTTTATTTTGGCACTGGTGACAGGGAAAACCCGCGGGATACATCTGTCGTTGACAGGCTGTATGCTGTCAAGGATGACGGCAACGTAACGACTCCACTTACTGAAGCCAATCTTGTCAACGTTACAGAAAATCTGCTTCAGGCATCATCATCTTCCTCAAGCGATATTGCATCCATGCTCTCGAGTCTTTCAAGTAATAAGGGGTGGTACATAAAATTAGACCAGCACGATGGTGAAAAGGTGCTGGCCCCTGCGAGTGTCTTTGCAAAAGTTGCCTATTATACTACATTCTCGCCTACCGGAGGAGAAGAGCTGGATGCATGTATTCCAAACAGGGGTGTGGCAAGGGTATTTGCACTCAATTATCTTACCGGTGAGGCGGTATTCAATTACGACACATCCAATGACTCCGGCTATTCAACTGAAACCAATACAAGGGCCATGGGCAATGATGGTGAGATACTGAAGCGCAGCGACAGGTATAACGTTATCGGCACAGGTATCCCATCCGGCGTCGTTGTTATTATAAATCAGGAAGGGGAAGGCGCCCTGATAGGAGTCGGCGGCGGACTTGAGATCCCGGAGGTCAGGGCAGGGAAGACGGCGATACGCCTGTACTGGCGGGACAAATAATATAAGGCGGAGGGTAAAATGCTTAATTTTATCATTGCAGGTTTACTATTCATACTTTCAAATCAACCGGCGCTGGCCGGGGGTAATGATACAGTAATATTCCAGGGTATAGTAAACTCCACAGATGGAATGCCATACCACCTGTTCATCAATGAAAGGAAGATCCTGCTTGATGAACGGGTAGAGGTCATGGACCACAAAGAAAAGGATAAGGACATTTCCGATATCAAGAACGGCAAATGGCTCTACATCGTTTCTGAAGAAACATTGTCCGGCCCTAAGGCAATACGGATATACCTGCTGCCAGGGAATGTCAAGCACAGCGAGAAACGTAACTATCCATTTATGCATAAAGAAGAGGATAGGGATTAATCAGCAATTCCCGGTAAAACCTGTCTCCCTCGCAGATGCGGGACATAAATGTCCCGCCTATCGCGATAGGCGGGGTATTCTTACCCCGCTGCAGGCACACTATCTTTTAGTAATGCCCTGGCCTCGGAAAATGCCGTGAGGAAATTCTCTACGTCATCAGGAAAGATGATTACTGACGAGCGGTTGAATGTGCCGTCATCAGAGCGTGTGCTTTCTGCTATTATCATAAACCGCTTGTTATTTCTTGCCTCCCTGACATCAAAGAAATATGTCCGCCTCCCGGCCCTGATCATCCTTGTATAAAGACTCGCCTTCTCACTCATTGTATCTCCTCCTTTATTCAGATAGTTACTACCACACGAATGGATATCCATCGTGCCCATTGGAATCAGTAAGACTCATGACAAACCCGCCTGCACGTGCATCAACAACCCACAGATCCGACCACAGCCCTCCTGAAACATTTGATTCTATCACTATTCGTTCGTTATCCAGCCAGACAGGCGTGCCATTCCACACACCATGGTCTGAATTGCTGAAATCCGTATTTGTAACGTTAGTCTCTGTACCATTGTTAATATCAAGTATGTGCACGTTAACATACCACGGCTCATTGACGCCATATACAACCTTTGTTGGTTTCTCATAAGCAAGCCTGTTTCCATCAGGAGACCACGACGGTTTCCATCTGTCGCGATTATCCAGTAATGCAGTCATATTTTGCATAGCCCTGCTGCTCAATTCCATTACAATAATATCACTCTTATTCTCACGCTGTGATGTATAGGCAATCCTTGAACCATCAGGAGACCAGGATGGCCAGCGGTTGTCATAAGCATCATCTGTAAGTCTTGTCTCCTCTCCGGTATCTGTATTGAATATGTAGATATCACTCTTTGAATTCCTCATTCCGGAATACAACAGCCGTCTGCCGTCAGGGGACCAGGAAGGCCAGTAGCCGTCTACAATCCTGGTTATACCCCCTGAGGCTGAGTCGAGTATCCATATTCCGTCATTATTATCACGATCAGAGTGAAAGGCTACATGAGTCCCGTCCGGTGAACCGGCAGGGTGAGTATATGCGATATCTGATTCAGTATTAGCAAGAACAGTCATAAGATTACTGCCATCCGGAGACATTGAGTATATCTCTGAGGAACCATTCCTGTCGGATATAAATAACAACCTTTCTCTGTAAACCTTTCCGATTACTGCATCATGTTCTTCTCCAAGCCTGCCTTTAAAGACTATTATATAGCGGCCTTTTTCCATATTATCACCTGGTGCAGTAATCCTGAATTTCTCTGTCACATTGCCGGGTCCAACTGGATGTTCCGCAGGAATAATATATGATGACAGCATTGTCCTCATGCCTGTGGATGATGAGTCATAGTATACCTCTATGATCCCCTCATGCAGAGGTTCTGCAGACAGATTTTTTATCTTTATCCCGTCAGGACCATCCTTTAAGACAGCGAACCTTCCCCTGAAGAAATATTCAGTCAGTCCGGATACATATGCCACTGCCTTTGGGATCAGTACTTCTGAATAGTTTTTGTAGCAATTCGTATCAAGATACGCTGTATGGTCTGCCCTTTCCTTATCACTGAAATACTTAAGTACCGGGTTAAGGAGGCCAACAACAGCAAGATGAGGGACTTCTATCCCGTCTGATGTCCGCCCCCTGTAATATTGTACAACATCTGTTTTGCCATCCTCGGCAACTATTTCATACCCTTCTATGTCAACCCAATCAGGACTGGTGTATCTTTTGAAAATTGTCCCTTCACTCAGGAAATTATTATTGGTGTACTCAGCAAGACCTTTTATTTCATGACCTCCGTCACCATCCCAGAAATCAGACAGTTTGTTAAAAACGATCTTTTCACTTATGGGGGAAGCATCCCCAACCATTTTCCCATCCTCCACATAACCTTCCAGATACGTACCATGAATAACACCGTGCCAGATATGGTCATACAGGAAGTCATTTCGTGTATGTGCAGGCACCGCCATATCTTCCAGGATATGAAGACTGTGTCCGAGTGAGAAAAATGTCATTGCAAAATTATGCCCGCGCTCTTCCTCTGTCTTTGCAGTAAGTGCATTGTAGAAATATTGACGTGTATCAGGCCATGCAAAATAGTTATACGGATAGGCTCCTGAAGTCTTTCCGGTTACCCTGTCAATAGCCGATGTCCCATCGAGGTTAAAACCGGGTTCACAGAGTGAGACAATAGAACAAATAATGCGGCCGGCGTTACCCTGCTCTGCCGAAGGGTAAAAGAGGGCAAGGAAATCGGCAAATATTCCTACCCCATAGTAATTATTATCAAGGCCGGAATTGGATACAGGGTCATGGAAATGGTGCTGTGAACGCTCTGTAGGATGATCTTCAGCCTCACTCCCGGAGACCATTAAATAATTTGCTGTGTAAGATTGAGAAATCCGCGTAGGGAATTTCCGGCGGAAATCCTTTCCAAAGACATCGTTGTTACGCTCTATCTGTTTCATAATTTCACTGTCTGAAAACTCAGACTGGAAACTAAATTGAGTGTTTAATCCATCTTTTAATTCAATCTCATTTTTCAGATAACGTTCCAGCGCTCCATCCTTTATAATGCTGTCGACAGCCGATGCAGTAATTGCCGGGTGTGTATAGTTACTTCCATAACCAAAGGAGTCAACAGCACTAAGGATGCCGGAAATCCCGATGATTAAAATAATTAATTTCCTGTACATGGTCTATCTCCTTTAAAATTTATCTATCATCCATCTGCCGAAGATGTCTTTCCGGAACCAGATATAATGTGTGTATTCATTATCCTCATCCCTGATCCTGACCCTGTATTTTGCATCATCGTCTTTTATGTAAACCGGTTCTATGTTTCCCATCTTTGCGTATATCTCCGGCAGCTTGTCCTTAGCCAGGGTAAACTCCTCTTTATATTTCCACCTTGAACTATATGTAAAATATCCGACCGCACCTTCTATGTCCCCTGCCGACAGTCTGGCAAGCATGGAAGTCCATATCACCTTCAGGCCTTTATCAATATTGGCGTCTATTGATTCGCCGGCATGCCCGGTTAAATTCCAACTTATAACTACTATTACAGTTAATAAAATCTGTTTCCTTTTCACTCGATAACACCCTTTCAAATCCCCCCTTACCCCCCTTTAAAAAAGGGGGATTAAGGGGGATTTTTCATCAGAATTTATGTATCTTCCACAGTCCGTAAATGTCACGTGCAAACCAGATGTAATGGGTAACATCATCCCGGTATAACCTTGCCTTTGCAACATTGTCACTGAGGGTTACAAGCTGAATATCACCTATGGTACTGAAGAAAACCGGCAAGTCTGCTCCGGCCATGAGAAACTGCTCTTTATACCTGTCCCTTGTTTCAGGGATAATCATGGACAACGCATCTTCAATGTTGTTGCTAACAATATAGTCTTTAAATTCGTTCCATAATTGCTTTAACATTCCGTCGGCATCATTCCACGTCATTCCGGTAAATCCAAACTCAGCGGTATAGTTATTACTGTTGGAATCCGTTCCATTGAAAGTAATGGAATAAATTCCGGGCTCATTTATTAATACCCTGTAATGTAATGGATCATCTGACAGTACCTGTGTTGCTGCCGTCCCCGTTATTTGCAGACTACCTTCGGTAAATATAATGCCATGTGAAGCTTCAACCATAACCGTGAGTACGAGAGGCGCTATTCCTGCCTCCATCGCATGGATCCGGATACTTTCTGTAACATCAGGGGCACGGAATAATTCTATCGAATCAGTAACAATTATCCCGGACTCATTGAGCATCTCTGCTGTTATTCTGTTCATACCCTCTGACAGTGGAATACCATTTGCCGTAAAGTAACCATTATATACATTGGCAAGGACTCCATTGATCCGTACACCGGCATCAATGTCTCCGCTCCTGATAAACCCTTTTACCACGGTCTCATCAGCATCCGTAATAGCTCCATCCGCCGGATAGCTTATACCTATGGAATAGTTGATCCCTCTCAGAATAAAGTTATGTGTAAGCACTAATGTATCTGAACTGAAGGCATTTGCATTTACAGTGATTCCTGCGTCAGTATATCCATTTAATAATGCCTCTGCCTCAAATGAAATTCGTGGTATGCCGGATATCAGATAAATACCATTCTTATCTGATGTCGTAATTAATGATGACCCTGTTATTGATATGGTTACAGCTTCCAGCGGTTGCTCAGCGGTATTTACTACCTGTCCTGTGAGGGTAAACGTGCCTGGAAGACTGACAGGCTGCAGGGCTATATCATGAGCAGGCGGAGAATCCCCACCCAATGCACATATCCTGATATCACCGGGCTCATACCCGTATTTTTCAGCAAGAATAGTGACATCTCCACTTATTACGCCGTCTATCCTGTATTCGCCGTCTTCATCACTCATTACAGGCATGTGATCTCCGTTCTTTGGAATCACGGTAACCATAGCCCCGGCTACAGGAAGGCCGAGGACACCGTGTAGAATGCGGCCGGAGACCTGCGACGTTTCTGAATATGCGTAGACTATATCAAGATTGGTATTCATTGAATTACCGGGAAGGTCTGATGCCTCGATGGTAATGTTATTATGTCCGGGCCGTAGAGAAATATCTGTGCTGAACCTTCCATCTGAAACAGGTATATTTTTACTATTTATAAAGTTTTCTATCAGAGATACATTATCCACAGCAGGATCATCCACAGTCCCCTCTATTATCAGCTCCTGGGTGGTAACAACTGAGCCTGCCGCAGGTTGAATAATCTCAATGTCCGGCGGTATGGTGTCTATGTTCAGTACGATATCCCTGGAGATGCTCTTCCCGGATTCATTTGTCACTTCTATGGATATTATATTGAGGCCATGCTGTAGGACAAGATCGCTGTAATAATAAAATCCGGCATCGTTATAAACAGCATCTGTGTCATTAATGGCTACCCGGAGAGGCAATTCTTCATAATCATAGGCATACACCCTGACCTGCTCATTTTTGTACATCTCAGGCAGTTGACGCCCGAGGAGTTTATCAAACTCCGGGTCTTCCACCTCAAAATCATACTGATTAAATTCACACACCGGCGGAAACTCGCCAGGCACGAGACATATATTTTCAAGCACAGGCCCTGCTTCCGTGTATACATCCACGAAGGCCAGTACATCCTGATCCCACCGGAACTTAATCCTCCCCGGATTGTAGAATAATATTTTCACCGCAGGACTTGCTTCGCCCGGAGAGAGTTCGTGATCTGCAATATTGCCGGTCAGGTCAAAATATGGCAAGCCGTCCTGAGTATAACCGTCAGGATTGGCAACAGTCACATCCGGAGTGCTGATACCTGTGATAACCACCTTTAACGGCGTATGTATAGCTTTGTCTGAGATGTTTGTAACCACCATGCTGAGTGAGAGTGTGTTGGTCTTCGTATTAAAGACAGGAGATGTAAAGTCAATCCTCGTAAGCTCATCAACATTTTCTTCAATCAATTCTCCATGTGCAGTGCCGATCCCCGGGATCATTATTAAAAGTAAACTCATAACAGAGATGCCGTATTTGAAATTACCCTTGTATCCGGCGGATAAAAATACCAATATAAGACCACTTCCGAGGAGTATTAATGTCCCGGGTTCCGGTACAGGCGTTATGGGATCAACCACGTCATCTATGGCAGCTATTGAGGTGAAACCATCATCCTCATCAAGCAAATCAAAACTTAGAGTCACAATAGAGCCTATGTTGAAATCTGAGATA
>Ga0209323_10003051_pt1 | contig 11163 bp, 10 predicted proteins | sample Rifsed19ft2_FD_184014 | JGI IMG/M metagenome (GOLD analysis project Ga0209323, IMG submission 184014) | Soil microbial communities from Rifle, Colorado, USA - sediment 19ft 2 (version 2) | ecosystem: Environmental > Terrestrial > Deep subsurface > Rock core/Sediment | place: Rifle, Colorado...
TCCCTGCCGAGGTACTTATCTATGGGCTTTTCACTCCCCTGTAAGGATTTAACCCAAGAGATAATAGCGTCATTGCGTTCCCCCAGTCCCTCCTTAAAGATCTGAATTCTTTTCTTCTTCATAATGGCTGCCTTCTTAATTGTTCCTTCAATGATCTTTTTATTGCGGTCATAGTTAAACCCCGGCTCAGGGTCCGGTGTCATCAAGTGCCAGTCCGCTTTTGGAATTTTAGTATCCATTTGAGGAAGGTGGGAGAGTTGCACTCCCTAAACTCTTACCTTCCGTTGCGAGGTTTGTGAGGTATCGGCTAACTTATGAATTCGTTTCGCTTTTCCTCTCACTGATGCAAACCTCGGCCAAAACATCGTATTAACCCGTCTTCTGAGTTTCCCGACCATTCGCAGCCGGAGCCAAACAAAGCAGATTGGCAAACCAGACCATTGTAGCCTGATAAGAAATCTTGTTGGCCAGACGAAGCATTGAACCTTGGTTCGCTTCCTCCATCCACTCCAGATCACCTACTTGACAGATTGTCCAAGAATCCAGATTAAGGATCAGGACTTCACCGTCCGGCACATCAACGTCCAGAAACACCCCCACTTTGCCCGCACCCGCAGCAAATTCTAAACCTGTCCATCCGCCCAAGAGATCGGATTCATTCACTACTCTCCGCATGGATTGCAGTAAATCACCGTATTTCTTGTAAAGAGTCAGGTTCACGAAGACAGCCTGTCTATCCCCCATCTGTCCGTATTTTCGGGCACGAAGGTAAGATAATTCCATCCTGGAAAGAGAGAGAGCCTCGGAAACCGTCCCCAGTTGGGGCGCCCAGCCGAATACTCCACGAGTAAGTCCGGCATAAGTTCCAGTGGTAGAACCAGACAAAGCTGCCCTAACACCAGTAAATTCCGAAGAGCCTGCACCGATCAGTCCACCAGATAATGCATAAACTGCATCATTTGCGACAATCGCGGTACCGGCAGTCAAAACAACGGTAGCAGATCCAGCGGTTGCTCCAGCGGTAACAGTCGAAACTGTACCCTTTGCAGCAGCTGCGGTTCCAATACCGACCACCATTCCGGGGAAGATGTAATCTTCCGGTCTGATGTCGCCATTGACCATTCCATAGTTATCAGTTGAACGACCATCGTCCAAGCTAGCCGTACGCGGACCCATTGTGAATGTTCCGGCATCACCAGCTACAGAGCCGATAACTTCTCCTATAATTCCAGAGCCATCTCCATAGAACTGCCTATTAATGGACTTAGCAAAATCAGAAGCTAATGAGGTTGCTTGGTAAGTCAATGCTGACTCAACCGCGCTTCTAGATGATTTGGTCGCATCGATAGCCAGTTTGCTGATATCGAACGCACCAGTGATTATCTTTACCCCAATGCTTGCCTGCCCAACGCCAGCCGTACCAGATACCGTGGTGTCATTGTCAGTCGCCAAATTCGATACTCCGCTATGTCGGGTTGTCCGAATAGGGGCATAGAAGTTGTTGTTCATGAAGGTAACACCAGAATTCCGCTTCAGCTGATCCAAGAGGACAGTCTGTTTGGAAAAGTTATCCTTAATATACGGCAGCAAAATATTATGCAGCGCATTAGAGAAATCTCCTAATAAAAAGGCCACTAAAAATCACCCCCTATCCATGTGGTAATCCGTTTCCCCGATGATTAAAAGTAAGGGAAAGGTCATTCGCCACCTCCGCCTAATGCTTCATGCACTAATGCTGTGAGGTTATCTTTGGTAATTTGGACCGCCGGAGGAGTTTTGCCTCCTGCCGTAGAACCGGATGGAGAGAACATCCCCGGCACTGTTGCCTTTTTGGTCTGTTCTTCTTTCCACTTGTCGATTTCGACCTCAAATTTATCTTTATAAGCCTTAGCCGGATTGCGCATACCGCTTTCCTGCATATACTTCAAAAGATCTTCTCGTGTTATGGCTGGTTGCCCCTTGCTTGTGGCTTCCTCAATCACGGTCTCAGTGTCTTCAACCAATTTTTCCGCCGCCCTACGAGTAACATACATCTGGTCGAAAGTCTGGTTAAAGTCTTCAGTCGTCATCAAACCTAATTCTTTGGCTTGTTGCTTGGCGAGTTGCTTCAACTCTTCAGGGCTCAGTTGTTGCTGATTCTCTACCTTTAAATTGACCTGTTTGGTCTTAAATTCTTCATTTTCTCTCTTCAGCCGACCAATTTCGTCTGCCCTACGACCATAATCAGACATCACCTTATCGAGTTTCCCATAATTTTTTTCGAGTTCTGAAGCTGTTTGGCCTAATCCGACTAACCTGGACAATTCGTCCTGAGTATATTCGGTTTCACCCAATTTGATTTTTTCTGGTTCTGTTTGTACTGGTTCGTCCACTTTTACTCCTTTTGTATCATCAAAAAAATCTGACATTTAAATTTTCACCTCCTCCCGTCATCAACCGTTAGGTAATGCACGGACATTTAGTTGTTCAACTTAAATGTCTAGCAGTCATTGCTGACTATAATTATTATACCGTAGTCTACAATCCTACCCCCAAAAGTGACTTATATCCAATATTTGTAGTGGGGGGGGCAGCAGCTCCATAAGTAGCATAAATAGAAACCTTAAAGTAAATGGAGAAATCATTTATTGGATTAGGGGTAGTCGAATAAGTACTCGTTGTTTCTCCGTAACCATAATCATCGTGGTTATCAACGAATACTTGCCCAAGACCGCCAGTATTGGCACAATGTACCCCGATGTAATAAAAGGTAGATGCGGATACGCTTGGTTGGGTAGCAAAAGGCAAATCCAGCCATGCCGCCGCCCCCGTTGCCTTACTTGCTTCATCGGTTATTCCGTTGGTTAATCTGGAAAGTGAACTATTATAAATAGCTCCGTTAAAATTCTTGGCATTAGTCTCCGTTGATACATAAGCGGTTAGTTTGGATACTGAACCACCAGTTGCATCTGTAGTTCCACCACCAGTTATAAATAAGTTCTTACAGGTTGCTCCTATTGGCCCCACTGTGGTAAATCCGAATGTTGGGTCTACAATCACCGGATAAACTGCATTATTTAACCATGTCTGGTCAACAGAGATTGTTAAAATGCCGTTTACTTTGTCAAAATCCAATTCCCCCCAAGTTTCATTTCCATTAGCATCAACTACATAGGGGCGGTAAACGTGAAACGCCTTCCCTGTACCATAATTCTTTTGACCAAGCACATGGTCACGTTTGGTGGCGTGATAAACAGCGTAAGAACCAATAGAATTTTCCGGCATCGTAAATCCAGCGTCTATTTGTTCCTGAGTTAAAGCTGGTTGGTAATGCCAAGTTAAATTTTTGTTATTAACCGAAAATTGAATATAATTCTGTGGGGGAATAGCAGGTAAATGAACTTCAAACTCAAATCCTCCGTCAGCAGAAGCACTTGGTTTGTCATAAAAAACAGCCTTCCATTCATTCTGTCCCTGTTTCTTTACCCAAGTAATTTTTTCGCCGTCATCGAAATAGGAAACCTTACCAGGAATATTTGTGTGGATTAACTCTAAAGAAGAATAAACTTCATCATCCCACCTCTTTAAGTTTACCTGTGGATGAAATATTAAGGCATCTTGGACATCCCCAACCTCCACCTGCAACCGATCCTCTGCTAAATCTTTGGGGATATAGTCGTAACTTTTGGTATTAGCATTATAATTAAAACTCATTATGGAGCCATCCAATAACTAACAATGAAACTAGCCGTACCACCGATTATCATGTATGCAAGTGTTCCAGCGGCCCCACAGTTAATGGCTGGATTAAAGTCTCTGGCAATACCTCCACCCGGAGGAAATACTCCACGTGTATATACTCCTCCTCCCGTGGATCCAGCCACATTATTTGTAATAGCACATTCCGGTGTTCCACTGTGAGCGACAATAGATAGACCCGTGAGGTATAAGTTGGTTCCCGCTCCTGCAGTGGCCCTTAATGTTCCCCAAATAACCGCCCCGGCTGTTCCCAAAACATGATTTGTCAGAATCGTGCTTCCCGCAGGGGTTGCATTGATTTTAACCGAGCTTAATGTTCCAGTAACAATATTATTTACCACCCCCACTGTTCCCAGAGTATTGAATGTCCCGGCCGCTTGTGAATTAACGACTCCCACAGTTCCAAGGGTGTTTAATGTTCCAGCTGATTGAGAGGTCAAAGACGTAACAACTCCGACCCCAGTAGTAGTTCCAGAATTAGCAAGGGTTCCGTTGTGCAACATGGCAACATTAGCCAATGACCCAGTTGTCAGTGCCGAAACGACACCCACCCCAGTTGTGGTGCCAGAATTGGCCAAAGTCCCACCATGAAGCATGGCCACGTTAGAAATAGAGCCTGTAGTCAAGGCTGAAACAACACCAACTCCGGTTGTTGTACCAGAGGTTGTGACAATATTAGAAACCGTTCCGACCCCAACAACCGTCCCAACCGAAGTAACAGTTCCCTTTACAAGTTCTGCCACGCTGGTAACTGCGGTTACTGTCCCAGTAATGAGATCTACCTTTAGGTGCCCGGCAGAATCTACCACTGGCATATAAACTGTTCCGGTGGCATCTGTTCCGGCAACTAAAACCGGAGCGGTTGTGGGCGTTCCTCCAGAAGCCGTGGGCCCAACAATCGTCCCAATACTCACGGCATGGGCGGGTAGGGCACCGATTCCAGTAAGCGTCCCTATTCCCAAAACCGTACCCACTGTTCCGAGAGTGTTTTGGGTTCCAGCCGCGATTGTGGTTATTGTACCGGTGTTTAGAGCAAGAGTTGTGGTAACTGTCCCCGATTCTATTGTTCCAATATTGCCTACCCTGGTAACAATATCTAACGTCCCTCCAGTTGACTCCCCAATGGAGATCGCAGGCATTGTCCCTATCGTATTTATCGAACCAATGCTGGCAATGGTCCCCGTAACAATATTGTTCACCACCCCCACTGTCCCCAAAGTGTTCTGGGTACCAGCGGCAATTGTTGTAATTGTCCCAGTGTTTAGGACTAAACTTATTGCTGGCATTGTGCCGATAGTATTAATAGAGCCGATACTGGCGATGGTTCCTGTCGTAATGTTATTCACGTTATTAACAACCCCCACCGTACCCAGCGTGTTTTGTGTCCCTGCAGCGATAGTTGTAATCGTCCCCGTATTAAGAGCCAGTGTGGTTGTAACGGTTCCAGACTCAATTGTTCCTATGTTTCCAACCCTAGTAATGATATCTAGTGTCCCGCCGGTAGATTCACCAATGGCTATTGCAGGCATCGTCCCAATATTGGAAATTGAGCCAATGTTTGTAATTGTGCCAACCCCGGTTACCGTTCCCACTGTCCCTAATGTATTTTGGGTTCCTGCCACAATTGTAGTAATTGTGCCAGAATTCATGGCCAGGGTGGCAGCTGGCATGGTACCAATATTTGAAATACTGCCAATATTTGTAATCGTCCCAATTCCCGGAAGAGTGCCGACTGAAGCGATTGTCCCAGCATGCAACATGGCAACATTAGACAAAGACCCAGTGGTTAGGGCAGAAACAACCCCAACACCAGTGGTTGTCCCCGATGTGGTTACTACTCCCGACACGGTCCCAACCCCAGTAACGGTCCCTGTTGTTGTTACCAGATTTGATATTGTACCGATTCCGATAACCGTCCCCACAGTCCCCAGGGTATTTTGTGTCCCAGCAGCAATGGTGGTTATCGTACCACTGTTCATCGCTAAGGTTGTTGTAACTGTACCCGACTCGATTGTTCCGATATTCCCTATTCTCGTAACGATATCGAGGGTTCCCCCTGTAGATTCTCCTATTGAAATGGCGGGCATGGTTCCAATGTTAGATATCGAACCTATGTTAGTGATACTTCCAACTGTTCCTATGGTATTTAGGGTGCCAGATTCGGGGTTAGCTGTTACGGAAATGGCGGGCATTGTGCCAATACTAGAAATACTCCCGATATTTGTTATCGTCCCGATTCCGGGTATTGTCCCAACTGTTCCGAGTGTGTTCTGAGTACCCGCGGCGATTGTGGTTATTGTTCCAGTGTTCATGGCCAATGACGCTGTAACGGTTCCAGATTCAAGTGTCCCAATATTTCCAACTCTGGTAACAATATCTATTGTTCCTCCCGTTGATTCGCCAATGGAGATGGCGGGCATCGTACCAATGGTGCTGATTGAACCAATTAAATTTATCGTTCCACCCGTAATGTCTCCCAGGGAAACCGATCCGGCGGGCCCAAGATTGTAAACATAGGCGGCTCCCGTGGCGGCGTCGACTCCGACTGGGACAGTAAGGGCGGTTCCCTGGGTGTCGGCGGTACCGGCCGAGCCAGCTACCCCGATTAGAGAGAACTGCTGGTTGCCATCCTGATGAGAATTGTTGGCACCTGACATATTATTTCCTCTTCTGTTTAGCCATCATTTTGTTAAGAATTTCCTTTGGCCCTTTTTCCTGCGGCGGTTGGGGAAGCGGAATCATTTCTTTTTTCTTAATAAGATAGAATTTCTCCCCAATCGAGCCCCCCTTGACCTCGACAAGGCTCGCCTCCATTCCAATTGATGCCAAATAGTCGGCATAGGTTTTGTCAAACTCACTGGTATGCTGCCAGACCTCCGCCGGATCGAACATCATCACTACTTTGATTAACGCGTATGATTTCATTTCATTTTTATCGCCATAGCGACTGCTTCTTGGGAATAATTGGTTTTGGACGATTTGTGTTTTGGCAATTTCTTCCCCTTGGGAGTATGTGCCTCCCACTCTTTTGCCATTTCCGGCTTATTGGCGTGTATCCATGCCCGCTGATCCCGACTAACCATTGGCATTTTTAGACTCCTTCTTCTGTTTGGCCGCTACCGCTAATTTTGCGACTTCGACCGCTTTGTCTGCCATTTCTTTTGCTTGAACGTCCTGCGAGTTTATTTGTATGCCCGCCTGCTCTGCCATTTGAACCTTTCCCTCGATTGGTAAGTCTTTAAACGAAATTGATTCAGCCGGAGGCTTGGCCGCAGCCTGTCCCAGGGCCCCGCCACCGAGATCTTTTACAACTTCGGCAACGCCAAGTTTAGTTTCGTTAATTCTCGCCTTCTCGTCAGGGAGTACTCCGCCCTTGATCAAATCCTTAAATACTTCCATTAAGGCCACTTTCATTTCCTTTATTTGTTGGTCCGCTAGGTTTCCCTGACTCTGATAGTCTTCCATCGCTTCCATAAATTCACTGACGTTTCCAAACTGGTAAACTTGCAAAAATTTCTCCAGTACCACCTTAACTGCCTGCGGAGCAATGTATCCTTCCCTGGCAAAAAGAATCAACCTATCTACCAAATCTAACATTGTCGCCTTTTGGCCTTCTTTGGTATATGCCATACCCGCTTCGACCGTTACGTCCACCCGGTAATCCTTTTTAATTGGGACTACACCCTGAGGAGAGGGAACTCCCAACTTTTGCAGCCTATCCATCGCCCCCGCGCCCATCACATCAAAACTCTCTGAAGCCCCCTTCTCCTCGGCGTAAACAGTCTGGGGTTTAATGTAGTGGTCGTCGGCGATTTCCAACATCCTTTCGGCAATCCTTTTAACTGTTTGTCTCATTCGACGAGTGGCAATTACCAAGGTTGAATATTCGCTTTCCTTCAAGCTCTCAATGGCCGAATTGGCCCTGACTCCGGGCGGAATCTTGCCGAGAGTTGAAGTTGTAACTCCCTGTTCTTCGATAAATTGTTCCAAAAGGCCAATTAAGTTAAATGGGTAGCTGGGGATGGGCGTCATCTGCGCCTGCTCAGGCTTAGATGCACTATATTCAACCGTCAACCCGGCCGAGGAATTCGACATTTCAAATTGCTCTCCCTGACGTTTAAGCCAGATTCCACCAATCATGGTGTTAGAAATTCTTTCAAGCCGGGACACAATCAAGTCTAGCGACTTGTTGGCAGGGATAAACCTCTCCATCAGAGGCACCTGATACATAGGTCCCGGTTCCATGCGGTAATCGATAAAGTTATAGTTTTTTAATGCTGTGTATTTATCACTCAACCAAACCCCTGACATCGAACAAACCTGGCGGATGACCGTGTCCCCCTTATCTTTGCCCGTAAGAATTCTCTCCGCGTCTTCCTGTCTGGAAATCCGGTAAATATTCTTGTCATTAAGGACTTCTTTGATGTAGGCCTCCTTTAGCAATCCTGTGGGTGTCCTGCCAGAAAGCATGTCTCCGCCAAACCGGGACTTCATGTAGGCCTCTTTGATATCAGAGGAAGCCTTTTTGTTGTCGGCCAGAAGTTTCTGTCTCTGTGCTTCATCATAATATTCGTTATTAATGACTTCCGTTAAAAGTTGGGGGACAGCCTTGATGATATAGGGTTCGTCTTCGGCATCGGTTAATTCTCCCACTGTATAAACATCAAAAGCGTCGTAAACCTGACTTTTGATTCTTCCTTTCAAATCGGGCCAAACCTGAATCCAGGCTACCGAGTGTTTAGCAGATAGAATTGCCATTAAGGCAAGTTTTTCAATCATGTCCTGCGCCTCAAATTCCCTGCGAAGCCACCAACCGGACTTGCGGGCGATATCTTTGGCTTGTTTCTCAGCCTGTTGGAATCTCATTTGTCCCAGATCCATAGGTTGACCGCTTTGTGGGTCCTGGACCATTTGTTGTGGAAAATCCTGTCGCATTACCCGTTCGGGATAGATAGTTGGAACCGGGTTTTGTGAAAGCAGGAGGTTTGCGACTCCCCTAATTTGTCTGGAGGCCTTGGGAATAGCCCGTTGTGGCGAATAGATGGTTGACCGCTCGGATTGGTCAACTATTTTGTTAGTCGTCCTTGATAAATACCGGAAGTGGTGTCCGTCATCGAAAAAGTTGTTGTCGTACCAGCGGCGTTCGTGTCCCCGGCGGCTGGATTCCGAGGATTTGACCAATTCTTCGACAACCTGACCAATGTCTTTAGTTTCTACATCATTTGTCCCGATTTCTTTGAATTTGTCTGCCATTTAAGCCTCTAAAACGTGTTTACTAAAGTCCTCTTCCGATAAATTCTCGATGGGGGTAAGCTGGTCTTCACCCTTGGGTCGTTTTTCTGGTTTAGTCTTGTCTAAAACTTCGAGGGTGGCCAGTTCTTCTGCGTTTTTCGCCATAATTGCGTTCAACATCTTCGAGCGTTCCTCTTTTTGAGAGTTTAAGACATACCAAAGCAACCCTGATTGGGCAACAGCGACGATGGCAAGGGCAATTTCAATCATTGAACAATGTAACGAGCTTTATAATATTTCTCAAAAGGATTTGCGAATAAATATTCATCGTACTTGTACCACTTCTTGTCTAAATTCTGTAGAAACTCGTACTTCCGTCTAATTACTTTGATTATGACCGGAACTCCATTTGTCAGATATCTGGCCTCATTTTCTTCAAGAATGGCTCCCGGTCGCATTGACCGAATAGTGCTTTTTGTCAGGTCGGTGTATTCCCCGCTTTTGATGCCGAAAACGATCTTGTCTCCACTTAGATCTGTCCCATCCCAGGCGTTCCGGGAAGCATCTCCCAGTAAAAACCCCGGAATCTGGCAACGGTCCAGTAAGTCGGCTCCATCGCGCAGGGCTGCCCACAATTGATCGTGGCTAAAACTCGTCGTATTCTTCGACGGGGAAATTCCAACCGTCTTGTCTTTCGTACTTTCGTTTTTGTCGTTCATACTCTACTTTAATTTTCGGTAAAACCCCCTCTCTTATTACTGGGACTATCGGATTCAGTCCCCAGACCGCCAAGGCGTGTGCCATCACGATATCATCGTGGTGCGGAGGTTTTGCTCCATATCTTATTTTACCAGTAATGCCAATCTCGTAAGAAAAGTTATCAAATTCCTCGAAAGTCTCCTTTGTTGGAATAATCTTAATTTTCTGCTGATCAATCCAAATGGAGAGTTTCTCCACTAATTCTTTTTTGGATTGTTCTGATATTTTAAAAGGTTCAACCGCAATCCTGTCCCTCGCCAAATCATCGGCGATTGGATCTCCTAATCCCGTGGCGTCGATAACCGTTAGGGCGTTGTTGTAAAACCTGGCTGTTTCCCCAATTTTTTTCTTCTGGAACGGCCATTCAAGAGTTTGGAACCGGTCTTGATATACTTGGAAATTAGTTGCCCTGTCGTATACACAAAGAACTGTAAAATCGGTTACCTTGGCAAGATCCACTCCCATAACATAAAAATGTCCGGGTTCCGGCTTTTTGGGGACAGAAATCGTTACATCCCGCACTCCGCGGAATACTTGGCCTTGGCCCTCAAGGAATTCGCACTCCCATTCCTGATTGAAGTCCCCGACAGTCATCGTCTTGCGAGATTCTTCCAGTTGTTTCGGATCAATAATTCCCGAAGTGGAAGCCTTTAGAAGCCAGCTCTTCCATTCTGGGTTATAGGCCGAACTATCCGTGTTTCCCCTCATATAAAAGTCGTATAGGTGGTTCCGCCCCTTAGGAGTACCAATAAACCAGGCCCACCCCATGTTCTGCCGAAGGATTGGTTCCAGCACCATCCAGGCGTCAGGTTTAATTTTGGCGAATTCGTCCAGTACCAACCCCTTCGGCCCGGCCCCTCTTAGGGCGTCCGGGTCATCCGCCCCTTTTAACTGGTAGATGGAGCCGTTCCTGAAATAGACAATAAGCTCTGATTCGTTTGTTCTTGAAATAAATTCCTTGGGGATGATATTGAACAACATTGATGGGTCCCGCCAGACCGCGTCTTTGGCCTCCGCATAGGTCGGGAAGAGATGCCAATATACCCCCTTTTTAAGGAGTGCTTGTTTTGTTATCTCGTTTATCGCTGTTGTCGTTTTCCTCGCCCTCCGGTGCCACACTAAAACCTTGAAACGATGAGAGTCGTTCAGGACTTCTATCTGGTGAGGCATAAGAGTCTGCATTCGGGGGAACGAAACCTTGGTTGTTGATGAAGACTGAGATGGGTTCATGTTTTGAATTTCCTTCGGTTGGTTTGGCGTTGGGTAATAATTTGTCAGCTAATATCCTGAGAGCTTCCAGGCGAATCCTCTCGTTTTTTGAGGTAAAAGCCATGTGTTCAATTCCCTTAAAAACATCCCTGGCTCTTTTGGCCACCATCTGCCAAAGGCCAACCTGTGATCTTGGCACAATTGCCAAGTTTTTCTTATGAGGCC
>Ga0209323_10003052_pt1 | contig 11162 bp, 20 predicted proteins | sample Rifsed19ft2_FD_184014 | JGI IMG/M metagenome (GOLD analysis project Ga0209323, IMG submission 184014) | Soil microbial communities from Rifle, Colorado, USA - sediment 19ft 2 (version 2) | ecosystem: Environmental > Terrestrial > Deep subsurface > Rock core/Sediment | place: Rifle, Colorado...
GTATTCGAGAAAATGAACGCCGAACTGTTCGATCAGCAAGAGAATGTCGAGATCGTTGTTCATTTTCTCGAATACATCTTTAACCGCATCGTTGTCCGTGCCGAGTCCATCCATCGCGGTATGCAATTTATCCGCGTATGTTTTCATTTGCTGCGGCGTGTAGCTCGCGCGTATCTGCTGATCGGGAGGGAGGTGCGCGTTGTTCTTTAGTATCTGCTGCGCTTCGGTCTGCGCGAGCTCGATACCTTCTTTCGCGGCTTTGTTCTTTTTGTTTTTATTGAGGAGGTAGTATGTTCCACCTCCGAGCGCGAGAACTGTAACGCCGCCGATGATAACTTTTGTACTTGTGTCCATTAGTCTCGTGGTTCAGGTTTCAACATCTTGACAGCTTTGCCGAGATTGTTTATCAGTAGTTTTTTTGTGACTGTTCCAACCGTACACTCTTCGAGTAAATACGCATCGCTGAGAATATCGAAAATATCCTGCACCGTTTCGGCTTCCTCAAGTTCGTCGAGAACATCGTCTAGGTAATCCTGATCTATTGTCGCCATTGTTAGTCCTCCGTTTCCTCTTCGGTTTCTTCCTCAGTTTCTTCGCTCCCGTCATTCGCATCGTCGTCCTCCTCCCATTGTATTTCCTCTCGCAACGCTTCGTAAATCTCCGGATCGTTTTCTTTGAGTTGATTTACTAGTGTCTCGAATTCGTCATCGTCGAGCTCTTCAACGTGGTCAACGAAATCGTCCCAACCTCTTTGTCCTGGGCGCGGGACTTTCTTACGACCTCTCGAGCTTGTACGCTCTGATCTGCGAGAACTGCCGCGACGTGGTTTGCGTGTACGTGTGCCGAGTATCTCGTCGATGTCGTAACCCTGTTTCAATAACAGTTTCATGTCCTCGCGTTTCCCTTCGCGCTCGCGTATGTCGAAGTATCTGTCGAGCACAGGTAGCAAACCTTCGGCGATTGGTGTAAACGGGTTCGAGTCCTCGCCCATCGTTTCAAACTCGTCGAGTTCTGCCTCTAATTCTCGTTTATCCTCTTCCAGTTGAACGATCTTTGCTTTTAGCCGTTCTACCTCCGCTTCGAGCTCCGCGATTGTCCTGACGTGTTCTAGTGCTGTCTCCACGCTAGTAAGATTCTCCGAGCTCGCGCGGTGTCTGCCGTTGCTGCGACCGTTGAGAATTACGGGCGTGTTCGATTCACTCAGCTCTGTCGCGTCGTATGTACCAACGCCGATATAGTGGGGTATCTCCGGGGATGTGTTACCGTACTTCGTCTTACAGTTGAGCACATAGATTCCCGGAGACAAAACCTTCATGCGCGTGTCGATCTCCGCGAGCTTTTCCCGGAGACCGGTTGCGCCCTTGCTGATTGCGTTGTACGAGCAAACTTTTTTCCCTTGTAAATCGCAGAGTGCGACGTGCTTGTAACCTTGTTCGCGGATCAGGTCTTTCGCTTGTTTCCATGTGCGAACCTCTTGCTGTTTAGCCATTGACGAAGTATTGAGAATAATTTCCTGATATGAGAACAAAACCGATATTCACGAGCGGATAAGTGCGCCGGGCTCCACGGATGCCATTATCATTTGTCGGGTCTTGAAGTTCGCGACCGCTCACGCATTTAGTATCAAATTCCGGCGTGTACTCTAGCAATGTTTGAGAGCTGTATTGATCTCTGAGCGGTAAATATTGTTCCGTTGCTGCGTCGAATAAAACCTGTTGAACAACGGGAAGACCGCCGCCGAGCTGTCCGTAACCTTGCGGTTGATTCGGCTCGTTACTCTTCGAGTCGAGAGCTCCGTACACGGTGCTCCAATCTTTAGTCGGCGGTACTGTATGAATATTTACGCGCACATTGTACTTGTGCATGAGGTAGGTGTCCTTGTGATAAAATCCGTTCACGTTCACATAAAAATCGTCGGTGTCAGCGGCGTAAAAAACAACGTCGATCTTTTCATTGATGATAAAATGATTCGACGCGTTTTGCGATCTGAATGTAAGTTGTCGGGTGCGACGTGTTAGATAATCGCTTGGTGTTATTGGCACGGCAGCCGTTCCACCTGCGTAAGGAATTGGAACTGCAACGGGAGGAATAATGGCAGTCGATGTATAACCGGGAACCAAACCATTGTAAATATCTCCGGGCGCACTAGTGATGAATCGAATTACTAGTTGTCCTGGAACTGGCTGCGAAACAGAAACAGTCCAACCGGTAACGAGCGTATCGACTCCCGTTTGTATTTGTAACTCTGTTCCAATTGGGTCTGCAAAATCTACAACGGCAGGAAACGTACCAAGTACACCGCCTAAATCTATTGTGGCATTGTCAACGAGTGCAGGATCGGCACTTGTTAAATCAAGATAACCTACCGCCGCTTTCCCATTGTCAGCCGGTGGCTCATCGACAAAGTACCAGTAATCAAAATCGGTGATAATAATGAAGTGGTTGTCAGGTACGGAAATATCTGCCGTACCTGACGCACCTACTACCGCCGTTAAATACTTCGCTTTGCCCTGAGCGATTAGGTTTTCAAGATATGTAGTTAACGCCATCGTGAGAATTATTTGAAGTAAACAACAAACGGTTCGTTCGTGTACGCTGCATCGCCGGTGATCGTGATCGTGATTTGATCGCTACCACTGAGCGGTCGATTGATCGCGAAATAATCCTGCTCAGTTCTGCCGAACATAAAAAATCCGGTGTCCGTTGTTTCAATTACTTGCTCGTTGTTAATCATCATCGAGAACGTGCCGAAACTATCGTTGAGCCATGCGATACCGAAAAGGAATTTCGCGTTGCCTGCAATTTGAATCGGCTGCTGTACAGGCGCCGTGCTCCCGGAGAATCGGAAACCTTTGCGGCGTACTTGGTTCTTAATGTAATCGCGAACCTGATTAACGCTCGCGCCGTTCTGACGTCCGGGAAAATCCGGGTCGAGAGACGAACCGCCGGGGAATTTCCGGTTTTGTCTCTTCATCGAAATATCGCTCTTAACGGCTTGCATCTTGCGCGGTACGTTTCCGCCGCCGCCGCGTGAAAATCTTTTAACTGCCATGTCGAATAGTTTTTAAGAGTAACGCGGCTCGCACCGCGTTACTCTGATTTCAATTAAAAGTTTGCTCGCGGTGAAAGGATTGCCGCGTGTCCTTCGATTGAACAACCGAGATAGTAGTTCAAAGTCTCCGAGCTCGGAACTGTGAACGCCGGTGCTTTGATGTTCAATTGAAAATACAAGAGCTGAGGAATGATGAGGTCAGTCTCGAAGTGGAACACGTTGTAATCGGAGTAACCCGCGTAACGGTTGAACGCGCTCATCATCGAGAGCAATGGAATAGGTTTGATGATCTGCGAGTTCTCAATGAGCATATTCATCACACCGAAGTACAAACCATCCAACGCTGCCGCGTCGAGTGATTGTACCGCTGTGATCTCACCGGTCGCCGCTGTCTCGGTGATAACGTACAAGTATGTACGCTCCACAACGAGTGATTCGCCTACTCCGAGTTTGCCCTCTTGCAAATTCGTCATAGGGAACTGTCGCATCTTCGCGTTAAGGAAGAATGTAAACGTAGTTCCCTCCGGGTTGAGTCCCTGAGTGAGTAGAACCGTGTCGTTGAAAATCAACGTCGATCCTTGTTGCTTTTTGATGTTAATACCGAACTGTTTGTTCGTGTTAATCATCTTGCCTTGCGGCGTTGGGTTCTGATACGCATTGAAACGCGGTGTTGACTTTGCACCTCCGCGTGTCGCTCCGTTCATTCGTCTTACTGCTGTTCTCATTAGAGAATTTATTGAGTGAATTGAATAGTTGAATTAGTCATGTGCATTCTGCGAGCTTGTTACTCGCTTACGGTTCCTGCACGAAATCCGGGTACATACGCGGAATACCATTCTCAGCGAGGAACATTGTTCCATCCTCAGCGAGGTCGTATTCTTCGAGGTAGTACAGGTTTCCATCTTCAGCCAGGAACATCGGGTTGCCCTCTTCGTCGAGTGCATCCGGGTACTCGCTCATCGCGTCGTCATCCGCATAATCTGCGTCGTCCCAATCTCCCTCTGAGAGTGCGCGTTCTCCGAGTAACTCGTCGAGCAACGTGTAACCGTAACCACCTGCCATACCTGCGGCAAGGCGATCCTGTTTGAACACGGCACTAACAAGCATCGCCGATCCGATCTGCACACCACCACGCAAGAGCGGGGACGCTTCGCCGAGTCCGAGACGGTCGATAAGGTTTGCAGCCATACCGCCGCCAGTTCCCCAGAGGGTATTCATTGCACCGTCGCGGAATGATGCCGGACTGAAAATTTCTGAGAGACCACGACGACGACGACCGCCACCGCCTGAACGACGACGACGACGTGTTTTACGTCCGGGTTCACTCATTGATGTTGAGCGACGACGGCGGCGTGTTGTTGTGCGTCGCGGCGTCGTGCTCGTGGCTTTTCTTCTTCTTCGTTTAGCCATTGTGAGTTGATTTTGATTAGTGAAACGTTCGGCGGTTTATTTACGTGTCAAAGCATACCCGCCGCCCGCGAGTGCTAGTACTCCTACCGCGATACCAACCATACCTCCGGTTGTTTTGTACCACGGTGTATCATCTTTATCGTCGTCATCGCCGCCGTCATCCGGTGGCAAATAATCATCTTGTGCTGCGCCGCCTTTTCCGAAAATATCTTTCGCTCCGCTGATAATTGAACCGAGAACATCTGCGCCGCGTCCTTCTGCTTTCGCTTTCGCTCTTGCTTCTTTGATCTTGTTACGTGCGTCGCGCTTGGTCTGTTTGCTCTCGCGCTTTTTTTCTTTGTCCTTCTGTTTCTTCTCGCGTTTCGCTTTGCGACTTGCGCGATCTGCCATGAATTGTCCCTCGCTCATTGTACCGTCATCGACTGCGGGTTGGTACTGTGCGATCTGTGCCATGAGCATACGCCATTCACTAGGCGCGAGAAAATCGAGGTAGTCCTCTCTGATCTGCACGTTACCGGGGAGACCGTATTGAATCGCTGCCTCTTCGGGAATATACACGAACGGATTATCGGCGTCCGGGCTGTCTTCGCTCAATGAGCGGTAATGTGATCGAACGCTATTTGCCCGACGTTTGTAACCGCTTACGCGTGTGCGTGTGCGAGGTCTGCGTTCTGCGAGTTGAATGTACATGAGTGAAAGAGTTAGTTAAACTTCCATTCTCGCCAACGTACAGGAATCCGCTGACGATATTTGTAACGTCCGTATTTTCCGCTAGTACGTTCCTGATCGTACCGCGGATTTGTAAAGTCTAGGACACGGCGTTTTCCCTGCCATGTGATGTCCGTGTAAATGTGTACCGGTGCTTTCTTGTCGTAACCGACGAGATCAATATACAAGTCATCCCAACCGTTAACGATTGAACACGCGAGAGTAGTAATAACGAAACAATCACAATCGCCGCGTCCTTTTTTCTTAAACAACGTTTGCATCGTTTGTAAATACTCCACGCCTTTCGGATCGAGTTGAAATTTTAATTGAGGGCGTAACCACGCGTCGAGCTCGCGCGGGTCTTTGAAAACCGGGCATACGCGATTCGCGAACGGTATGCTATCTATTATCTGCACTTTCATACAGTGCAGAGTGTGATTGAGATTTTTGTATGGCTCGCGTCCCGTTTTCATTTGCGCTTACGCTTGCGTAACATTTTTTCGATTGCATCCATAACGCGCTGCGTGTCGTGCAACATTGATTCGATACGCTCAACGGTTAACGGTTGCTTGCGTACTCTTGGGCGAGCTGTGCGAGCGCGTCGGGCTCCGGGCGGGGTTTGTCCTGGGCGAGTGCTGCCGACTACTCCGATGATCTTTTTTACGAGCTCGTGTTCACGCGTGAGCAATTGGAATTCTGCTTTGTCGCCGCCCTTGTCCGGGTGCAATATCTTCGCGAGCTCGCGATACGTTTTGCTGACGGATTCCTCCGTGTAGGGGTGCTTAAAATATTTCATATATCGCGCTCGAAATCTTGTGCGTGTTTCAACGCCGAATTTATTTTTGCACCGTCGTCGAGCTGTCCGAGAAATTCGAGAGCACCGGCGAGCGTTTGGAAATAATATTGTCCGGCGTGCTCGCGCGATTGGAGATCAAATTTTGGCGCGGCGTTTTCTTGTTCCTGCTCGCGTGAAATTCTATTGAGAACATCGTCTCCGGTGAATTCCTCTTTCATCGCTCGCGCCTGACGTCTAAACATATCTACTTCCGCGTATGCGACGTGAGAGATCGGAATGTGAACGATAACGCCGTTGGCGATCTTGATAATGGAGATTCCTTCGTACATGGCAGTGTAGAGGTTTAACTACTAGTACGCAAGGTAATACAAAAAAACACCGGAGAAAAAATGCACTATTTTGTGCAAAGTTTCTCCGGTGAATGCTTGGTTATGTGCCGGGAATTTACTAGCCGTTCAGAATCTTCACGGCGCGGTTGAATTCGCGTACATACTTTTTTGTGTGCGGGTTCGTGCTCGCTAACGTGTGCATGATTTTCAGCACGGCGATTTTGTCGCGGTAATGTTTCCCGGCGATTTTGTTAACGGCTTTCCACTCCTGCCATAAATCGCGGTACTCTTGTCTCCAATTGATCGTCGTGCTCTTCATTTTTTCGGTGTTAGTTCTTTAACAAGTCGTTCGAGAATCTCGCGCACTTCCGGCGCGGTGAGATCGTTTGCCATGAGAGAAAAATTGCCGCGTCCGTCGGTTGCGATTGCAATAATTCCGTAACGCAGTCGCGCGTTGAAATCCAATTTCATTAGTAGTGCGAACCGTTCGTTGTGTTCGGCTTCGCTGATTGCTGTGTCAAGTTTCATCGGTTGAGTGATATGTTTAGGTGAGGGAATTTTTTTAGGTACTCTTCGCGGAATAACATGACGCGGTGAAAATTGTGCGAGTTACGCACGAGACGCGTACAGTATTCATCGAGCTTGTCAGGTGATGCGAACGCGCCGATCAGATTTACATTGAGGTAGTCGTCCTTGCTCCACGTTGCGCGTCCTTTGCGAATGAGAGTAGCGAAATCGCCGCCGTCCTTTGCGACTTTGTAAAACGAGTCCAGGAACTGATGTAACTGCACGTACTTGCTGCTGATGTATTCGCTTTGCAGTTGGTACGTGTGCGGCATGAGAATAACCACGAGCGGGTCGTGATGTTTGTCAATGAACGTGCCGCGCCGGTGGAATATTTCGATCTTGTCGCATTTCTTCAACCACCCGTGTACTCCGAATATCGTGTTGATTTTCGTATTGAGTAGTTGGTGCTTGTCCTTCGCTTCGTCCTGCCCGACTTTTTTAGAATATCCGTCCATCGTTTCAATTGTCGGGCTGTAACGATGCGCCTGATTGATGTACATTCTCCAGTAGAACGTCGAGTTCTGTTTGTCCCACGGAATTTTAGAATCATCGCGCAAATTCGGCGTGCGCGTCGCGTTGGGTGATTGGCTCATGGCGGTTAACCTTTTCTGTAACGCTGAAACCTCAGTAAACCCTTGTTAAGGTTGCAACGGTTCGAGGACACCCCTAACTGAATAACCGGGAACAGCGGTTAAAAAAAATTGGCAAATAGATTTCCTGCCCGTGCAGTTTGCACAGGTTCAGTAAAAACAAACCTCCGGCATGACGTCGCGAACGTCTTTTCCATCGGTGATATGAGAGTTACGCGGGTGGAGCTCGTGTAGGCATGCTTAGAGTGCATTGAAACGCGAGGGGCATGTTACCCCTAGCGCGGCGATATGCGTTGAATACGTGGCGTTTTACGCACGGAAAACAACGGGTTTTCCATTGGGTTACGTCTCGTATCGGATTGGTTGTATGATTAGGGGTATATCTCGTTGACAATTGAATTGTTATTAAGTGTACCGCATTACGAAGGTGCGGAATAAAAAAACCCGTACTTTTGGTACGGGTGAAAGGTTATACACAGCCTTTTCAACATTGACTGAGAGTGTATCGCAACCCTCTCGGGTAAGGGCAGCTTAACGGCTGCCCTTGTTGTTTTACTGCGGTTCCGGTGCGTTTCCTGCTTCAATGGCACAGTAACGGGCCTCCTGCATACACATTGTACCCGATGTAACCTTGCCGCCGTGAAACATTCGTAGCGCAAGAGTACATAACCGTGCGCTGCGTTTCATGCAACGCGTAAAATTGTCCAGGCGATTGCGGTACGCGTCGTATCGTTGCGCGTTACTGTCTGCAATTATTCTACCGAGTGACTTTTTGTTGCTCATATCGTGCAGAGTTTTTCGAGTATGGTGTTAATTGTTGTTTGCGTGTACGCGTTGATTTCAAAAACACCTTTGCATTTTGCGATTGAGAGCAAAATAAATTCCCAGTCTGAAACATAGAACGCGAATGAACGCATCGTGTTACCGTTCGACGGCTTGCAATTGTTGTAACGCATTGTTAGCCGGTGCGTGATCTGATCGTATAACGATATTACACCGCGCGTCTCGTATGTTCCAACGTGCGGCGCAAGTCTGCGCGAACGGTAAAACACAATACACAAGTCTCGGAACTGATCTTGATGTAATCGTATCGTGAGTTTTTTCATAGTCGTGCAGCTTTTAATCTAATTAGAGAGTCAACGTGTTCCTGAGTGATCGGGTGAATATTCACGCGCCTGTTATCGAACGGCACAAATTCATTGAACCAATATCCGCTCAGAGCGTCGGACGCGTCTTGGAATGAACGATATATTTTGCACGGTAATTTGCAAAACCCTTTGCCCTCCCAATTCGGTTCATCTTGATTCGACGAAGTGATAATAAAATAGGTTTGCATCATGGGTGAAAGATTTTAAGGTTAACGTTTTGGTTTGTAATCGGGATTCCTGTTGTACAATTTTTTGCTCAACGGTTTTTCGTGTCGTGGAATTACTACGGTGTTCGGGCGTTCACTAGAATATGTGTCCCATTTCCCCATGTACCATTCGTCCCAACCTTTTTTTCGCCGCGTTGCATACGGCTTTCCTGCATCGTCGTAACCTCCCTCGTAACCGCACACGAGAACGAAGTGATCGGGAGGGAATGTTTGCAGTAGTTTGATTAGCTCATGTACTTTCATTTGCTTTTTATTCTGAGTTTGTAATTCCGCGTACCTAGAGCTCGCTGCCGTTTCTTCTCGCGGAAATAAAATACACGGCAGTCGTCGGAGCAATATTTTGCTCGCTTCGTTGGGGCGAAAAATTTGTTCCCGCATCCCAAGCATGGTTTATAGTGGTTTTGTTCCATGCGGCTAATGTAACGGAATACCGTTACACGTCCTAAATAATGTGTAACGAAATTCCGTTACACATCGCGATCGTGGCGAGCTGTGCCGGAACCGGTCGCCGCGATCGGGGACGTGAGAGAGTAAGATTTTGAGGGTGTGTAAATTTTGATCAGAATTCTGGCCGTACTAGTCCTCATTTGAAAACAGATCCGCAGCTCACGCCGGATCTCGCGCCAGGTCAGATCCACCGGTCCAAAATTGGACGGGTAAGAAAAACCCCGGCACGTCGAGACGCACCGGGGAAAACGCATGGCATTTTTTTGCCGCTAACTTAGAGCTGAATACCGAGAGCCTCTAACGCCTCATCCGGGAGATCGTCGATCAGCTCTTCACGTAACACCTTTTCGCCGTCGTCATCCTCAACGGTGAAACGTACAATGTGATCGGCTTGTGGCTGTCGTACCGTCTTACGTGCGGTTGACCAGTCCGTGTCGGAGAAATCCGCTTCGCGCGGTTCTGGTCTTGTTACTTGTGCGCGTTTCACCGCCTTGCGTTTCTTCGCTGCGGTTCTCGCTGTTGTCGTTTTTGCTGCTGCTTTCTTAGCCATGCGTTTAAGATTTACGTTTGATTATTGCACTGCCTACCATACCTAGAGCAAATGTACCGGCAGTAATGTACAAAGCCTTAGTAGTTGTGTCGTCGAGCATAACGTTCGTATCAATGACCGGTATCTCATACGGGAACTGTAATTTCTCTTTTCCCGGCTGCGTGTGCGCGAGAACATCAGTAACAAATGATTTTCCGTCGCTCATGTAACGACGTCGCACAATAGGAATTCCCTGACGTCGCGACTTTCGCTTTTTGCGCCGACGCTTTGCAAACATTTTTCCGAGTAGTGCTGCGAGTACCATTATCGTCGTGTTAGTGCGTATGCGCCTCCGGCGAGAGCTAAAATTCCTAACGTGCCGAGGGCAATACGCTTAAAGTTTTTTTTTTTCGTTAGGCGCGTCGTCTCCACTATCGGAGTGATCGCGGTCTCAGCGGCGGGTGAAAGGTTGCGTACAAAATTGTACATCTGCGGTGCAACGGCTAACGCCTTAGCTTCGCCCTCTTTGAAAATGTTACCGTTAACTGAGTTTCCCCACCCTGCGGTCGCTCTCATTGCTCCGCGTACTGCTGTGGTAATATCTGTAACGTCGTTCGGTGCTATGCCCATGTATTTAGGCATCTGCTTCAATGTGTCAGCGTAATACGCTGCAACGGCGTCAGCACTTACAACCGGATCGCGCAAGAGATCAGGATTGCTCACGAGATCGTAACCGCTCAGTTTTCCGTAACGCTCGTAACCGCTCTTGAATGTGATGCCATTGAACCCGCCGCCTCTGTACTTGTAACCGTCTCCGGGCGCGGTGTTGCCATACTTGCCACCGTACACGAGGTTAGCGAGTTTCTCCGGCTGTCCGACAAACTGAGCAACGTATTCATCTGGCTTGTTCTTAAACGCCGTTTGAAACACAAAGCGGAGTCGAGCTATTCCCGTTCCTGGCTGTCCCTGCTTGTCTCGGTAGTTCATGTTCTCGCGTACTGCCTGAATACCGGATTCTTTCCAGAGTATCGCTAATATCGCCGCTTGCATGAACGGGTTAACAATTCCGAAGTCCTTTAGCGCGCTCACCATGAGCGTCGCGTTCTCAACCGGTATTTTTACATCAGCCATTTTAGAACCGCTTTGTAATCATTGCTTTTGTTTCGAGAATTTCGTTGACGTATTCCGTCGCGCCGTCATCTGCTAACCATTCACCGAGATCGTCGTCATCGCGAACGCCGAACTGTTCGATCAGCAAGAGAATGTCGAGATCGTTGTTCATTTTCTCGAATACATCTTTAACCGCATCGTTGTCCGTGCCGAGTCCATCCATCGCGGTATGCAATTTATCCGCGTATG
>Ga0209323_10003061_pt1 | contig 11151 bp, 11 predicted proteins | sample Rifsed19ft2_FD_184014 | JGI IMG/M metagenome (GOLD analysis project Ga0209323, IMG submission 184014) | Soil microbial communities from Rifle, Colorado, USA - sediment 19ft 2 (version 2) | ecosystem: Environmental > Terrestrial > Deep subsurface > Rock core/Sediment | place: Rifle, Colorado...
GCCATGTGGTGGGCTTCAGGACAAACGCCGCAGATACGCTGGGTTATCTGAGGCATATCCTCAGCCGGACGTCCCTCAGAAAATTTCTCGAACCCTCTGAGTTCAGGAACCTGGAAATAAACATTGGCTACACTGCCATCCTCTTTGAGGAAGATGGTAATTTTGCCATGACCTTCAAGGCGGGTAATAGGGTCAATCGTTATCTTTTTCATTTTATCCTCGCCCTCCTCAGTAATGAATCTGGCAGACTGTAACGGTAGAAAGTGCCTGCCGGGTCGGGAATATCATCAATTATCCTCTGAATCTCCTCAGGGTCATTGGAGTCAATGATAGACGAGAGAGCACTCAAAAAATGAGCTCCTTGGTCAACTGCGCCTTCTACCGGCCCGTAGCAGCCGGTGCAAGGCATATTGGCCTGGGGACAAAGAGCGCCACAGCCCCCTCGAGTAGCTATGCCATAGCACAATAACCCCTGCTCCAGCAGACACTTTTCCGGCTCAGGGATTATTTCATAAGGGCGATAGAATTTTTTGATTTTCTTTTCCTCTTTCTTACGGGGGCACTCATCGCAAACAGCCTTTACCGAGTGGCTTATGACAGTCCCTTTCGGTGGTAACTTGCCTGAAATCAAAGCTTCAAGGGCAAGCCAGGTAGTCTTTTCTTCGGGTGGACAACCGGGGACGAAATAATCGACATCCACGGTTTGGGCTAGAGTCTTCACCGTGTCGTAGAACTCAGGAAGCTCGAGTTCGCCCTCGGGCACCTTAACTTTCGTCTGAGGATAGATTTTCTTAGGATTATCAGTAGACGGCGTTTCGATATAGACGCGGTCGAACGTCATTTGCCGATTGTAGAAGTTGGATAGCCCGGGGATACAGCCTTCATAAGAACAAGAGCCATAAGCTATCATTATTTTGGATTTGGCTCGCAGAAGATGGGCCATGTGCTCATTTTCTTCATTCCGAATAGCTCCGTTGAAAAGGCAGACATCTACACTCTTATCCGCCATCTTCTCTACGTCAGCATACTTGAAATCCAGGCCCACCGGCCAGAACACGATGTCGGCAACCTCAGCTAGCTTTAGTATCTTTTCATGTATAGCCAGAGTTGCAATCTCACATCCACCACAACTAGCCGCCCAATAAAGAGCTATCTTAAGTTTAGCCATGTCTTGCCTCCTTAGAACTTTGCTGGGGAGGACCTAGCGAACTTGGCCCAAGGTTTTTTATGGTTTGGGTAAAATTATTAGTTACCTCAGCAAATTTTGCTCCTTCAGACGCAGAAACCCACTCCAGCCGAACTCTTTCTTCCTCTATCCCAAGCTGTTTCAACATCTTCTTAAGCAGCGGGACGCGGCGCATTGTCTTGTAATTCCCTTCGATATAGTGGCAATCACCGGGATGGCAACCAAGAATTAACACGCCATCAGCACCAATGCTAAGTGCCTTAAGGACAAAAAGAGGACTTACCCTGCCGCTACACATCACCCTGATTATCCTTATATTGGGGGCGTACTGCATTCTGGAAGTGCCAGCCAGGTCAGCACCAGCATAAGAGCACCAATTACAGCAAAAAGCTACTATTTTTGGTTCAAAGTTGTCCATCTAGCCTTACCTCCTCAAATACTCATCCATATCCCTTGCTGCACGGCGAGCAGCGCCCATAGCGCTTATGACCGTAGCGGCGCCGGTAACTATATCCCCACCAGCCCAGACTCGGTCCTTCATTGTCTTGCCGGTAGTCTCATCAGCCATTACCGTATCATGCTTAGTTGTCTTCAAATCAGGAGTAGTTTGAGCGATAAGGGGATTGGGACGGGTGCCTAAGGCAGCTACCACCATATCCAGATCCAGGATAAACTCACTTCCTTCTTTGACAACAGGGCGCCGCCGACCGCTCTCATCAGGCTCACCCAGCCCCATCTCGTAACACTCCATGCCAACTACCCAGCCCGACTCATTGCCGATATACCTCTTCGGGTTGGTCAGCAGCTTGAACTGGATTTCCTCCTCCTTGGCATTCTCAACTTCCTCACGACGGGCAGGCATCTCTACCTCTGAGCGACGGTAGATAATGTAAACAACGTCAGCCCCAAGCCGCAGAGCACACCGGGCTGAGTCCATAGCTACATTACCACCACCAATCACTGCCACCCTTCTGCCCACCAACACCGGCGTATCATATTCAGGAAACTGGTATGCCTTCATCAGATTAACCCGGGTCAGGAACTCATTCGCTGAATAGATACCATTTAAGTTCTCGCCGGGAATGTCCATAAACATGGGTGCTCCGGCACCAGTACCCAGGAAAATAGCATGGTAGCCGCTCTTTAGTAATTCATCCAGCGTCACCACCTTTCCCACTACCGAATCCAGCTCAATCTTCACTCCCAGGGAAGCGACGTAGGCAACCTCAGCCTGCACAATTTCTTTGGGCAGCCTGAACTCGGGGATGCCATACATAAGCACCCCGCCAGCCACATGCAATGCTTCAAAAAGAGTAGCGCTATAGCCGAGCTTGGCTAAATCGGCAGAGGCAACCAGTCCGGCTGGTCCTGAGCCGACCACCGCCACCCGTTTACCAGTTGGTCTGGGCGGCTTTGCTCTGGGGTTTAGAGCTCTCATATTAGCCCGCTCCCAATCAGCCACGTAACGCTCCAAGCGTCCGATGGCAATAGGCGCTCCTTTCTTAGCTAGCGAGCATGCTTGTTCACACTGTGTCTCTTGCGGGCAGACCCGCCCGCAGATGCCGGGCAGGCTATTCTTATCCTTGAGTATCCTTACCGCTTCGGGCATATTATCGTCAAGGATAGCCTTGATAAAGCCGGGGATATCTATCTCCACCGGGCAGCCATCAGTACAAGGATGCTTGGGACACTGGAGACAACGGCTTGCCTCGGCTTTAGCCTGCTCGGCGCCGTAACCCAAGGCAACCTCGGTAAAGTTTTTACCCCGTGTCTTGGGGTCCTGCTTTATCATTGGCTCTCTGTTGAGATTTGCCTTAGCCATATATGTTGTTCAGACCTCCATTCAACAACGCTTGCCCACCTGAGCCTGCCAATGCTCAAAAGAGCGTTTCTCCTCATCAAGGTAAATACGCTGCCGGGCTGAGAGCAAGTCCCAGTCTACCTGATGCCCGTCAAAATCAGGCCCGTCCACGCAGGCAAACTTGGTTACGCCACCAACGGACACCCGGCAACAGCCACACATCCCGGTGCCATCAACCATTATTGGATTCAGGCTAACAATAGTTTTCACCCCGAAAGGCCGGGTGGTCAGGGCACAGAACTTCATCATGATGGTCGGGCCAATGGCAATGACTCGGTCAACTTTCTCCCCACTCTCAAGCAGCTCCTTCAGTGGCACAGTTACTACCCCTTTGCGACCATACGTGCCATCATCGGTAGTAACTATCAGCTGGTGGCTGACACTGCGTAGCTTATCTTCCCAGAAGAGTAAGTCCTTGCTCCGTGCCCCCAAAATGGAGATAATCTTGTTTCCCTTCTCTTTTAGCGCCCTGGCAATAGGCGCTATGGGCGCAGCACCAACCCCTCCCGCCACACAGACTACAGTACCAAATTTGTCAATATGCGCTGGTACACCAAGGGGACCAACAAAGTCAGCAATAGCGTCACCGGCTTTCAGAAACGCCAGCCTAAAGGTTGTCGCTCCCACTTCCATAAACACTGTGGTAACACTGCCTTCCTTCTCATTCCAGTCAGCAAGCGTCAGGGGAATACGCTCGCCCCTTTCATCAATCCTGATGACAACAAATTGCCCCGCCAGCGCTTTTCTAGCAACTGCCGGTGCTTCGATTTTGAAAAGATGAATTTTCGTCGCTAAAGTCTCTCTATAAGTAATCCGAAACATTTTGTAAACTCCATCTCAATTCACTTGGCTAAATAAAGCTTCTACCTGAGCTAGAATTTGCTCATCGGTGAAGTGATGCATGGCAATAGCTCCCGAGGGGCAGGCAGCACCTGTTACAGGAAAACCCCACAATTTTGGGCTGAAACCCGTTCCTTTTCATACCAGTACTCCTTCTACCTGAGCCACAATCTCTTCGTTAGTAAACTGTCTTGCAGTTATCGCTGCGCTAGGACATGCACCAGCACAAACCCCGCAACCTTTGCACAACGCCTCATTAATTTGGCAGGCTTTCTTTTCCTCGTCAAAAGAAATAGCACTAAAAGGACAGAGTTCAAGACAGATCTTGCAACCGGAGCATTTCTCTTCATCAATGGCTGAAACGGCGGCCTCGAGTGTAATTCTGCCTTTGCTTATCATTGCCAGGACCCTTGCTGCTGCTGCTGAAGCTTGGGCTACAGTATCGGGAATATCCTTGGGACTCTGGCAACAACCGGCAACAAAAATCCCCTCAGTAGGTGTAGCTACCGGATCAAGTTTAGGATGCCTCTCCAGGAAAAAACCCGTCGCCTTTTGACTTATAGTAAAACGATTTGCCACTTCTCCAGCATCGGCTTGAGGCTCCACAGCATTACACAAAATAACCATGTCCACCGGAATACGGAGCATGCTTCCCAGAAGAGTATCCTCAGCGACCACGATAAGTTTCCCCTTTTCTTCATCATTTATAGCCCGATCGGTGACTTGAGCTACCTTTCCCCGGACAAAGTTGACTCCTTCGTCTGAAAGACGCTTATAAAATTCCTCGTATCCATCTCCGAAAGAGCGCATATCTATGTATAGCTGGTAGACATCCGCGTTTGGTAGCTCCTCTTTAATATAATTTGCTTGTTTTAAGGCATACATACAGCAAACACGCGAGCAATACTCGTGGTAATTCTTATCTCGGCTGCCAACACAATGCACTATGGCCACGCTCTCTGGTTCCCTGCCATCTTTAAGTTGGATTTTCCCTCCTGTGGGGCCTGTAGGGCTCACTATCCTCTCAAATTCAAGTCCGGTTATAACACCGTCGTATTTACCATAGCCATATTGAGAAATGCGTGTTGGATCCATGAGGCCGAAACCAGTGGCTAAGATTATCGAGCCCACTTCAACCTCGAGAATCTGATCCTGCTGATTAAAGTCTATTGCCCCCGCGCTGCATAACTTTATGCAAGCTCCGCATTTCTTTCCCCCCGATTTGATATAAATACAGATATTGGGATCAATAGTGGCAACGTTGGGCACAGCTTGGGGAAAAGGAATATAAGCAGCTTTTCTCTTTGTTAGGCCTAGCTCAAATTCGCTATCTGTTTTGTAAGGGCATTTTTGCATGCATACAGCACAGCCAGTACACTTACTCTCATCCACATATCTTGCCTTCTTTCTTATTTTTGCCTTGAAATTTCCCACGTACCCTGAAACCTCCTGCACCTCACTATAGGCTAACAGTTCAATGTAAGGGTGTGAGCCTACCTCACTCATCTTTGGAGTAAGGATACATTGAGAACAATCTAAAGTGGGGAACGTCTTGTCAAGCTGAATCATATGCCCGCCGATTGAGGGCTCCCTTTCTACCAAATAGACTTTATGCTCAGAGTTGGCAATTTCCAAAGCAGCTTGAATTCCGGCAATCCCTCCGCCTACAATTAGAGTATTAGGATTATAGGGGGCCTCCTTAACTTCTAAGGCCTCCTGGTAATGAACACGCCTCACCGCAGCGTCAACCAAAGCCTTCGCTTTCTCTGTATTTGCCTCTTTGTCTTCATTGATCCAAGAGCATTGCTCCCTTATATTTACCATTTCGAATAGATAACGATTTAAACCGGCGCTCTCACAAACCCGGCGGAATGTGAGCTCATGCAACCTCGGGGAGCAAGAAGCGACTATAACACGATTAAGGTTATATTCCTTAATGTCTTTTCTAATAAGGTCTTGCCCTGGGTCGGAACACATGAATACATAATCACGGGATAGCACTACTCCAGGCAATGTCCCGGCATATCTTGCTACCTCTGCCACGTCAACTGTTGCTGCAATATTCACTCCACAGTGACAAACATAAACACCAATCTTCACTTCTTCCATTTCATTCCCTCATCATTGCCTCGGCAACAAGCTCAGTTATATCTTTAACCTGCATAGTCTCTGCCTTGCCCATAGAGAGCACACTGTCCCTATAGTTGAGGAAGCAATAAGGGCAGGCAAGAGCTATAATATCAGCGCCTTTTTCAACAGCCTGCTCCACTCTTATATCAGAGAACCTTTCCCCTTTCGGCGTATCCATCCAGATTCTACCACCGCCACCACCACAACAAAGACCATCTTCACGAGCATCGGGAAACTCTATTAATTCCAAGCCGGGAATGCTTTGCAGGATCTTCCTTGGCTCATCATAAATATTATTATGTCTACCCAGATAGCAAGGGTCAGAATAAATTACCTTTTTGTTTATCTCTCTGGATAGCTTTAATTTCCCTTGTTCGATAAGCGAAGCCAGGTATTGGGTGGTATGAAGTACTTCGAATTTACTCCCTAGCTCAGGATATTCATTCTTAAATGTGTGGTAGCAATGAGGTGAGGAAACTACCACGGTCTTAACGCCCTTGCTGTTAAAGAGATTAATATTGTTTTGAGCCAGACTTTGAAACGTCTCTTCATGCCCGGCTTTTCTAATTGCCTCGCCACAGCATTTTGCTTCAGTGCCTATAAGGCCATAATCAATCCCAAGCTTATTGAAGATTGTGGCATTAGCCCGAGCCACTGTTTTTGTATCGGGGTCATAGGATGGAACACAGCACGGAAAATAAAGTATTTCGGTACCCGGAGCAAAAAATTTCACATTAAGGTCTTTAGCCCAGTCATTTCGCTTTTCCGCCGCCTCACCAAACGGATTACCTACACCGGCAATGTTCTTAGCTGAAATCCTCAAGGCATCAGGGACAACTCCGATGCCCAGGCTAGCTACGGCTCGGCGTATAGCTCTCATTACATCGATTATCTCGACGCCTCGAGGGCAGCGCTGAACGCAAGCCCCACAGGTAGCGCAGATCCAAACGTCCTCAGCCGCGAAATCAGTTGCTCCCAGTTGAGCTTCATGCATGATGCGGCGAACCATAAAGCTTCGCACTGTATTCCAGGGACAGGTTCCGGTGCATAGACCACACTGGTAGCACAATTTAAGGGGTTCACCACCAGCCTCGAGTATCACGTCTGTAGCTTCTTTGTAAGGACTTAGCACTTTCATTTTAGTTTACCTGACCTTTCAGAATTGGCTACAAAAAAAGGTGGCCTTACGAAAGCATTGTAACCACCCTTTTTCTCCGTAACATACATTGAAGCACGGCTGGGAAGTATAACAAATCCCGGCAAAGAAGGCAAGCCCTCCTGGGACATCACTCGGTTAAGGGGATTACCGATTTAAAGGTGGATTCAGGGCATAAGGGGTAATTGAATAAGTAACAGTGCTTGGGCAACAAGCAGGGGCAGGAGACCGCCGGCCAAACCAATTAGAATCCATTTACGAAATGTCATAGGATAACCTGTCCGCTTTTCCAGCATGCCCAGAGCCATAATATTGGCTGTAGAGCCAACCATGGTGATGTTACCACCATAACACGCACCCTGAAGCAATGCCCACCAAATTGGAAAGTTATTAACCCCAGCCGCTCCCAAAGCCTGAACTACGGGGATGAGTGCGGCTACCAAAACCACGTTATCCAGTGCCGCTGAGCCGAGAGCAGACCCCAAGGCCATAATTATAGTGAGTAACACCGGGCTAGCTGTTAGCCCTGTAAAAGCGTTTGAAATCTTACCGGTAACACTGGTATAGGCAAGACAGCCGGCCTTAGAAAACAAGAACATGAAGAAAATCAATGTCCACCAGTCAACACCGCTCTCTAAATATTCCCTGGCCTTGGCTCTTTTCCACAGCATAGCAATCCCAGCGCCTGCGATGGAAGTAGCCACAAGCAGCGTATCCTTTTCTACACCAAATAGCAGCTCCAGGCGGTAGTGCAAAGCAAGGCAAATCACCACACCGAGGAATAGGGCGATTCCCCCCTTGAAAAAAGTTTTATCTTTTACTTCAGACCATTCGTCCAAAGTAGCAGTGCCGCTTTCTAACTGGGCATTAATCCGAGTCTTAAGTAATTTGAGGTCACTACGTTGCCATACCAAAATTATGACCACGAGGCAAATGAGGCCAATAAAACTAACTGGGAAAGACCACCTCATAAAATCTTCAAAAGTCAGTCCAGCTCTGAGGGCTACCAATATTCCAATGGGATTCCCCAGAACAGTCCAAGAACTCCCGATATTTGTGGCCAGCACAACTGCTATAACATAATTTACTGGGTTAATCTTATAACGTTCGCAAAGCTCAAATACTAGTGCTGTCATAAAAAGTATAGAGGTTACTTCGTCTACACAGGCAGCCATAATCGAGGAAAGGAGTAAAAGAGAAATCATGATGCTCCTCGGCTCATATCTAGCCAGTTTGAGCATTTTTATGCCCAGCCAGCGGAAGAAGCCGGTATCTCGGAGAAGCGCAACCACTACCATCATGCCTATTAGAAAAACAATAACATCTAGATTCATGAATTCTATGGCATGCTTTATGTCCATTGTGCCAGTGAGAAGCAAAATCACTATACCTATAAAAGCTATGCCGACCCTGAATCTCCAAAACATTAAAGTCCCCACAACCAAAGATAGAAAAATGGTAGCTGCCAGGGTTTGGTGCGTATCTCTTAGCCACCAGTAACACAGGAACGCAATTGCTATAATAATGGCCGCGAAAATAGCAAACTGTTTTGGTGTTCCCGGGATACTACCACTCTTCAGTTCTTTTACCATCTTTTTACCTTTTGCCGCGTTCGCTTGCTACTACTCCGAGGACTCCGTTTACTAGCCGTGAAGAAGACTCACTGCCAAAAGCTTTGGCTAACTCTATAGCCTCATTTATAGCTACCTTGATGGGGGTTTTGTCATCAAATAAAATTTCAAAAATAGCCAGTCGCAAGATATTCCTATCAATGATGGACATCTGTTCTACGGGAAAGGCTGGGGCAAACTTTTTAATGAGAGCATCAAGCTCAGATTTGTTCTGCAGCACTCCTCTCACAAGCGCCTCACTGAAGCTAAGTGCTTCTTGATTCAATGTTTCCCCGGCTCTTAAGCGAGCTAAAGCTTCCTCCAATTTGTGCTTCGCGCAATCAAGCTCATAAAGCACCTGGAGAGCAGCGATTCTTGCCTTTCGCCTGATACCAACCATTATTTGTTTACCTCTGGGAAACTTCGTTTTTCAGGGGGTACTAGTTAGTCGGGCCTTCTGTACGTGCTAGCAGCGCTATATCCTCAACTCCTGATATATTGAAAGTTTGGAGCTCGGACTTGATTCGCCTGATTAAACCGCTAAGCACTTTCCCGGGACCTATCTCATAAAAGGCAGTGGCTCCTCTGTGCATCATATATTCCACTGACCCTTGCCATCGGATGCAATTGCGAAGTTGCTTCACTAATTCTGTTTTTATCGAATCAACATCGGTTAACGGCCGGGTGGTCAAATTAGATATTACAGGAATAACTGGCGGGTGAAATCTAAAGCTGGAGACGGTTTTACTGAATTCAGCTAAGACTGGTTCCATTAAGGCGGAATGAAAAGCCCCGCTAACCTTTAGAGGGATAAGGGCGCGAACACCTCTTGCCTTAGCTAATTTGTTGGCTTCAGCCAAAGCTTCAATAGCCCCGCTGACTACGATCTGTCCGGGACAATTTATATTGGAGATTTCGGTTCTACTTTGAAGGCATATATCTTTAACTGTTTCTTCATCAAGCCCTATCACAGCTAGCATGCTCCCGGGATTTTTTAGCCCAGCTTCATACATTAATCTCCCTCTTTCTCGGACAAGCAAAACAGCATCGGCCAAGCTAAGCGCACCGGCAGCCACCAGAGCAGTATATTCACCCAAGCTATGTCCCGCAACAAAAGTGGGAGATGGGAAATGAGCTATGGTTGCCTCCTCAAGCGCTTTAAGGCAGGCAATGCTGACGACTAGTATTGCTGGCTGGACGTTATGCGTCTTTGTTAATTCCTCTTCTGGACCTTCAAAGCATAGACGGGAAAGGGAAAAGCCTAAAGAAGCGTCAGCTTCATCAAAGACTTCCCTGGCTGAAGGATAGCTGTTATACAGGTCCAATCCCATACCAGCGCTTTGGGAGCCCTGCCCTGGGAAGACATAAGCTACCTTGGATAACTTGGCCATGCAAACTATTTCTTGATGGGCTTGACCTCGATTGTTTCTCTATCATTGTACCAGCCACAGTTATGGCAAACATGGTGAGATAGCTTGGGGCTGTGACAATGTGGACAAACATCCATAGCCGGTGGGGTTAGTCTAAGGTGGCTGCGCCTTTTCCCCTGGCGCGCTTTAGCAGTTTTTTTCTTAGGTAGTGGTGCCATTTGAATTCGCCTCCTTCATTTCACCCCACGAAAATCTTACGGTTTTCGTGGGAACCCCGTCAATTCCGAATCAAGATCATACGGGGTTAGTTCATTCCCGGGCAGTCAAGTCGACATAGTGGTTTCATGGGCAAATTTAACAGTATATATTGCCGTATTAGCTCGCTCAGGTCAAGTATATTTTTATCATCGATAGTGAACTCTTCCGATTGTTCCGGTGCAGAGGGTGCTAAATCACCAGACACATCAGATATTGGAAGAAATTCTTCTTCCGCAGTGAAACTTATAGGGCATAAGAATGTATCAAGGCAGCGGCTACATATGAGTTTTACCTCAGCAGTTAGTTTACACTGGGCTAACACTCCCCGACTGATATGAATCAACTTTACAGTTCCTTCCACAAAACCTTCAATTTCCTCACCGATTGTCCCGCTTATATCATGGCTTTGGCTAGAGCCAACGGCCTCTTTTAGCAACTGAGATATATTTATCGAAGCTCTCAAAGGTTCTCTTTCCATCTGTCACAGCCTAGAAATTTAAGTCGAGGACAAAGTATAATAACTATTCATAAGAGGTTCAAGTTTTGGAAGTAAAAAACGATTGTTATATCACCTTGGGCGGAATCAGATTCTTCGCCCCGACAAGTCGGGGCTCAGAATGACAGAAGGGAGTGTTAAACAATCTTGGAGATAGAGAAACTGAAGCTAAAGGTACATGATAGCGTCGAATCACAAAGGCGGCAGCTTATCCAGTTGAGCTTGAATATCCATGATAACCCCG
>Ga0209323_10003064_pt1 | contig 11150 bp, 10 predicted proteins | sample Rifsed19ft2_FD_184014 | JGI IMG/M metagenome (GOLD analysis project Ga0209323, IMG submission 184014) | Soil microbial communities from Rifle, Colorado, USA - sediment 19ft 2 (version 2) | ecosystem: Environmental > Terrestrial > Deep subsurface > Rock core/Sediment | place: Rifle, Colorado...
TGGAAGATTGCTGGTTTCAGTCCTGGCTGTATTTATGCCTTCAGAGCGCATATGGCGGATGCTACCTCTCTTTATGGCCTTGGTTTTCATAATGCTGCCTTACGCTGATTCGTCTTTGGTTGGTGTAGGACTGTTCGCCCTTGCGGGACTTTCATGCTCGGCTTTTTTCCCGCTCACAATCCGCCTTGCGTCAAAAAGCTTTCCATCCCATGTCGCATGGGTATCTTCCATAATTACCGGGGCGCTCATGGTCGGCATCGGGATAGGCACGTTCGCAACAGGGCTGCTAACCGAGAGGTTGTCGCTGGAGGTGATTTATACGATTTCGGCTTTATATCCTCTGTCGGCATTTTTGCTTGTAATTGTTTTCTTAAGGAGAGCCCAGGGCCGCGGTCAGTAATAGCTTTTAAAAAAAACTAGCCGGAGCAGGCAAACATGTCTTCGGCGTCCGGGTGGGGTGATGCGCGTTATACCCAAGCCAATAACAAGGGGAATCCGCTCTAAAATATAAACAAGGAAGGGTCCGATGAATGGATTTAAAGGAAAAGGGGCTATGCTTAACGCATAACCCCTTTATTATTCCTGGTGGAGCAGAGGGGGATCGAACCCCTGACCTCAAGACTGCCAGCATGAAACAGCAAAAAACCATAACCCCTTGATCTTGGTCTGACTTTCCGGTTTTGACTTAAAAATCAAGGGGTTAATTGTTGTCTTCCTATTCCCGCCGTTTCCCTTAAGTCCCGCTATTCCCTCCCTGTCTACAACAGTTTTACAACAGTGCGGCAACCTTCCCCTCGGTTATAGCTCCATAACCGACTGAATGATTTCATGAGCATGTATGTATGCCGTATTAAGGCGCCTGTTGGCCCCCAACAGCTTATTCAAAGACTAACTGCCACCTGCTCCGATAATAGTGTATATTTTTGGCCTTTTATAAAAGAACGGTCTACCAGCAACCCATAGATAAAATTTGACAATTTTCCAATATCTGCTATTGTTGATTTACAAGAGCTAAAAAACAAATTGCTTCACAAAGTCTTTTCGGTTTAGAGTACGCGCCTGTTTTATCAGTGTGACCTTTACCATTTCCTAAAAATGGACGCACTCTAGAAATTCAACCAGAAAAAAGGCCCACTTCATGAACCGAAGCGGGCCTTTCGTTTTTCATAACGCTTTGAAAATATCCAGTTGAGAGGATTTGTATGACACTCAAAGCTTATTCCATTCTGTTCAGGTTTGCATTAGGCGCTACCCGCTGAGTTGACCTGCGTCAAGAATACAAAGATCAGCAACCCATCTTGTTTTTCACCTGCGGTTTCTACTCTCTCAAAAAATCAACGGACAGCTGCTGCGGCATAAATACCATTGTATTAAGAGATATCGTGGAAAAGATTAAGCCGCGCTTTACGCCGAGCCAGGAACTGAAGGCTCTGATTAAAGGCCTTGGCGTCGGCATCGTCATAATCGATAGGGATATGAAGGTCCTTTGGGCTAATCATGCCAGCGCAGCATTGGCCGGCAGGCATAAGTGCGTCAAGGGTTCATACTGTTACGACCTGCTGAATAAAGGCCGCGGCCCTTGCAAGGGATGTCCGTCTGAAAAGGCATTTAAGACAAGGAATGTCGAGAGATCACGCATTCATGCAGGCAACACAAATGCCGGAGGGAAGTACATTGAGCTTACTGCATCTCCTGTTTTAGACAAAAAAGGGGATGTGGCCGCGGTAGCCGTGATCTACTGCGACGTCACTCCGAATGTCGAGGTGGAGAACCAGCTTAAGGAACACAGAGACAGGCTGCAGGCGGTATTCGACGGCATAGGAGACGGCATATCCGTCATCGACAGGGACTTTAACATCAAAAGGGTAAACAGGGAAATACTGCGCATATTCAAAAAAAAGGATTTTTCGGATGTTCTCGGCAGGAAGTGCTACGAGGTATATCTGCAGGCGGACAAAGCCTGTGACGACTGCCCTGCGCAGAGGAGTTTCAAGGACGGCGCTAAAGGCCAACTATCCAAGGTATGGGGTGGGAAGTTTAAAGAGAAGAGGGTCTTCGATATCTCAACCTTTCCGATACTGGACTCTAACGGCAATGTGGCCCAGGTAATAGAATATTTCAGGGACAACACCGGGATGCTCAAGCTTGAGGAACAGATATTGCGTTACGAGCGGCTTGCGGGGGTCGGTGAATTGGCAATGGGTATAGCTCACGAGCTTAGAAATCCGATAGGCAATATAAATGCTTCGGTACAGTTTTGCCTTGACAAATACGCGGTCGACAAAAAACTGAAAAGGCACTTGAGAGTTATTCTGAGAAATTCCGAAAGCGCTAACAGGATCATCAAGGACCTCCTGGACTTTGCCAAGCCTGATGACATAGTGCTGAAAGCAGGGTCCGCCTCAAAAGTGTTGGAAAGAACCTGCGCTCTCATCAAGACGCGCTGTTTAAAGCAGCGCGTGCGTCTGTATAAAAAATGGCCGCAAAGGCTCCCTATGGTCATGTTGGATGCAAGGCGGCTCGCCGGGGCATTCTTGAACCTGATTTTGAACGCTTTAGACGCCATGCCTGAAGGCGGCAGCATGATCGTAGCCTCATATTTCAACAAGCTGGCAGCAGAACTGGTTGTAACCGTTACCGATACCGGAGACGGGATATCGGCGGAGAATATCCCGAATATATTCGACCCCTTTTTTTCGACGAAAAAAAGCGGCGTAGGTTTGGGCCTATCCATTGCGCACCATATTATAACCCATCACAATGGGACGATACTGATAAACAGTAAACAAGGAATTGGCACCGAGGTGACCGTTAGTTTTCCAGTCAGCCATGATCTATAGAAGAAGGAAGTAAAGAATGGCCAGGAAGTTGAAGACAATTATGGTGATTGACGATGACAGGGACACCTGCTGGCTGCTTTCTCAGGTGCTTGGGTCGCAAGGCTTTTGTATTAAGACTGTCTTTGACGGGAGATCAGCGATAGCGGAACTCGTCAATGTCTCGCCCGAACTTGTACTGCTCGATCTGAATCTCCCTGAGATAGACGGGATGGGGGTTTTGGAAGAAATAAGGAAGAGTAACAAAGATGTCATAGTGATTATCCTTTCAGGCTATGGCGACACAAAGAGGGTGGTAAATGCCATGAAGCTGGGCGCTTTCGATTATATTACTAAGCCCTTTAACAATAAGGAATTGGCGGCGCTGATTAAAAACGCCATGGAGTCGCGCCTAAAGGATGACACGGAAGGAGCGCGCCAAAACATCTCATTATCCTCACCTGAGAGTGTTAAAGGCATCTCCCCGCAGATAAGGCATGTATTTGAGTTGATAGAGGCGGTAGCCCCGACGAATATGACTGTTGTTCTGCAAGGGGAGAGCGGGACCGGAAAGGAGTTGATGGCCAGGCTGATACACTCGAAGAGCTCCAGGAAAAACGGCCCTTTTGTCGCTCTCGATTGCGGGACATTGCAGGAGACTCTTGTAGAGAGCGAACTCTTCGGTTATGAGAAAGGCGCGTTTACCGGTGCGGCGGAAAGAAAGGAAGGGCATTTCGAGCTCGCAAACAAAGGAACATTGTTTCTCGATGAGGTTGCCAATATAAAAGAGTCGGTCCAACTGAAGCTTTTACGCGTGCTCCAGGAACGCAGGGTACGGCATTTGGGCGGAAAAAAAGACATTCCGGTCGACGTAAGGATCATCACCGCTACAAATACAACGATGAGCGAACTAGTGAAGCTTGGAAAGTTCAGGGGCGATCTCTATTACAGATTGAACGAGTTTCTCTTGGAACTCCCTCCGCTCAGATGCAGGAGTGGAGACATACCAGTACTTGCCGAACACTTTATCGAAGAGGCGAATCTGGAGCTCGGAAAGAAAGTAAAAGGTCTGACCGAAAAGGTAACCAGGCTCTTTTTGAATTACGCATGGCCGGGCAATGTAAGAGAGCTCAAGAACATTATCAGAAGGGCCGTACTTATGACAGAGTCGGAATATATGGATATCGGTGACATGCCGGGAGAGCTGCGAGGCGCACGCGACGAAACTGGCGCCGATGTCTCCAACGGAGATGTTTCGCTTCGGGGTGTATTGAAGGAATCAATTAAAGACCTGGAACGCGAAGCGATCGAAAAAGCCCTGGCATTGGCCAAAAACAATAAGAGCAAGGCGGCAAAGATATTGCAGATCGACCGTACGACCCTCTACTCAAAGCTCAAATCTCTCGGAATACTGGATCTGTAGGTAAAATCCGACAAACTGTCCGGACGATACGGCACTCTTGAAAGAATCATGCGAAGACGAAGGCTGAAAAGACCTTCCCTATGCCTGAAATCCAGAGGAGATTCAGAAAATACGGCTGGAACAGGTGTTTTTGCAGAGCTTCAATAGATCTCCTCAGGCAGGCACGGTTATTGCAGTTGCATATATACGAAGGACGAGAGTTATCTTACCGAACCGTGCAGGTGTCCGAGTAAAAAATTATTTTTTGGAAAACTGGAAATAGTTTATGCGAAGAATATTGATAGTTGATAACGACAGAGATATGTGTGGAATCATCTCTGAGATATTGAGAGATGAAAATAACGAGGTGAATATCGCGCACGACGGCAACACGGCGCTTGGAAGGATTAAAAAAAAACTTATGACCTGCTGATACTCGATTATAAACTTCCAGGCATGGGCGGGATAAGGGTTTTAGATGAGGCCTTGCATAGAAAGCCTGGCTTAAAGGTGGTAATGATCTCGGCGTACGGCAACTGTGCGGTAAAATCGAGGGCAAAGGAGCTTGGCGCCGCATCCTTGACAAGGGTATAGTCATTGACGCATGGGCAAGGGTATCGCTTGTCGGTATCGAGCTTTTGGCGATAGAGGCAAGAGTGGTCTGCTCATCAGTTGAGACATTCCTGAAGTATGCCGAGGCGGTTGGACTCACAGCTGCAGAGGCGACAGCTGCTTGATCTCTGCGGGGATTTGAAAGAGGTCTCTTTGACATCCTTGGTGGATAGAGGCGCTGCATGCAACAGTCCTTACAGTCCCTCTGTCAGAAGAAAACCAGGCGTGTCATAGGGATCTCTTGTGAGTTAAGGATTTTATCCGAGGGTACGGGTAGATGGGCCCGGCATCGAATCAACAGACCTTCCAGGTTGATGAAATGGAAAATATCGTGTGCGCAAGAAAATCGGTTAGTGCTCTGCTCGATTCGTACGAGAAGAGTACTGCGGTAATAATACGGCTGATAGAAGAGACCGCATGCCTTGTTGACGGCGCGATCGGTAATGCACAGGCTGAGATGATATTGTGTTTAAGGAGAATTCTCACCATGTTTGCCGGCATGAGAAAGAAGGATTTTGACGACACAATGGAAGGGGTTTTGACTCGTATCAGGGAAAGAGGGAGAGTTGTCAGGGAGGCAATACAATCGCTTCGCGAGGAAGAGAGCAGGATGGTCAAAGAGTTGCGCGAGAGGATTTCCGGGAAGACGACGGAGCATTTTGACTGGAAAAGAAGTGAGTTTGTAAACCGTCAGCGCAAGAGGGAAATGGAGATTGCAAGATTTCTGATGGAGCTGCATCTGGAAAAGACAGAGCTGAGTGCGGCTTTGCGGCGACTTGTCGCCATGGGGAATTCTCTCAGGGTAAAGGATTTCAAGACGACGATGAGTATCGTAAAAAGCAGCCAGGATGAGAAGAAAAGAGAAGCGGAAACGCTCCTTGATGAATTTGAAAACGCAAGGGACGAGGTCTTGTTGCTGTGGAAAAAAATGTTTGCGGCCTATAAAAACGTGCCCCGTAATATATAAGAAAGTTCCTGTGAAGCGGACATACTTAGGGACGGATCATGTTGATTCTTATCTGTTGTCAATAACCCAATAAAAGGAGGATCGTCATGGGAAGCGATATGAGAACCCTGGCCGAGGACATAGTCGCATCGCATAAGTGGAGAGCGTCTGTGCTTCGTTCCATCAGGAAGGAGAAGGACGAGATACTTTACCAGGCTGCTGAACTGCTCAAGGAATTTCAGGAGCAGGGCGCTGAAAGAAAGTCCGAGATATTCCAAATGAAAAAAGAGGTCACCGGAATGCTCGCCGGCTTCAGAAAAGAGATGCATGCCGTAAGTAAGGAAAGGAAAAAGGATGCGGCGGCCTGGCATGGCATTCTCGGGAGACTGCACGCTAAGGGCAAAAAAGAGGCAGGGCATGGCCGTGGAAAAAAGACCGAAAAATCCTCATCCGAGTGAGGAGGTCTTAATCGTTGAATGCGCTTTCTGCAAGGGGACTGGAAAGGACCCATTTAACCTTCTCTCTCCCCTTGCGCAGTGCCAGGTATGCGTCGGCCGGGGCGTTGTAGTGGTCCGAAAACCGCTATCGAGTGCGCTTTTTGCAAGGGGACGGGCGTATATCCAGGCAAGCGACTGACATGTATAACCTGCGGCGGAAAAGGAAGAGCGGGTGTACCCGAGCCTTTCGAAATATGCCGTAAGTGTAACGGGCTTGGAGCCTCGCCCAATGAAAACCTGCCGTGCGTAGACTGCGGAGGCACGGGCGTCGTGAAGGCCGTCGAATCATGATATGTCAGTCGTCATTTTATTGTTTGGCAGGCTGCCTCAAGCTTCCATCTGCTGCGTTCTCTTCATCGCTCGTCACTGCGGCGTAAATGGCAACTGCCGCGTTCCTCGCTCCTCGACGCCTTGCTTCCGGAGTTTTTTGAGCAGCCTGAGCAGGTTCCGGGTTTTCCCGCAAACTCTTAGAAGTTACTGGAGGTTTTACTCTATGTCGGTTAACGAATTAACAACCGTGCTTGATCCGAGACCGCTGGCGAATTTTGTGGAGACGAAGTACATCAGAGGTGTTACGGAGCGTGCTATCGGGTACGTGAAAGCCGGTTTTCCTGTCCATTTCAGGGGCGCCTCCGGCACAGGCAAGACAACCCTTGCCATGCATCTGGCCGCTATGATAGGGAGGCCGGTTATAATAATACACGGCGACGAAGAACACACTACCTCTGACCTGGTAGGCGGGCAGTACGGCTACAGGGTGAAGAAGGTCATAGACAACTTCATCCATTCCGTTCTTAAGACCGAGGAAAATATGTATAAGACCTGGGTAGACAATCGGTTGACCGTTGCATGCAAATACGGATTTACCCTGATATACGACGAATTTACCAGGTCGAGGCCCGAAGCTAACAATGTACTCCTGTCCGTCCTTCAAGAGAAGATGATGGACATGCCTGCCGCAAGTGGCGGCGAGGGATACCTGAGAGTTGACCCTAACTTTGTTGCTATCTTTACCAGTAATCCGGAGGAGTATGCAGGTGTCTACAGGAGCCAGGACGCGCTGCGTGACAGGATGGTTACCCTGGACCTGGACCATCCCGATAAAGACACCGAGGTCTCCATCACGATGGCCAAGTCAGGCCTGGACAGGCAATCCGCAAAAAAAATAGTGAGCGTTGTCAGGGGGCTCAGGGAGTCAGGAAAGTGCGAGTTCGCACCGACGATCAGGGGCTGCATAATGATAGCAAAGACACTTACGACAGGCGGCGGAGCCGTGCTTGCGGACAACAAACTGTTCAGAAGCATCTGCACTGACGTGCTCGCATCGGAAACAAGCCGGGTGGGTTGCGGTTCCAGCGCGAAAAGGATCAGGAAGATTATCGACGAATTGATAGACACGCATTGCAAGAATGGTGAGAAGCCGGGGGAAGGCAGGGAAAAGAAGCCGGTCCCTCGCGTTAAAAATCCGGGAGACCCGGGTCTGGATAAAACCTTGAACTGAGGGCAAATTGAATCACCCCGAAAGGTAGCTGTAATCTTAATACGGAAAAAAGGAGCCGGTCAATGAACAGGAATGTTAGCGGACTTTCCAGAATAAAGACCAGCCTTAATACCATGGTGCGTTCGAAGACAAGGGCTTCGAAGGAGAATCTGTTTCTGGACCTGTTTGTCATGAAGATGAAAAAAAACCGGATCATGCACGAGGTCCACATTCAGGAAAAAAAGCTGAAGAGTCTCGATACGGACCTTAATATCCTCAACGACGAGATTGCGAAAGTCGAAGGCCTGGTGTCGCGTGAAACACCGAAGCCGTTGAAAAAAGAGATGCAAAAAGGCCATGTCAAAGGAAAGACCATGAAGAAGATAATACTCAATTATTAAAAGGATGAGTCACAATATCATCACAGGCAGCGTCTTGCGTCAGGACTTCATTGCCGGGCCGTAGCGACACATATTATGTTCCTGGAGAAGTGACAGTATGGAAGAAGGCAATTATATCTACTGCATTATCGGCACTGACCAGACGATTAATTACGGTCCGCTGGGCATAGGGGGCAGAGGTGATACGGTATCAACATTGGGCTATCAGGGAATCTCCTGTGTCGTAAGCAAATCGCCTTTGGCGAATTACGTCTTGAGCAGAGAGAATCTTATGGCGCATCAGCTTGTGATCGAAAAGGTAATGAAGGAGCATACGGTTCTGCCCGTCAGGTTTTCAACGATAGCCGCCTCGGCGGAGGATATCCGCGGGTTTCTGAGAAAAAGGTACGCTGAATTCAGGAACCTTCTTTCAGACATGGATAATAAAATTGAGCTGGGCTTGAAGGTCATGTGGAAGAACATGGCCCCTGTCTTTGGCGAGATCGCGAATGCCAACAAGGAGGTCAAGAGACTGAAAGAAAAAATAGACGCCAGTCCGATTGAGAAGAACTATAACGACAGAATCACGCTTGGCGGACTTGTGGAAGCCGGGCTTCGCAAAAAAAAAGAGGACGACGCTGAAGACATCCTGGGTGTATTAAGTCCGATAGCCGTTGATATGCGGACGAATAAGCTTCACGGGGATAATATGTTGATAAACGCCGCTTTCCTTGTTGATGGCAAAATGGCAAAAGAATTCGACAGCAGGGTACAGGAGCTTGACGAGAACCTCAAAGACAATATGAAGTTCAAATATGTCGGCCCTGTTCCGCCTTTTAACTTTGTAAATATAGTTATTGAGTTGAACGGAGCGGCATAGCGAAGCGGTCAAAAGTCAATCGGTTTGGCCTGGAGGGTTCCAATGCCTGAAAAAAAGAAAAAAGAAGAAAAAAAAGAAGAAGAGAAGCCGGAGTTTGATCTGGGTTTCGGCAAGACAACCCTCGGAGGGTTATTCAAGAATCTCGGCGGTATGATGGAACTTATATCAAAAGTAGCTGAAAGCGGCGAGACCGTAGTCAAAACTGGAAAGATAAGTGGACTGGATAAGGAAGTCAAGGGGGTTTACGGTTTTTCCATTAAAACCATGGCTGGAAAGCCGATAATAGAGTCTTTCGGGAACATCAAGGAGACACCAAAAGGCCCGGTTGTGGAAGAGGCGAGGGAGCCGCTTGTAGATGTCTTCGACGAAAAAGACCATATCCGGATTATTGCGGAGATGCCAGGTGTGGAAAAAAATGACATCAAGGTCGATGTAAAAAAAGACAAGCTTGAGATTAAGGCCTCCTCCGGCGAGAGGAAGTATGTAAAGCACATCGATCTGCCGATACATGTAGACCCGGACACATTGGCCGCTTCATATAAGAACGGAGTGATGGAGATAAAATTAAAAAAGACGGGTTGAGACTCTTCACTGCGGACAAGTTTCTGAAAATTTTTAATTTTAAATGGATATCCAATGCATACACCGGAACATGAAACGGCCCCTGATATGGGGAAAAAGGCCGCTACGACGCTACGCACCACCGAGGCGCAGCCGAAGGATGTCGGGAGGGGGCTTGCAAGGATAGACCCGCAAGACATGGCGCAGCTTGGCGTAGAGGTCGGCGATATAATTCATATAACAGGAAAGAGGAGTACCGTCGCCAAAGTAATGCCCAATTACCCCGAAGACCGTGGCAAAGGGGTTATCAGGATCGACGGCCTTGTCAGGGATAACGCGCTATCAGGTCTTGGCGAGAAGGTAACCGTAGAGAAGATTTCCTATAAGCCCTGCCAGAAGATCATCCTTTCTCCCATCACATATCTCCGGGCTGTCCCTAAGGACCTGAGGTACCTGGGAAGCCTTCTTGACGGATTGGCTGCTGTAGAGGGTGACAGAGTCATGGCAAACCTCATAGGCACAAAGCGTCAGGACTTCAAAGTCAACTCCACTTCGCCTTCAGGCGCGGTTGTCTTGCACCCGAAGACCGTAATTGAAATAGAGTCCAGGGGGGTTGAAAAAAAGACGGTTGAGAGGGCAAGGATATCATATGAGGATATAGGAGGGCTGAAGAAGGAGCTGAGGAAAATAAGGGAGATGATAGAGCTCCCTTTAAGATACCCTGAAGTCTTCGAAAGGCTTGGCATAGATGCCCCGAAAGGGGTCTTCCTGCACGGCCCCCCGGGATGCGGCAAAACGCTCATAGCCAGGGCGGTAGCGCACGAAACGGAGGCCTTCTTTATTCATCTCAGCGGTTCCGATATCATGCACAAGTTCTACGGCGAAAGCGAAGCGCACCTGAGAAAGATTTTTGAGAATGCCGCAGCAAACGCCCCTTCCATAATTTTCATCGACGAGATAGACGCGATGGCTCCCAAACGCGAGGAGATCGGCGGCGAAAAACAGGTTGAAAGAAGAGTGGTCGCCCAGCTCCTCTCTTTGATGGACGGGCTCGAATCAAGGGGGCAGGTAATTGTCATCGGGGCTACCAACCTGCCCAACGCAGTCGACCCTGCGCTAAGGAGGCCGGGCAGGTTCGACAGGGAGATAGAAATCAGCATCCCTGACAAGAACGGACGGCTTGAAATATTGACTGTACATACGAGAGGCATGCCGCTCTCTGATGATGTCGATCTCGTAAAGCTATCCCAGATCACGCACGGCTTTGTTGGGGCGGACCTTGAAGCGCTCTGCAGGGAAGCCGCCATGACCACGCTCAGAAAGATTTTCCCAACCTTTGATTTCCACCTCGAAGAGATGTCTTACGATATCTTGAGCAGGCTCGAAGTGACTATGGACGACTTTATAGAGGCGCTCAAAGATGTCGAGCCCTCCGCGCTGCGTGAGGTCTTTATAGAGGTTCCGGATGTCAGATGGTCTGATATAGGTGATCTGAACGAGATAAAACAGGTCCTGACAGAGGCAGTTGAGTGGCCGCTTAAGCATTCTGAAATATTCAAGTATGCCGGAACCTCTA
>Ga0209323_10003072_pt1 | contig 11142 bp, 13 predicted proteins | sample Rifsed19ft2_FD_184014 | JGI IMG/M metagenome (GOLD analysis project Ga0209323, IMG submission 184014) | Soil microbial communities from Rifle, Colorado, USA - sediment 19ft 2 (version 2) | ecosystem: Environmental > Terrestrial > Deep subsurface > Rock core/Sediment | place: Rifle, Colorado...
CAGCAATGCCCCGGCCACGTTGCCAAGGCCACCCACCACGGTGACGATGAGGGCGAATACGGTGATGGAGAGCCCGGACTGCACGTTCACCGGGGTGACCATCGACCGGGTGACCGCCACCACCGCCGCCAGGACACCGCTCAAGACCAGGATCAAGCGGAGCATCCGCTTTGGATAGATGCCGACCAGCCTGGCTCCCTCCTCGTCTTCGATCACCGAGCGCACCGCCTGCCCCAGGGAGGTGAAACGGAAGAAGACGAAGAGGCCGGCAAAGATGACGAGCGCAATCGCCGAAGCCACCAGGCTCCCCCGCCGCATGGGCACGCCCAGAATCTCGACGGCCCCGCCCCCGATGTGCAGGGTCAGGGCCTTCATGGGATAGCGCCAGTTGAGGAATCCGTCAACGATGAAAGACACGCCCAACGTGAGCAGCAGGCTGAGCAGGACCCGTGCCTCACCGCGCAAGCGGTACACCGGGCGCAGGATGGTGAGGTCGAGGAACAAGCCGACCAGGCCGCCGGCGAGCAGGCCGAGCCCGACGGCGGGCAAGCCGGGGACGCCGGCGTCTATGGCGAATGCCACCATCATGGCGGAGGTGACCGCTACTTGGCCGTGGGCCAGGTTGAGCACACCTCCCAGCCCGTAGATCAGTGTGAGCCCGGCGGCGAGCAGGCCGAACTGGAGCCCGAGCACGATCCCGTCGAGAATGTCAGCCGTCATGTCACCCCCAAGTAAGCGCTGCGGATACCGGGATTTGCCGCCAGCTCTTCACTAGTCCCTTGGAGTCGGATGAAGCCGTTTTCCAGGACGTAGCCGCGATCACTGAAGGCCATGGCCAGCGGAACCTGCTGTTCAGCGACCAGCACGGTCAGCCCCCGCTTCCGCAACGCGCCCAGGGCCTCGTAGGTCGCCTGCGCCAGCAAGGGGGCAAACCCTGTGCTTGGCTCGTCAAGCACGAGCAGCCGGGGCTTTGACATCAAGGCGCGCCCAATGGCGAGCATCTGTTGCTCGCCGCCACTCATCGTCCCGGCGTGTTGTCCCCGCCGCTCGGTCAGACGGGGAAATAGATCCAGGACGATCGACAGGGTCTCAGGGTCGGGTCTGCCTGGATACGCCCCGAGCAGCAGGTTCTCCCGAGCGGTCATTCGGGGAAACAGATGACGCTCGGCGGATACAAACCTCATCCCGAGCCGGGCGATGCGTTCCGCTGGCATCCCGGTGATGTCATCACCGTCGAAGAGGACCCTGCCGGAAGAAGGCGAGAGCAGCCCGCATATCGCCCGGAACAGCGTCGTCTTACCGGCGCCGTTAGAACCGATGATCATGACCACCTCACCTGAGTCGACATGAAAGCCCAAGTCGTGGACGACATCGTTGCCCTGGTATCCGGCCGAGAACTCCTTGACCTCCAGCATGTTAGTTCGCCTTGCCCAGATAGGCCGTGACTACGGCCGGATGGCGCATCACATCTTCGGGCAGACCTTCGGTCAGGACATCCCCGAAGTTGAGGACCACCACCCGCTCCGCCAGATTCATCACCGCCTTCATGACGTGCTCCACCCAGAGGATGGTCATGTCGAACTGATCACGAATCGCTCGAACGATTTCAGTGGAGGCCTCCAATTCTGCATCGTTGAGGCCTGCCATCACCTCGTCGAGTACCAGCAGCCGGGGTTGTCCGGCGATGGCCCGGGCCAGTTCAAGGAACCGCTGCTCGTGCAAGTTGAGATTACCGACGGGGTCGTGGCGTCGGTCGGCCAGGCCGACGAACGAAAGCGCCTGGGCGGCGAGCGCGAGAGCCTGCTCTTCCTTTCGATGTGCTCCCGCCTTGCCAAATAGAGCCCCGAGGGCCACATTCTCGAGCGCGGTCATGGAGGCAAAGTGGCGTGGGGTCTGTTGCACCGTGGCGACCCCCATCTGACGAACGCGGTGGGGAGGGTAATGGGTGATGTCCTCGCCGGCTAATCTGATCGTGCCTCCGGTCGGCGCTTCCAGACCGACGATCAGCTTGAGCAGAGTGCTTTTGCCGGCGCCATTGGGGCCGACGATGGCGAGGATCTCGCCATCGTCGGCCTTCAGGGTCACCCCGTTGACAGCGGCCAGGCCGCCATAGTGCTTAACGACCTGGTGCAGCTCGAGCAGGGGCATCTCGCGCTATGGCACGTAGGGCTCGAGCGGGTCGGAATGGGTCAGCAACTCGAACCACCAGTCGCCGGCTTCATTCAACCCTGCAGGAGCCGGCCCGGCGCTGATGGTGGTGAAGATCGGCTGGGCCGCGGCCAGCTCGCCCCATTCGGTCCAGCTCAACGTGTGGGCATAGCCCGGCATGTCGAACTCATTATCGTGCAGATACTGGGCGATGGCCACCGGGTCGTCGCCGACCTCGCCGACTGCCTGGACGACCATTTGCACGATCGCATACCCGGCGACGGCGTCGTCCGACATGAACTTGTTGTCGGAGAACGCCAGGTAGCGCCTGGCCAGATCGGCGTAGCTGTCGCTGAAGTAATCGGCGCAGGCGAAATCGCTAAAGCGCCCGATGGCGAGCTCCTGCAGACCGCCCACCGCCAGATCCGGAGGCACCCACGAGCCGGTGACCGGCACGTTCCCCGCCAGGTCGGCCGACAGGGTGACGATCGCCGTGTTACCTGGGGGATGGCCGGTGGCCACGATCATCTCGGCACCGAAGTCGGCCATCGCCCGCACGAAGGGGGTGAAGTCGGTAGTCGGCGGGACCGGCGCGACCTCGATGGTCAATTCGATGCCCGACCCCGCAAAAGCGTTCTCGATGGCTGACTTGAGCGCCTGCCCCCAGGGGTAGTCGGCGACGATGGCCCCGACCCTGGTGAAGCCTTGCTCCTGGGCGTACTGCAGGACCGGCCCGGCATCCATCGGTGCCGCCGGCAGACAGGTGCGGAAGGTGTACCGGCTGTCCCGGGTGAGCGCAGCCTGGGTGCCCGATTTGACCAGGAAGACCGGGATCTGAGCCTGCTCGGCCACCGCGGCGACCGGCACGCCGACGCCGCTGGAAATGATGCCACCGACGGCGACCACGCCTTCCTCGACCAGTCGTTCGAAACGATCGACGCCCAGGTCAGCGTTGTTCTCCGTGTCCTGGACGATGATCTCGACCATGCGGCCGTTGGCGCCGCCTGCCTCGTTGATTTCCTTGGCGGCGAGCAACATCCCGTCGCGCACATTGACACCCCACGGCGTGAAGTTGCTGGTCAGGTCGGTCAGCGTCCCGATCTTGATCGGCTCAGTGGGCACGGGCTCGCTGGTGGGCTCTTCCATAGGCTCCTCCGTGGCCGCGGCGGGCGCCTGGGTGGGCGCGGCCGTGGGCGCGGCGGTGGTGGCTGGGGCTGCACAGGCGGTGAGTACTAGACTGACGAGAACGAATGGCGCAGTAGCCTTGTGCAGCAGCTGTTCGATTGTCCTGCTCATGGTCCTCTCCTCACTGTTGGAATAGTAATGTTGCATGACGATTGTCGTCGGTCACGTCGTTAGCGATGCATGTTCCGCTTTTTCTTCCTTTCTCGCTCTCGGGCCGCGCGCCCGACGGTGCTGCATCTCGAGCGATCCCCGGTCGCAGCGGCCTTCAGCAGTCGATCTCCTCCAGGCTGTGGCCGGACACCACCGGCAACTCCTGCTTTCCTCTCTCTTTGCCACGAGTCGCTTTGCGCGAATTTCACGGTGGAGCCTGGAGAGTTCGTGGCCTAATGGCTACTGGCGCAGTTTGTACCGCTGTATCTTCCCGGTGACCGTCTTCGGCAGGTCCGTCACGAATTCAATTGTGCGCGGATACTTGTACGGCGCGATGCGGCCCTTCACGAATTCCTGAAGTTCCCTGACGAGTTTCGGCGATTCCTGGAGGCCTTCTTTCAAGACAACGAAGGCTTTGGTCTTCACCAGCCCGGCTTCGTCTTTTGCGCCCACCACTGCGCTCTCCAACACCGCCGGATGCTCGATGAGCGCGCTTTCGACCTCTATCGGCGAGACCCACGCCCCGCCGACCTTCAGCATGTCGTCCGAGCGCCCGTCGTACCAGTAATAGCCGTCGGCATCCGCGTGATATTTGTCGCCCGTGAACATCCACTCGCCCCGCATGGTGTGCTGGCTCTTCTCGTGCTTGTTCCAGTATAAGGGCGCGGCGCTGTCGCCGCTGATGAGCAGGTCTCCGATCTCGCCCACCGGAACTTCCAGCCCGTTCTCGTCGGTGAGTTTCGCGCGATACCCGGGAACGGGTTGCCCGCTCGATCCCGCTTTCGCGCGCCCGGGGTAGTTCGAAATGAAGATGTGCAGCATCTCGGTCGAGCCGATGCCGTCGAGAATCTCCACCCCGAACTTCTCATTCCATTTGCGGTAAATCTCCGCCGGGAGCGCTTCCGCCGCCGAGACGCACAGCCGCACCGAGTGGAGGTCGTACTTCTTCTCCGCCTCGGGAACCGCAAGCATGGCGGCGTACATCGTCGGCACGGAGAAGAAGAGCGTGGGATGAAAACGCGTGATGGCCTCGAAGAGCACGTCGGGCGTGGGGCGTCCGGGGAACAGCACCGTGCTCGCGCCGACGCCGTAGGGGAAGGTCATATTGTTGCCCAGCCCGTAGGCGTGAAACAATTTCGAGCCGGAGAAGCACAGGTCGTTCTCGGCCATGTCGAGCACGCCGCGCGCGTAGTTCTCGATGGTGACGGCGATGTCATGCTGGAGGTGCACCGCGCCTTTGGGGAAGCCGGTCGAACCTGAGGAGTAGAGCCAGAAGGCGATGTCGTCGGGCGAGGTGTCCGCCGGGTCGAGCGCGGGCGAGGCCGCCTCCACCCATGTCTTCCAGTCAATCGTGCCGGGAATGCTGTCGCCATCTACCACGACCACGTGTTTGAGATATTGGCAGTTGGCCCGGACGGATTCGACGAGTTGGTAAAGCGGCCCGCTCACCACCGCCACTTTGGCGCGGCTGTCGTTAAGGAAGTATTCGTAGTCGGCGGATTGCATCACCGTGTTGGTCGGGATGGGCACCGCGCCGGTTTTGATGGCGCCGAAAAACGTGGCCGGGAATTGCGGCGTGTCGAGCAGGAGCATCAAGACTCTCTGCTCTTGCTCCGCCCCCAACGCCTTCAGCGCGTTGCCGGTGCGGTTGGCAAGCTCGCTGAGTTGCTGATAGGTGTAGGTCTGGTCACCTATGTGGATGGCGACCTTGCCGCCGCGCCCTTCGGCGAGATTGTGGTCCAAGACTGCGCTGGCATTGTAGCGGTCTGGTCGGTTTGTCGTTGCGCTCATCAGCAGACTCCTTCCACAATCGAATCCGGCCTGTGCCTGTCAGGTCGCTCGGTGCCCTGTCCAAAAACCTTGCGGATCCAATCGGCGAAGGATCGCCAAGGCCTCCGCCGTCGGTTCGGGCGTTTGGGTCACCTGTGCCGCAACACGCAGCGGCCAGCCGGTGGACGCCAATACTTGCTCCACGGTTACGCCAGGATGGACAGAGGCCAGCACCATTTCACCGGTGTCTGGGTCGAAGCGCAGCACGCCAAGGGTGGTGATGACGGCCGCCGGGCCGCCGCCCGTGAGGCCGACTCGCCTGCGCCAGCCCGCTCCATCGCCGTATCCGGGCGAGGTGATGTAATCCACGCGCGGGACGAAGCGGCGCTTCTCGTGCGTCATGATGATGATGTGCCGCCCGGCCAAACTGGCCAGGTCGCAGGCCCCGCCGCTGCCCGGCAGCCGCGTCTCAATCGCCCCCGGCGCAATCCCGCCGATGTAACTCGTGTTCAAATTGCCGAAGCGGTCCACCTGCGCCCCGCCGATGAAGCTGACGTCTACGTCACCTCGTTGCAGCACGCTCATCACCTCGACCGTGTCGGCCAGCCACTGGGCGCGGCAAAGATTCGGCAGGTCGCCCATGGTGAGGATGGGTTCGGGCGCGGGCGTGTTGCGAATGATGCCCAGCTCGTAGACGCCGATGGCCCGGGGCGCATGTGTGCTCTTCGCCAACTGAAAGCCGAGCAGGGGCAGGCGCATCCCCACAAACACCGCCTCCCCATCGCCGATTTCACGCGCCGCCGCCGTCACCATCAATTCGGCAGGCGTATAAACCCGCGTCGGCGCTTCAATAGCCATAATCCACCGCTTCGGAAAGGGCGTGATGCTTCAAGGCTAAACTCGCCGTGCGCTCCTGGCCGAGCAAGGTCAGGTAGTCATCGCGGTTTCGCACCTCGTCCACCCAGCGCGCCTGCCAGGCGGCGAACTCTTCCGGCGTTTGACTCTCACGTTGATAACTCAGAAACATCTCATGGTCGCGGTTGTAATGACCCGGCACGGGCGAGGGATGCGCGCCCCACGGCGCGTGAACGACGGCGCTGACGCGGAAGCCAGGTGTGACGACGCGGTTGGGGTCGCGGTTGATAACCTCCGGCGCGACAATTTCCTCCGTGCAGATGATGACATGCCGACTGGCGAGGGCTGCCTCGCGCGCCACGCCGAAATTGCCCCACAGATGGGCGTCGCCCTCCGCATCGGCGCGTTGAACATGCAGGATGGCGACATCCGGGACGATGGCGGCCACCGCCGTCAGCCGCTCGGCGGTGAAGGGGCAGGTGACGGTCTTGAGACTGAGGTTGGTCGAGAACAAATCGCTGCCCAGGGCGGTCCGCGTCGGAAGAAAGGGCACGCCCATGGCGCCCGCGCGCAGCCCGAGGGCCAGCGTGAGGTTGGAGTGGTCTTCCACTTCGATGCGCCCGCCCTCCACCGCGCGCCGGAAGCTGTAGCCGGAGCCGGTGATGACGTTGCCCACCCAGGCCGCGCGCACCGCCCGCACACACCCCGCGCCGATCAACTGGTCGAAGAGGATGTCCGAAATGGGGCCGACCAGGGTGAGGTCGCGCTTGCGCTGACGGATGATTTCGTGGCCGGCGGCGAAGGGGATGCACGACTCAAGCCCGGCGCCGATGACGACGGTGCTACCGTCCGGGATGAATTGGGCGATGGCCTGGCGGAGAGAAACGAGCTTAGTCGTCGGCATCACAGTTCGTCATCAAATCATTTCATTTCAAACAGCCTCAGCGCGTTGTCGCGCAGAATCTTGCGCTTGGTCTCCTCGGCGAGCGGCAGGGCATAAAACTCTTCGATATTCTGGCCGATGTCCGCAACCATCGGCCCAGGCCAATCGGAGCCAAAGATGGCCTGGTCGGCCACGCGCTCGATCCACGGAAAGTAGTTGAGCAGGTTTTTGGGCGGCACACTGGAGATGTCGAGGATCACGTTGGACGAGCGGCGCAGCAGAAAGTGCGCCGTGTCCATCCACAATGGTCGCCCGCCGTGCGCGATGATGATTCTGAGATCGGGGAAGTCCACAACCAGGTCATCGAGGTCCATCGGGTCGCCGTACTTGTTACGTGCGCGCGGGAAGATGGACGTACCTGTGTGAAACATCACCGGCGTGCTGTATTCGATGCACTTCTCGTACACGCCCGCCAGCCCGCGCAGGTCGGGGTCGTGGAGATAGGCATTGGCGCGGAAATGCTGGTGCGGCGGATGGATTTTGATGCCGCGCAGACGTAGGTCACCTAGCAGGCGGTCCATCTCACCGGCCACGTCTTTCACCCGGCGCGGGTCAATGCCGCCAAAAGGGATCAGGCGATCTGGGAAGGCGCGGGCCATGCCCGCCGAGAAGTCGTTGGCGCTTTCGGTGAAGCCCACCACTTCGGGCGTGACGTAGTTAATCATCACCAGCTTCTCGATGCTGCGCGCATCCATGTGGTCAATCAGCCGGTAGGGGTCGCGGCTGACGGCAAGGATTGCGTCCATCGTGCTCCGCCCAGCGGCCATGCTGGCCGCCGCGTCGGCCCGCACCTGCTCCCACGGGGCGATGTGGACGTGTGAATCAATGCCCGCGTAAGGAGGGCGCATACTACGTCATCGGTTCTCGTGATCGGCGTTCAGTGCATTCACCGCCTGATGATGCTGGCTTGCCAGTTCGCGGTACTTGGCGGCCGCCGTGCTCACCCAGTGCGCGGCACTGCCGTCGAGTTCTTTCTTCACTTTGGTCGGGATGCCGGCGGCCAGCGAGCGCGGCGGAATCATCATCCCCTCGGTTGCCACGCTGCCGGCTGCCAGCATGGCTTGCTCGCCGATGCTGACATTGTGCAAGACGACGGCGTTCGTGCCGATCAGGGCCCCACTTTCTACGATGCACCCTTCCAGCACGGCGCCGTGTCCAATCGTCACATTGTCTTTGATGAGGGTGGCGCCATTCTCCGGGGCATGCAGGGTGACATTGTCTTGCACGTTGCTGCCGCGCCCGATGACGATGCGGCCATGGTCGCCCCGCAAGACCGCGCCATACCATATGCTGGCGTCCTCTCCGATCTCCACGTCGCCGATGAGCACGGCCGTAGGGGCCACAAACGCACTGGGCGCAATCTTGGGCACGCGACCCTGATAGGGGATGATCATGCGCTCACTTTCCTCTGAACTGAGGCTTGCGCTTTTCGCGGAATGCCCCCAGTCCCTCTTGATGGTCTTCCGTCCGAAGCAAGATGCTCTGGGCAAGGCCCTCCATCAGGATGGCCGTCGTCTGGTCCACGTTGGCCACCATGTTGAGGACCTTCTTGGCCAGCCCCAACGATTGCGGCGCGCGCTTGAGAAGCATCTGCGCATAGCCGCGGGCTTCGTCCAGCAGCTTGTCACCCGGCACCACCCGGTTGACCAGGCCCATGGCGAGGGCCTCTGGGGCCGGTAGCATCGTCCCGGCAAAGATCAACTCCTTGGCCCTGGCTACCCCGATCAAGCGCGCCAGTCGGGCGCACCCACCAATGCCGGGGATCAGGCCGATGTAGTTCTCACGGAAGCCGAGTGTGGCCTCCTCTGCCGCAAAGCGCACGTCGCAGGCCAGGGCCAGCTCCAGCCCGCCGCCGGTGGCCGGGCCGTTGACGGCAGCGATCACCGGCTTCTCCAGCATTTCCAGGTCGTCGAAGAACTTGATCAGGCGGCGGCTGTGGGCGCGGAACGTGGGGGTCAGCCAGCCCTGCTCGAAGTGAGCCAGGTCGCCACCGGAGGAGAAAGCCCGCCCGGCGCCCGTGAAGAGCACCACGCGCACGTCGTCGTTGAAGGTTAACTCCTCGCTCAGCGCGGTGAGGTCGCGGCGCATCTCCATGTCGATGGCGTTGAGCTGGTCGGGGCGGTTGAGGGTGACCAGGGCGAGGCCGTCTTCGAGTTCGTACTGCAACGTCTGGAATTCCATGCCCGCCGCCTAGCCGGCCTTGTCCCGGCCGGCTCCCCGCTTCGAAAGACGCGAGCCGGGGCGTTGAGTCCGGCCCCTTTCCGCCGGCGTTGATAGGTCAGGTTCCTCCCACCTCACCGCATCGAATACCGTCTTGCAGTTGCGGCAGTAATACTGGGAGGCCAACAGGAAATGACTGAACATCGCAAACAGCTCGGTCTCAACTGAGGCGCAAAACGGGCAGGCAACGGCTGCGCTCGGTCCGGCAGGCAGATGGGTCATGGCATCGCCAAACCGCACTGGGTCAGCAGGGCCCCGATTTCGTCCAACCAGCGCTGGCGCAGATCGTCGGCGCCGTGTGTCAACACGTTCTCATCCATGGACCCATCCTGGACGGTGGCGAGCCAATCCGCCGTGGGCTGCCAGATCTGATTCACGGCGGCCTGCATCGCCTGGCGCGTCTTCGGCTCTGCCGCCAGGCGCTTCAGCCAGCCCTGGCCGTATTGCCAGTGAAACCACTCTTCCTGGAGGATCTTGGCCGCCCGCTGGCGCAGGGGCTCGTAATCGGAGCTGCGCAGCGCCTCGAATACCCGCGTCATCGCGCGGTCGAAGAACACCACGGCGGCCACGAACTCGGCCCAATGTCCAAAGGGCCGCTCCAAGAACGGCATGCCTAGCCGCTGAGCGCGCCCTTCCTCCCTCAGGTAGGCTTCCGGCGCGTCGGGGGTGCTCTGCATGGCCGCGTACAGACTGCGGGCGTGCCCCAGTTCATCCTGCGCCATCGCTGCCGCCGCGACCGCGGCCTCCAGCGCAGGCGCGCGGTTCGTCCACTCGGAGAGCCGGCGGCCCAGCAGATACTTGTTGTCCGCCAGCCGCACGAGCAGAGCAGGGGAAGCGGTGGCCACGCAGGATGCCTCAGGCCTCAGGTACCGGGATGACCTGGGCTATGGCGGAGCGGGGGATGGCGATCATCTCGATCCAGTCCTCCCGGCCGAATTGCCCGTGCGCCCGTTCGGCCAATCCCTTCGCACCGAGTTCGGCCTCCCCTTCCACCCGCAGCGGACCGAGCAACTCCAGGGGCTGGTCATAGGCCTTGCGGGCGAAGACAAGATAGTCGGTCATGCGACTTCAATGATGTGCGCGATGGCGCGGCGCGGCGCGATGATCATGTTGGACCAGGTCCATTCTTGGTAGGTGGTGAAGGCGTAGACCCGCGCCAGTTCCACGTCGGGCGCGATCACGTTGCCAACGTGGCGCAACGGGTCTTCGGGTTTGATCTTGGCGAACACCTCGTACACCTCGCCCGCAGGCGATCCGGCCAACCGGCTCGCGCTCACACCGCCACTCCCAGGCGCCGCAGCCGTTCCCGGCCCTTCTCCGACAAGCGGGTTTTGGTCCAGGGCGGGTCCCACACGATCTCCATCTGCACGGATGAGACGCCCGGCTCTTTCAGCAGCCGCGCCTGGATGTCCTGGACGATGAAGTCCATGCACGGGCAGCCCATCGCCGTGAATGAGAGCCGCACCTTGGCCGTCTCGCCCTCACGCGCCAGGCTGTAGATCAGGCCCATGTCCACCACGCTCACGGGAAACTCGGGATCGGTAACGTCTTGAAGCGCAACCCACAAGGACTGTGTCTCTGAGGAGTCGCTCGTGGCACCCGCAGGATGGAGATCGGCCATGGTCCGTCTGCAGTCCTAGAGGCTCAGATCGCGGTAGCCGCGCTGCAACTCGCCCACGAACTCGCTGTTCATCGGGCCGCGTGCCTTCCAGCGCTTGAGCACGGCCTCCCACGAAATGGGGCCATTCTCGAAAAGCCAGCGCTTGCCCTCCGCGTCGAACTCCGAGGGGAACGGGAAGTCAAGGACGTACTTGCCTTGTCCCGCGTCGTGGTGTGCGGGGACGTGCAGGCCCAACTCTTCGCATAGCGGG
>Ga0209323_10003074_pt1 | contig 11138 bp, 25 predicted proteins | sample Rifsed19ft2_FD_184014 | JGI IMG/M metagenome (GOLD analysis project Ga0209323, IMG submission 184014) | Soil microbial communities from Rifle, Colorado, USA - sediment 19ft 2 (version 2) | ecosystem: Environmental > Terrestrial > Deep subsurface > Rock core/Sediment | place: Rifle, Colorado...
CATGAAAGGAGGTAGACTAGTAGTCCCACTCTGTCTCGATCATGTGAAGCACGAACCAGCCAGAACCTTGAAGCCAATAGAGAGGATGAGCCATGCCAGCAAAGAAGTCCGACAAGAAGGATGACGACACGCCCACCGACCGCGAGCGAGAGCAGCTTGTGGACGATGCCCACGCGGAGCTCAAGAAGGCGAAGACCGCGACTGACGTACGCAACGTCTGGGACGCGTACTACCTGAAGATCGGCCACCGCATTCTCGGTCGGTTGCTGATCGGCCAGGACGCGGCGAGCGCGATGCGCCGGAGGAAGAGCAGCAATGGCGGAGATTAGGATCGACCGCCGCCTGAGCTACGCTGAACAACTAGTGCTCGTCGAGATCGTCGAGGCCATCGCCGAACAGATCGGCTACCGTCGTCTCAATTTACTCAGAGATTGTCTCAGAGCGCGAGCCTCGCTGGAGGAGGCAGGTGAAGCATATCGGCGGCTTGCTGCCGCGTTGCACAAAAGCATAGATGACCATCTGGCAGAGATCGGCGCATAGCTTCGAGAGCGCCAGATACGCATAGCACCATACGCGCTACACTGGCGCACAGCGCTGCGCTAGCACAGCGGCCAGTGTTCCACACGAGCGATGGTCGAACGGCCACGTCAGCAGCGCCGTAGCGCGTCTCGTAGCATCTGGCGTGAAGCCGGAAATCAGAACGAAAGTAGAACAGAAAGGAGCGCACATGGATGTAGCTTTCTACCTTGCTCTCGTGCCGATGGTCATCGCCTCGTGCATCGGCTTATTCCTCTACTGGATCGACGAGCGGAAAGGAAGGTAACTCAATGGCCGACACACAGGCACACCCGGACGGAGGCAGTAGGGACGCAGGGCCACTCAGGGAGGGGCAATTCTACATCTGTCCTACGTGCTTCAACGACTACGAGGAGCGCGACATCACACCAGACACGATCAAGCGCTTCGAGCAGGCCGACCGCCTGCGACAGCAGAACGCAGAGCTGCGCGAGGCGCTCCAGGCGATGGTCGATGTCATAAAGCTGGCAACAGGAGGGCCTGTGACCATCTTGGTAACGGCAGACCGCGCCCGCGCCGCACTCGCTAGGTGCCAGCCATGACTAAGCCTATGTCGCAAAGTGAGGAAGCGCAAACCTTCATGTACGATGGGGCGCGTCGTCAACTACACGAGCAGCGAGCCCGCATCCTTCGCAGCGTAGCGGCTGACTTCCTACGCGATGACCCTTTCATGTCGCAAGAGGATCGCTTCGTACTTGCGCGACTGCTGTTGGCGGCAGCAGACCGATTCTTGCCACTGGAGGAGAGAGAGGAACGATGACGAACACACAGGCACACCCGGACGGCGGCAGTAGGAACGCGGGGGCGCTCACAGACGATACGTGTCCTGAGTGCAAATTACAGCGCGGCGGCATCGTGGTCGGTGAGGACAAGGCATACCGCACATCGCTCACCATTCGGTGCGGGAGCTGTGGTAGCCTCACGGTTCCGTACACTCGCTCAGTCGCACTCTTTGCCGCCGAGCGCGACCGCCTGCGACAGCAGAACGCCAAGCTGCGCGAGGCGCTGGAAAAGATAGACAAGATGCCCTGCATCAGCGACTTGTTGGGCGAAGGCCACGGAGAGGATGATCCAGAGTACCCCCCTTGTGGCTGTGCCCATTGCCTTGCCCACGCCGCGCTCGCCAGGAGCCAGCCATGACCGATTTCGCACTCATGGACGAAGGCACCATCATGCTACTGACTCCGCTCTCGGAAGATGCGAAGGAGTGGGCGGAGAGGCGTATCGGCAGCGACAACGGCTTTCAGCCCTGGTGGCCGGTCGTCGTCGTAGAAAGGAGGTACGTCTCGTACATTCTCGACGGCATCCACGAAGCGGGGATGGAGGTGAAGCGACCATGAACAGGTGCAGGGGCACGTACAATTGGGGCTGTCTCCAAACCTACTGCCTCTGGTCATCTGGCGATCAGCCCTGGCAGTGGCTTGCCCAAATACGATGGCACTGGCACTGGCTGTGGTGCCGATGGGCGCGAGGACGCAAGCCGACAAGGGAGCAGGAGTTGACACGAACGTACTCCCGCATCAGGGACGAGCAAGCAACGGCGCTCATGCAAGAGGAAGATGATGAGCCATGATCACAGGCAGGGACGCTCGCGGCAGGAAGGTCAGGCGAGACGACATGCTCATCGACGACCGGGGACGGGCATGGCGGGTGCAGGCGACCGAGCTTCCGCTGAGGAAGCGTGGTCTGGCGCGTGTCCAGAGCGTTCGCTCCGCACCAGCACCCGGGCAAGATTTTTCCGTCGTGCGCCTGTACTTAACACTCCGCGTTCCTGCGCCGTCGCAGACGGCGGCAGCAAATGCTCGACGCTGGCACAGACTTTGGGCGAAGTACGTGGTACCTGCGCAGCAGCGCGCAGAGCGGCAACGACGACGCGTCGCAGTGATGGCACTCAGACCCTGTCCGGTCTGTCGTGGAGGCTGGCAGCCGTGCAAATTCAAACTCGGCCTGCCAGTCTGGAAGAGGAAGAAGCTCCGTGTCTGTTCGAGACAATGCGCGGTACAAGTAAGAAAGGAGGTGAGGCTTCTTCAGAAGAAACAATCAGAGCGCGACCCAGAGCGTGTACGGCGCAGCGTCGCGTGGAAATACTTGAGGAGAGAAAGCCAATGAAGCACACATCGCCGCCGTCTTGGGATGAGATCATTCTGGCAGGGCCAGGACGTAGGCGTGACTACGACTACGATCACATCATCAAGGAATTCGCCCGACGTAGCGAGTTCATCGGGAGATTCTCATTCGCCATCCCCAGCCCACAAGCAGTTGCGGCTATTGCCGAACACATCCAGGACAGGAAGCTGCTGGAACTCGGCGCTGGTACTGGCTTGTGGGCGTCACTGCTGTCTGCAATTGGAGTGCCAGTCGCTGCTGTAGATAACCACTCATGGAATGGGAACGTCCCAATTCAACACGGCTTGTGGTATCCGGTCGAGCATTCAGATGCCAAGGCAGCAGTCACTAAGTACGCCGACCATACTGCGATCTTCTTTTGCTGGCCGGATTACGACAAGCCCTGGGCGGCTGAGGCGCTGCGGCATTTCCAAGGAGATCGACTTGTCTACATCGGAGAGGGCGACGGCGGCTGCACAGGCGACGCAGAGTTTCATGCACAACGCTACCACTGGCGAGAGAAGGAGGTGATCGACATACCGCAGTGGCCGGGTATCCATGATGCAGTCCATCTCTACGAGCGCTGAAAGGAGTCATACATGGGCTACTACATCCAAGTTCCAGAACACAAGAATAAAGCCCAGCAGTTGGTGAACATGCACGGTGCGATCATCTTGCCAGGCCGACCGGAAGCGTTCGAGGACGTGCCGGACGATCTGGCGATCATCTGCGTCGTCGATAACGGGCCGTTCGAGGCGGCGGCGCTCTGCTACTCACGAAATGAATTCATCACATTCACTACGGCAGACGAAACTGGGCCATCCGGCATCGAGCATCGGGGAGGCGCTATCGTTGTGACCATGCGCTCGCCGCACCAAGAACGCGGTGAGCAGCGTCCGAGGACGTGGGTGCTCATGAACAAACCACTCGCGCACCGGCTGGCTGGGTACTCCGAATGAGTGACCTGTCTGACCAACTCCAAGATTGGCTTGCGGGCTATGTAGAGGACGAGGATACCACGACGGTACTGGCAGCGGGCGTCTGCATTGGCTTGGCATTCGCAGTCCAGTACCCAGCCATCGCCAAAGAAGCCCATGAAAAACTAACGGCTGAGTACAAGATTCGAGACGCGGGCTCGCTGGTGCTATTCGACGCCATCCGTACGGCGGCGGGGGAGCATCGAACGACCCCGGAGCAGATGGCCGACGAGCTTGCCGTCCTGCTTGCCCCAGCCTAGCAAAAGTGCTACACTAGGAGCATGGGCAAAATGGCATTGACATTAGGGACATTCGCCGAGATCCTGGAGCAGTTACAATCGCTATCAACATCAAGCCGCCAGCAATTGCTGGACATTCTAGAAAGAGGTGGTGCCGATTCAGAAGGGAACAATCCATACTCACTGCGAGCGATAGCCAACTTCCTCGTGGGCGTCGATGAGTATGTAGACGGTGCTGCTGAACTCGCGCACGAACTCGTAGTAGTGGCGAGAGAAGCAGGCGTAACGAGAGCAAAAGGAGGAACCAGAATGGCACGCCGAAAGAACAAGGCAGAAGCAGACGACGAGCTTGACGAAGAAGAGGACATCGACGAAGAGGACATCGACGAAGAGGACATCGACGAAGAGGACATCGACGAAGAGGACGAAAAGCCACCCCGCCGCCAGGCTCGCAACCCACGGCCCGTAGCCAAACCAAAGAAAGCCCCCGCTAAGAAGACGAAGAAAGTCAGCAAGAAGCCCGCCAAGAAGAATCGGCGGTCGTCAGACCGTAACGACCCAGTGCCAATCGAAGAGCGCATTCCGCATGTCGTTGCTGCGCTGAAGGGCGCGGGTAGTGAGGGCGCAACGATCAACGAACTCTTCCACACGTTCTCTCGCAACAAGGCGACAGCGAAACTGTTCCCGACGCGGCGATCTGTCAAGCGGGTGATCAAAGCCCACGAGGGAGAAGAATTCGAGAGATCGACGCCGACGATTTGGCAGCTTCGGCAGACGAGGCGTGCCGCCAAAGTCGCCAAGAAGAAAACAAAACCCCGGTAAGTCGATCCTGACCAGCACTAGCGAGATCGCCGGTTCTTTTGAACTGGCGATCTCATTTCTACGCCCACCCATCGTCGTCCGGCACGTCGGGGTCTCGCCAGACGAGCTTATGGTAGCCTGCGACGACAAGAACACTTATAGCAAATGAAGTCACAACGGTCAAGATGAAGCTCATCTAGCCTCTCTCCGCACGGGGTCTATGACGCTGGCGTCCGCAAATGCTCTAGCGCGAGCGATACACTCCAAACACTTCCCACAGGGAGTCTCTCCAAAGAAACATGAACGCGTCAGACGAAAGGGCACATTAAGTGATGCGCCCAGTTTCACAATATCGCTCTTCGTCATCCATTGAAGGGGTGCCAGCAGCTTGATGCCTACACCAAGCCACGTTGCAGCCCCCATAGCTCCGCAGAACTCCGGCTTGCAATCGGGAAACGCTCCATCGCGCCACGACTGTATGTGTGTACCGATCAGCACCTCCTGGGCCCCAAGTCTGGAAGCGAGCGCAGCGGCGACACTGATGAAGATGCCATTCCTGAACGGTACAATAGCACTGAGGTGATCATCTTGAACTGCTTCTACCTCATCCTCGTACTGTCGTGGCGGCGGTGCTGACTTCATAATTCCTACTTCGCCAAACATGGCAGAGCTAAGTTCTAGTAGGTGATGATCGCACCCGTAGTGCTTAGCCAACAAAGCAGCCTGCTCAGTCTCCCAAAGGTGCCTCTGTCCGTAGGAAAAGACAAGACAGACGTAGCGATCTAGCGGGCTTTCGCGCAACGCCTTGGCAAGCAGCACTGCCGAATCCAAACCTCCAGAAAGTAAAACGATTGATGTTATCATAAGCCTTTCCTCCTACGACGCTTCGCTTGCGCCGCTCGCTCATGGACGAAACACCGCAGCCCGCGACGCTGGCGCGCACATCGACAGCAGATCGAGTCGGCACCGTAGCCGCGCTCGCTGACGACCGTGTGGTAGTGCTTGCGCTCGCGGACATCTCGCTCGCAGTCCACACAGAAATTCGTAGATGACGGCGGCATCTCAACTTGTCTATCGACCTGCTGACCACGCTCTACTCCCCGTCGCCGTTGCTTCGCTTCTAGCCTCTCTCGCTTCCGCCGCTTCTTCGCCTTGAGCCACGCCCAGTGCCCGTCCGGCGCGATGGGGTAACCCTGCGAGCCGACGATGCCCCGCTTAAACTTGCCGCTTGGCAGTCTGAGCACGAAGTCATCTTCATCGCCACGGTACAAGCCTACACGACCACCAGCCGCCGTTGCTACAAGTCTACGACCGCTTTTGAGATGTTTTGGTAGCATACCAACCTCCAACGAAGTATACCCCCACAAACTCAGTCTTCGTGGCAGCAGTCCTTCCTATCCGGAATGGCTTTCAACAAACAGCCCAAACAGATAGGTACACCGACGATGCGGATGCACTCGACCGGGCACGAGTACATCTCACAATGCCCTTCGGCTGCACAGTAGTCGTTGTAGACATAGGCGTCGAGAACGGGAGGCTTCATCATCACGACCATTGCTTTGCTCCTTCTACAACAGCAAAGAATTCTGCCCGTATGGCTGGTGACTCTCGGAAGCGGCCATACATGGCCGATGCAGACGTGCGAGCGCCAATCGCTCGCGCTCCACGTACCGTCATGCACGAATGAACAGCCGTCGTCACTACGGCCACATCTTGCGAGCCCGTCCATTCGGTAATGTACTGCGCGACGCGATGCGTCAAATGCTCCTGGACGGTCAAGCCCGCAGCGCAAGTGTACACAGCGCGCGCGGCCTTCGATAAGCCGAGCAGCTTGCCATGCGGAACGTAGCCAACCGACGCCTCGCCCCAATAGGGGAGCATGTGGTGCTCGCAGAGCGACGCGAACGGGATGCCTGCAGTGACGATCAAGTCCTCGACCTCTGACTCGAACGTGGTTGGCGAGACCTCTTCTTTACCCTGCTCCCGTATCTCTTCCAGGAATCTTAGGACGCGGCGAGGCGTGTCGAGCAAACCTGGTCGGGCCGGGTCGTCTCCTGCCCACTCGATCAGTCGGCGCACGGCATCTTCGGGGCCGGATGGCTCAGAGCGTTCCCACGGAAACGTCACCCACTGATCGGTTTGAAGTCCATGAATCGTCTCCGGCGCGATCTTGCGCTTGTCAACGAGGACAATAATGCCTCTGTATTCTCCATCGTGCCCTACAAGCGCTCTTTGTATCGTCTCTCCCGTAGCAACCACATCGTCAACGAGGTATGCAGGCGGAGATATCGGAAACAGCGAGCCACGCTCGGCACTAGAGAAGATTCTCACAGGGACGCTCGGCATCGCAGCGGACAGCAGCGCCGCCACAGTAATGCCGCCACGAGGAATCCCAACAAGCGACATCGTAGATGGCAGCGGATTGAGTTGCTCGATGCATCTATTCACAAGGCCCTGAACTTCAGCAAGCGACACGTCCATCATCGTCTCCTTTCGCTCCCGTATGCAAGTATATGCATCCTCGTCGTGCAGCAGACGCCGAGCCTGCCCGCCAACTCGATCACGAACCGTTGTGCTTCAATCAAACGCGCCGCAGTCGTCGCTTCGGGCATCAAGTAGATGCGCTGCCGCAGGCGCTGCCAGGTGATGCCCAAGGCCCCCGCAATTTGGTAGAGCCAACGAAGATACTCGCTTAGCTCGTACTCATCGTCAGGCTGCACAACGGGCTTGAAGCACACGTTGTCGAAATGTGGTAGGCCAGCAGAGACAACCCGCCGTACTGTCTCCTCACTCAAACGGAACTCGCGGCACACATCTGGGTTCGATGCCGCAAACTTGTGCGAGATGTTGAAGCTGCACAACCGCAGCAGCTCGTCGTTCGGGACAATGGTGCCGGACGTTTCGACTTCGACCGGCACGAGGTTGACTTGGCGATACAGCCTGATCGCTTCAGGAAGCTCCCGCTGCCAGATCAGCGGCTCGCCGCCTGTCAGGACGACCGCATGGGGCGTGTTGGGATAGAAGTTCTGCTTGCACATCGCTTCGGCCAGTTGAAGAGGCGAGTAGACCTCATACATCTCGAAGTCTGGGTCGTCGTGCTTCCAGGTGAACTTGCTATCGCACCAGGAGCAGTGGAGGGTACATCGCCGTGTGCGAACGAACAGCGACGGTCTACCAAGATTAGGTCCTTCACCTTGTGGAGCGCGGTAGATTTCGCTAATCTCAATCATAAAGGTACGCTCGGACTTTCCTCTGGCGGCGGGGTTGGAGGCGGTGGTGGTGTCCGCAACACGGCTTGTTGTCGAGACGACAACTCCTCAACTTGGCGCGCTTTCACGTTTGGCCCATGAAACTCATACACCACCCCAGCGACGGCGAGGCGAAAGCTCTTGTGGTAGTAGTCTGTACCTTTACCATGCTCCGTCTCTTGGAATGCTCGACACTGCCGCTCTATCTCCTTGTACTCTTCGTAGGAGAGGTTGATGTACCAATCGGCCACGACGGTTCCTCCTTGTGGACGTAGAGATTGCAGCGTGCGCGACAGTAATCGCATCTCGGGCGAACCTTGTAGTGCGCAGGCCAGACGACGCCCCTACCACAACAAGTACATCGCCTCGTAAGCCACTCGCCGTTTGATGATGAGCTTCGTAACATCGACGCCCGCGCACCAGCAAGTAGTACCATCGCTATTCCTCCATTCGTGATGCGGGTGCTTCGTCTTGATCTGACATTGGATCGCTAGTATCGCCAAGTGCAGCCTCCTCATCGAGCAGCTTGTTGTACGAATCCCAGCCGACAGCGCACCTCGGCAATCCGTCTTCCGAGACGATGTTGCCATGATACGCCAGAATGAATGCCTCAAGCCCGTGGCGACCATAGTGTTCTGGATGACTCTCTGCATCTTGCAAGAACGAATCCACCTCATCGCTTTGGAATAGGGGAGCGCCAGCAGGATCAAGGGGGAGCTGGCTCGTTCCGTCGGGACAGACGCTCATAGGATTGCCGTGAGAGCAACAAAAATCATCAGGATTGGTCGTCCACCAACACGTCCTTGCGCTGTAGAAGACCATCCCAGGCTTTGCTGCTCTGATCTCGTCTAGTGATGTAAGCGTTCTTGGATTAGCTATCTTGACCACTCGATTCGCTCCTCTTCAAGTGCCCGGAGTGCATCATCCCACGAATCGAACCGCCGGATGCTGCTCAAACAGTGAAAGGCGTTCTCTATCGGCCCGACGAGCCAGACCCCTTTGCCAGCCATGAGCGCCACGCCAAGCTCGACATGGCGCCCCCCACGGCTCGACGATACTGCTGTGCGTGGTTCGTCGGTGAAACAGATCAAGATGTCTGCTGAACCGACATCAGCCAGGTCTTCGAGCGCGTAGCGCTCGCCGAGCATTCGATACGTCTCGCCGCTGTTGAGTTCGTCGTCTGAAATCAAATGAGAGCCCTTGATCCATCGAGCCGTGACGGTATGGCCCAGCTCCTCTAGCTGCATCGCGTAGCCCAGCATCTCGCTCCGACGCGGGTATCGTGCAGCGAGGTAGATTCTCATGGCGTCCACTCCGCATAGCAGCGATCTGTCTCCCACAGTCGGATACGAGAGATTCTAACACGCCGCGAGAACGTGACCGAATCAAACCACCGACCTATCCCAAGACACAAGAATTCGGCAGTCGTTCGATCTATATGGAGGTGTGTACGAGCGGAGACATTGAGATCACTATGGTCAAGGACTTCAAGCAAAGGCTTTATCAGATTATCAAGTTCCTCGAAGTCCATGACCATACCACCATCTGATGGGCCAGTAGGGATGAGATCATCTGCCGATATCTCCACCTCCAACTTGTAGGAGTGCCCGTGCGGTGCCGCGCACTTTCCCTTATGCCCCGGCAGATGGTGGGCCGCTTCAAACCGATAGACTTTTCCTATTCTCATTCCAGTCCATACTCCTTCCTGCTTGGCACATATTTCATCGCAGCTTTTTCTCCTTTCTGAACCCGGATTCTCCACGCTGTTGCCAGCACATCCTGCTGAATGCGAGCCCATTCGAGAATTGAGAACGGCCTCCCTGCGCCGACGAGAGACTTCCGGCGGGATTGCCACCAAATAGTCTCAAACATATCTCTTGCTTCTCGATACGCCGTCTTATAGTCTGCGCTGTGCGAATTGAGCCCGCCAGGTATCAATCCAGCAAGAACAAGAGCATTAGGGCTTAGTCGTCGAAGGCCTGGATTATCTCGCAGAGCCAACCCTTTGCGGCTGTTACAATGACGGTGCATCAATTGAAGATTGCCGAAGACATCCTCTCCACCCAAACCTCTGGGTACTATATGATCAATGCTGATGTCGTCTACATACAGAGCATCTTGGCAGAGCGAACAGGCAGACCCATCTCTCTCTAGAAGATACACAACCGCGGCCTTCCATACTGGAGGCCGATGCTTCTTCCCCACACCATCCTTAACTGCTCTAATCAGCTCTGTGACAGTGACGCTCTTAATACGCATAAACCCCCCCTAGCCGGGTCGTCCTCATAAGTACTTACACCTCCTTCTCTCATACTGTACTTTCATAAATATACTGTCACACTGTCACTAGTAGATATAATTTATATGGTGACATTGGGGTGTATTTGTGACGGGGATTCATTCATGTAGAGTGCCCCTTTTAGTTGCTTCTTCGAGATCGAGTAACTTCAACGGCATCGAGATCACTCTAATCTGTCGGCGAAACTTGCCAACACGCTCTCTATGCTCGTAGGCTCCGTAGCCGTTTTTGGCCGCCTGAACGACGGCATTCCAGGAGAACATCACGTCTCGGCCTTGCCGCCGCATCTCTCGATGATACCAACCGAATGTCGTGTTCTCATTGAGGTGCATCAAACGCCGCTTCTTGCCGTACTTCTTATCCTTCGTTGTAGACCACCAGCCAACAATCTCTGCCCGCGGCGAATCCGGTAGCCGCGTCGTAGTAACACTGATCCCACCAACCGGCATAAGCGCGACGCGATTCGCCTCTGCTTCAGTAGCTATGTAGTCGAGTAGTTGACGGAACGGCGCAAGTTGTTGTACCTCCTTCGCGCGCTCCTTCGTGCCGAATACCAACGACTTCATGGCAGCCTGCACCCACGCGCTCGCTTCGTCGTGCCGCTTCGGATAACACGCTTTGACGAATCGCAGGAATACATCGCCAGTCGCGCCAACTGTGCTGGCAGCAGCCAAGAGCCTGCGATGCATGTCGAGCTTCGCTGACTTCTTCAGCAGCCGTCGGTGCCATTGCTCTCGCAACTCCTCGACTTCTCGATGCTCGAACAGCAAGTCTTGCCCAGCCAGCCACGCGAGATAGTGGCCCCCAAGAAGCTGCAAGTACCCGGCGTCTACAGCATCCTGCGCTTCGCGAAGCTTCATCATAGGGATCGTTGCGGGAAGTGCGGGGAGTT
>Ga0209323_10003076_pt1 | contig 11133 bp, 3 predicted proteins | sample Rifsed19ft2_FD_184014 | JGI IMG/M metagenome (GOLD analysis project Ga0209323, IMG submission 184014) | Soil microbial communities from Rifle, Colorado, USA - sediment 19ft 2 (version 2) | ecosystem: Environmental > Terrestrial > Deep subsurface > Rock core/Sediment | place: Rifle, Colorado...
CACAGGAACTTAAACAGAAGAAAAGAACATTCTCTTTTGAAGAAGCACTAGAAAAGCAATTCCCCGCACTTCACATCATGCCTGAGAATATACCTGAAAAGCTGGAATCACTTGGTAAGAGAATGGTTAAATCCTCTGAGGAATATCTTAAAAGCCGTCCTGATTTGGCGATTGATCCCGAACTAGAAAAAAAGCCTTGGTATGAACCTAAAAGACTTGCAGTAAAAGCAGTAGAAACTGCGCCACTCACTGTAGCAGGGATGGGGGCAGGAACAGTGGCAGGCTTAGTTACAAAAAATCCATTTATCGCAGCAGGAATAAGCAGCACGATGTTTGGATTAACAAGTGCGGGTGAAATTTTCAAAGAAGCAAAAGAGGCTGGCATGAAACCAGAGGATGCTTTAAAATCTGCAAGGCTTGGTGGATTAGGTGAGGGGGTACTTGAATTCGTTCCTGGCTATATGTTTATGCGACTATTAAAAATAGGCAAACCGCTTAGTAAGACAGTATTAACAGAGGGAGTTAAGGAACTTAGCAGAATTTCGCAAATTGCAAAGGGGATGGGACAGATAGGTCTTGCCGAAGGCATAGAAGAAGGATTGCAAACCGCAAAAGATAATTTGATTGCAAGAAATTATTATGAACCAGAACGTCCATTACTAAAAGATGTTCCAGAAAGTGTTGCATTGGGAGGAATCATGGGAGTTGGCTTAGGCGGGGCTGGCTCAGTGGCTGGACAGGTTATTGGACGTACACTAGCCAAAGGATTGACGATTGAACAACCCGCTAAAGACGAAGTACCCAAATTCGAGCCGGAGCCTGAAATAAGAACTAAAGGGCAGGGATTGAAACTTGAACCTGTCATTAAGAAACCTATTGATAAACCACTAATTAAAACACACGAAGAAAATATACTCGTAAAAGGTGAGAAGCCGATAATTCCACAACAATCAATATCTAAGCCTATTGTCGAACCTATTATTAAAGAAGAAATACCAACTACGTTAACCCCAAAGGTTAAACCTAGAGGGATTATACCAACAAAAGAAATCTGGGATAAAACACCATCTGATGTTCAAAATGAATGGTCGGATGTTATAGATTATTTAGAGGAATCAAGGCAAGAATTAGAAAAGCAAATTAAGCCTTTAAAGACTGAATTAGCCTCCCTGAAAGGAAGAGGGCATAAAGAACGCAAAGAAGAACTCAGAAAACAAATAGACGAATTAACGATGATCTATCAAGAGAGGAAAGGTGAATACGAACAAAAATCTTATGATACCTCTACAGAATTAAGAAACGAAGCTATTGAAAAAGCAAAGCAATTAGGATTAGCTGATGAAGGTATTCTTGAAGCATTTGCTGATGATTTCCTCTTGGAATCTTCACCTGAAAGACCTTACATTGAAGTAAATTACCAAAAGACTACACAGGAAATATTTGATGAGGTATTAAATAGATATTTATCAACTCAACAAACAAAGGAGGTGATCGCAAGTGAAGAAACCAAAGGGAAAGAAGCCCAAGAACCCTTGCCGATAAAGCCATTATCGTTTGTTTCTGTTCAAGATGCACGTTCTTGGATAAAGCAGAAGTCAAAAGAATATGGTGGACGTAACCAATTTCTTGCAAGCAAGGAATACGAAGAAGCATATCCAGAAGTTAAGCGTGTGTTTGACGAACAAAAGCAAAAAGGAAAAGAAGATGTTGCTAAGGCAGGAGAAGTGAAAATTGTAAAAATGGACAATGGAAGATTCGCTATTAAATACATACAGTCACAAGGGTATGTAGCAAGTGGCGGAGGGCTATATGGAGGATTAGCAGAATACAATACCGAAGCCGAGGCGATAGAAAAAGCCAATAAATTGAAATTGACAATAAAAGAGGAACAAGGAACTTCGCCAGATATACAGGAGTTGCCTACTGGTGAGGTGGCTCCTGGTATATCTAAAGAACCGTGGCAGATGACGAGAGATACATACTTAAAGGCCCAATCTGTTTTATTAGACGGGAAGGAAGCCTTTTTGGTTAATAAAATTACGCCAGCCGGAATGAAAACAAAGGCATTTGAAATAAGTGGTGCTAAATGGTTTTCGAGAAACGAGGGAGACCATGAATATTTAATTAAACAGGCTATTTCCGAAGGCAAGCCAGTACCACCTGAAGTATTAAAAGATTATCCAGAGTTACAATTAACCAAAGAAGGAGAGCGAAATGTTGAAGCCGTGCGGAAAGAGGCAATACAAAGTGATATCCCACAAGGGAAAGAACCTGAGCAAGTGCCAATCGAAGAAGAGCGCAGAGGAGAGATTGAAAGAAGTCGAGATGTTCAAACATATGGAAAAGAAGAAGAAATAGTAGTACCAGGGGAAGCGCCTACTGCCCCCGCAGAGGTTATCGAAAAGACTTCCCCTGAAGTTTCAACAAAAGAATCGTTTACTTCTGACGAAGCCATGATTAATAGTTATGGCGAAAAGGAATTAAAAGTAATTATTGAGGGAAATTACAGGGCACGTCTCAAGGAATTAGCACAATTACGATTGGATAAAATAACGGAAGAAATAAAGCCTATCGTCAAATCCAATATCGGAACATTAGATAAGATTGATACAATTGCACTTTCCGATGTATTTAAGTCGGAAATAGATAAAAATACACCATTAAATAAAATCACAGTAAAAAAGATTGTTGCTGAAAAATTAGGCATATCAGTTGGTGATCTAATTCCAGAGAAGGGCTATAAGCATAAAGCTATTGAAGAAGCATACGAATACGCTATTGTTAAAAAGGGGAGAGAGATTGCACAATCTGATATATCCTTAGAAAAGAAGTTTGAAGTGACAAAAGAAATATACAATAAGCAATTAAATCTATCTGAAAGAACTTCAACTTCTATTGAGAAGCAGCAATATTCAACGCCTTTACCACTTGCTATGGTTATCAATCAATATCTTGATATAGATAAGAACACATCTGTTTATGAACCTACCGCAGGAAATGGAATATTATTAATAGGTGCAAATCCTAAGAATACCGTTACAAACGAGATTGTTACTGATTATAGGCAAATCCATCTAAAAGATTCAGGATTTAATACAATACAAGGCAACGCAATGGATTTTATTAAGAATAATCCAGATATGGATAAATCCTTTGACACTGTTGTTATGATTATTTGATAATTACCGAATAAGGAAACTTGAACATCAAATTGCTTTGGAATCATTAAAAGCTATGAAAGACAATGGTAATGCGGCAATTATTATAGGTGGCCATAACTTTGAACACGGGAAAATGATTGAATCTGACAGGGTATTTCTAAACTATCTTTATAGTCATTACAATGTAACACACAATATTGACATTAATGGAGATGTTTATCGTAGAATGGGAACATCATTTCCTATCAGACTACTTACTGTTGAAGGCAGAAAAACAATACCAGATAATCATTTTGCTCCTACAGAACAATCTATGGTTGAATCTGCAAATACATTTTACGATGTACGGAATTTACTTGGTAAACCTATACAGAAAGAAATGGAGGTAAAACATGAAGACATTAGAAAAGAACCAATTGCTGATAGACTCATTGGAAAAGAAAGTACAAGAGTGGAGGGAATTGGCGAAGGTAGACAAAAAAGCAATGCGCCTACCGGAAGTGTGCGGGCTACTATCGCCGGAACTGGAATATCTGATACAGGAGTCATGGAGCAACCAGGACATAGCGAAGGTATTACAGGAGGTATTGTCGGAAAGAAGGGAGAGCAACAAGGCTCAAGAGCTACTACTGAGGTCGCCAGAGGCGAAGGAGTACGATCTGAAGAGCTTTCTGGACGAGTTCCACCAAAGCAACCTAGATTAGCAAGCGGCAACATACAGGACCCTTATATACCACAATCAAAAGGAAATAGCGGAAAGAATCTTATACCGAAGAATCTTGTTGAACCAATTGCTAGAATATTGCAAAAAATAGAAAATACTTATGGCGATGTAGATACTTTTGTTCAAAAAGAACTTCAATACAAATCAAAAGAAGAACTTTATAAAGCACTTTCAGCAGAACAGATAGATGCAGTTTCAGTCATAATATCAAATATCAAAGACGGTAAATCTATAATACTTGGCGACCAAACAGGGGTTGGTAAGGGACGAGTAGTGGCCGCCACTATACGCTATGCAAATAATCAAGGGATTAAGCCTATATTTTTTACTGAGAAACCTAATTTGTTTTCAGATATACACAGAGACTTGGTAGATATAAACCACAAAGTGAATCCTTTTATTTTGCATTCAGATATAAGCGCTGCCGTTTTGGATAAAGAAGGCAAGAGGGTATTTAATCAGTCTTTCGTTGGTGAATCAAAGAATAAGATGATTCATAATCCAACAAAAACAATGGAAGATTACGATGTATTAATGACAACTTATTCTCAGGTTAATAAAGAAAACAAACAGCGTAGTATTTTAAAAGAGCTTGCACAAAATAATATAATAATTCTTGATGAGTCTCATAATGCAGCAGGTGCTTCAAATACAGGGCAATTCCTAAGTAAATTATTAGAAGGTGCAAAGTCTGTCGTTTATTCTTCGGCTACCTATGCTAAAAGACCCGACAATATGGCTGTATATCATAAAACAGATATAGGAAAGACTGGAATGTCTGTTGATGAATTAACATCAGCAATTAAAATGGGCGGTATTCCATTACAACAATGGGTAGCATCTGGATTGGCAGGGGGTGGGCAATATACCAGAACAGAACTTGATTATAGTGGTACAAACCTTGATATTGTCGTAGATGTTAAAAATGAATCATTGCATACAAAACAATCCGATGATATTACATCTATACTGAGGGATATAGTAGCATTCGATAAAGATAAATTGGCAATTATAAAAGAAATGGATAAAGAGGCAGTTAGGGAAGGGAAGCGAACTACAGGAGAGGCATCTACTGCGGCGGGTGTCACTTCTTCTAACTTTTCATCAGTAATTCATAATATTGTTAGCCAGTTGTTGTTGTCTTTTAGAGCGGATACTGCCGTAGAGAATGCAATTATAGCTGCTAAGGAAGGACGTAAACCAGTAATAACATTAATGAACACGATGGAATCGTTTCTCGTTAATACCGTTGCGGAAGGCGGTATTAATATTGGCGATCCGATTGGGTTTACTTTTAAAGATATATTAAAGAAATCGTTAAAAGGCACATTACGTTATACAGAAATATCTCCCGGCGGTGAAAGATTCCAGAAAATTTTCAAGCTTGACGAGTTACCTGAAACGGCACAAAATATCTACAGAAGCGTAGAGAATAAAATAGATTTATTGAAAACATCTCTACCGGCATCTCCAATTGATTATATTAAATCAAAAATAGAAAAGGCGGGCTATACGGTAGGGGAGATTACTAACAGGAAATTATATGTTGATTATTCTAAATCAACGCCGACATTAGAGGAAAGAACGGAAAAAGAGAGACGAGATAGGAATGCAACAATACATGATTTTAATTCAGGCAAAACAAAAATACTTATCTTTAATGCTGCGGGAGCAACGGGTATATCGCTTCATTCATCAGAAAAGTTTGCTACGGCTAAAGAACAAAGAGAGTTGTTGATTGTTCAGCCCCAACTAAACATAGATACATTTAAACAGGCAATGGGCAGGGTGTTTAGGAAGGGCCAGGTATCTAAGCCAAGATTTACCATGATACAGACAGCCTTGCCCGCCGAGATACGCCCCACGGTCATCCTACAAAAGAAATTAGCATCCCTTAATGCAAATACTACTGCGAACAAGGAATCATCCGCAGGATTAAAAGATGTGCCGGATATGATGAATCCTTATGGGGATTCTGTGGTAGTAAACTATTTAAAGCAAAATCCAGAGATTAATGATATGTTGGGAGACCCTCTGGATTTAGAATCCGATACAGACAAAACAGGAGATGCAATGCAGAAAGTAACAGGCAAAGTTGCATTATTGCCAGTACAAATGCAGCGGTTGTTTTATGATGATATAGAAATGAATTATAAAGAGATTATTGAACATCTCGAACAAATAGGCGAAAATAATTTACATACAAAAGAGTATAATTTCCAGTCCAAGACATTGGAGAAGCAAATAACCAATCAAGGTAGTGACGAATCTAATCCTTTCGCATCCAGCACTTACCTTGAGAAAATATCCGTGAAAGTATTGAAGAAACCATTTACAAAAGCAAAAATTGAAGAATTAGTAAAGGATAGTTTGAAAGGCAAAACAGCCGAAACTTTCAATGATGAATTACTTGCTAAAATAAAAGAGGTAACAAAGCAATACGAGGACACGTTAGAGGGCGAGTTAGTAGAAAAAAGAAAAGAAGAAATACAGTACGATGTAAACTTAATTGATTATGCACTTGGTAAGTTTAAAATAGGATATTCATACAGTATTCCTATTATAGAGAATGTTTATACACCGGCAGTCCTTGTAGATATAAAACATTCAAAGACGAGCGGGAATCCAGCAGCGCCGTCAAAAGCACATCTTGTATTTGCGGCGGCCCCCCCATACCAAATATATAAAACATCTCTTTCGAGAAAGGAATTTATAAGCCATGCAGATTCTACAGGCGAAGGAATACCGGAAGAATGGGACGAACTTATACCAAAGGAAATAAGAGAGAATAGATATGTTATTACTGGCAATCTTCTGCAAGGCTTCCAAAGATTAGGATCAAAGGCAGAAACGATTAATTACACAACTGAAAGTGGGGAAACCAAATCAGGTATTTTGTTACCAAGAAGTACCAATATTGATAGCCTTAAAGAAGGAGGAACTACCGTTGGTGCAAAAGAGGCTTTTGAATACTTAAAAACCCATTCTTATATAGAATCTTCTAATAAGGAAGTTACGATAAGGGTAGGTAATACACTTGCAACTATTACCGTTCCAAAAAGTAAGTCTGATGGTGCAAAATATTATTTAAACAAACCTATCCTTTCAGTATTAGAGGTAGAATTCAGTTCTTTCGGAAATAGTATGAGAAGCCATGCTTCAATAGACCAACTCTTGCCACTTTTAGAAACACTTGAACAAGAAACAAATACACGTTTTTCTATTCCGGCAAAAGAGGTTAAAGAAACGGAAGAAAAAGTATCAAAAACTGTTGATGAGTATATTGGCGAATTTACGCCTCCAGTAGGTTTGTCTATTAAAGATATTACAAAAGTAAAACAAGTAAATGACGAAATACAATTAGCAACACCAAAGGATTTAGAATCCACAGACCCAAAAGTAGAAAGGGAAATGGTTGCCAGCGAAGGATTGCAATATCCATCCGTACTTGATAAATTAACGGATGTGGCAGTAAAACTTAAACATGAATTTACAAGACACTTTGAATATCTTAATCCTAAAACTGATGGGAAGATAATGGATATGCTTCGTGTCTATGAAGCATTACCGAGAATATCTAAACTCAGAACTATACAAATTTTAAGAGGTATTACCTATGGATTTGGTAGTAAAAAAATGCGGGTTTTTTCAAGGTATTTAGTTCTTGGTAATGAATTGCGTAATTTTAAAAATGGAATTCCTTTTAAATTTAGATTAACAGAAGATATTGCAAGGGCTGATTTTGAAAAATATCAAGAAATCATAAACAATAATTCTGATATAAAAGAAGCGATTGATAAACGTAATGGATTTATGGAAGCGTTGAGAAGCGAACTTATAAGTAATAAGTTATTGCCTGAAGCTGTTGCAGGGCAAGATTATTGGCATCAACAAACTCTTGCTGTTTATGCAGAGAAACAATTCTTTTCAGGCAGAAGGCAAGATGTGCGTTTAGACAAAAAGACTTGGCAGCACGGAAGGACATTAACTGAAAAGAATTATAATACGAAATATTTTGAAGCTGAACAAGAAGTTATACAAACCGCTATAGAATCATTAGAGACCAAGAAATTACTTAACAAATTGAAATCATTGGTGGATCAATCAGTAAAAATAAAGGCAGAAGCAAAGATAATATCAGGACAAACAGGGAAAGAAGAAGATATCATATTGAAAGAGTTAATGGATGAAAAAGGATTAGTTGGTTGGAGAGTTAAAAAGGGGACACAATTTTATAAAGCTGTAACCGTAAATGAAAAGGCATTAGATGAGGCCATAGAAGGCACAAGGCAATTGACAGAAGAAGATAAAAAATATGTATTCGCTGCGGGTAGAGCAGAAACCTGGATTATTCCTGAACATATAGCGAAAACATTCGATAGTTTAAGGGTTGATTTAAAAGAAGGAATGCCAGAACAAATATCTGAATATTTACTATCTTCATGGAAACAAGCAATCTTATTTCAACCATTAAGGTTTGCAAAATACTTTGTAAACAACCTATCTGGAGACCTTGATATAACATTTGCGTTTAGACCTCAAATATTAAAACCAAAATATTTATTAAAAAGTATAAATGAATTGTTTGCCCATTATCGTGGCAAGGCTATGACTGGTGATTTGATTGACTTTGCCAAAAGGGATGGGGTTTCTTCTGGAATGACTATTCAAGAAATACCTGATGTAACAGAACAAGGTATTTTTAAATTAATGTCTAAAGGCACAGGTAATCCTATTGGATGGTATTTCAACAAAGTTAAAAATGTAAATACATTAAGAGAAAACTTTTTGCGTTATGCGGCGTATAGATTCTTTTTGGAAAACACAAGAAAAGGTGTTATGTATTATGCAGCCTCAAATAAAAACGAAATAGATGCAATGCCCAGGAATACAGACGAAGATATAAAAGATATTGCGGCTAAATTAGCAAGAGAGCTTTTGGGCGATTACGGTAATACCTCTATAGGCGGTCAATATATTGCAAAACGTATCCATCCGTTCTGGCGATGGGTAGAAATTAATACACCTAGATATGCAAGATTACTTGTTAATTCTGCACATGATTACAAGCAAGAGGGCAGGCAGAAATCAGGATGGAAAGAAGCGAAAACCTGGTCGGCGAGAGGTACGATACGAGGGGTAACTGCAACATCACGATTCCTTATAACAGCCTTGACTATGTATGGTGCTATAGAGATATGGAATAGAACCGCAAGCATGTTTATGCCAGGTGATTTCCCTTCCGAAGATGAATTATCTGAAGCACAGAGGAAACAAAAACATCTTATATTGGGAAGAAATGCAGATGGTACTATTCGCACTATTAGGGCACAGGGTGCTTTATCAGACGTGTTTAATTGGTTAGGAATTAATGAATTAATAGAAGATGTTCATAATATTGCTATCGGGCAAGGCAAGTCTGTATTAGAAATAGCAAAAGATGTTGTATTTGCTCCTATCCAAAACTTCGCACAAGGTATACATCCGGTAGCGAAAACAACGGCTGAAGTAATATATGGTAAAACTTTTTACCCTGATCTTGCACATCCAAGACCAATAAGAGATAAAATTGAAGCAATTGCAAAATTATGGGCATTAGATATGCCTTATAGACATATAGCTGGTAAGCCTACTATACCATTAAAGCAAGAAATTAGAAAGTTGTTATTGTACGATAGTGACGCTGGCGAATCGGCATATTATACAACAAGGGGAATTGTCTCTGACTTCAAAAAGAAGTATAATGTAGAAACACCTGCTGTGGAACCAACCAATAAATCTAATGCACTGTATTATTATAAGAAGGCTATAATATTAAAAGATAAAAAAGCTGAAGATAAATATTTAAAACAATATGGAGAATTAGGCGGTACATATAAAGGACTTAAAGCTAGTATTGCAATGGCTAATCCATTCTATGGAATACCTTTACCAGCAGTAGATCAATTATGGAAAGAAGCATCTGAAGAACAAAAAAGTTCAATGGTAAGAGGGATGGATTGGTATCGGAAAGTTTATGAAGAAAAATAATAAAAAGAAAGCTATCGTGGAAAGATTCTTGGAATTGACTAATACTTCAAAGGAATAAGAAGTATGATAAAAGTATTAAGATTGACATACAGGGAAATACTAGAGGTTGCGAAGTAATTGGTATTGGTTTCTTGAAACAATTTGGGCATGGATTTTGGTATCCATCATGTTCACAATGCAATCCATACCATTTGTGCCCACAAAAAGTACATTTACGTTTATAATGGAAAGATTCTTCTGTATCTCCATCATCATATATAGAAAATTCGCAATTACATTGCATGTGAAAACCGAAACTCATTAAATAATTTTACGAGAAAAAAGGGTTATTTTTACATCCTATCATTATTTGAGTGCCACTACATTGACAATAATCATCAGAGCACAACTCCTCCGCCTCATCTTTTTTACTATCGAGCACTATGCATAATTCTTCAATAGTTTTTGTTGATAAATAATTATAAAGATTTATACCTTTTTGTGTAAGCCAGCCATATCTAGACGAAGTTCCATATTCCAAAATATCTGCATGGCATAATATATTTATCAGTAACCATGTGACTTTTGCACCAAGGGTCTTGGTTAAATATACATAATCATAGCAAAAGGTGCTATGTCTTTTTGTTAAAGTAGCCATGAAATCTTTTAAAGATGTTAATATATGTTCTTCGCCATAGCCATAGCCATAGCCAAAAACTAACAATTCCCAATCAATAAAAAATTCGTCTATTGTTTTCACGACTTTACCTTTCTAAATAAATCTGTGAATAGCCCATGTATCCAGCTTCAACATTGTAATGATCAATAATGCCCGTTCTCCTGTTTATCTCAGAATAGCCGATATAGCCTTCCTCGACATCATAGTAATCAACTATGTTCGTTCTGGAATCATAGCTTGAGTGTCCTACATACCCGTGATATACGTCATAATTATCGCTGGTTACTATGTAATCTGCATCGTAATATGAGTCATCAAGGTAGCAATCATCCTCATAGTATTGGGCATGGCAAATCGTTGTTAAAGATAAGGTAAAAATACATAATAGATACTTCATAATTCATTCTCCTTTTCTCCAGTTAAGGTTTGATCTTGCAACCATAATTCAATTTGTCCATAGCGGGCGAACCAATTACCATTACCAAAATGTGCTGTAACAGTTCTGTCCTCGCCCCCATTATGCTTAGTACAGAAAATCTGGACTGAGCATAATGGGGGCG
>Ga0209323_10003079_pt1 | contig 11125 bp, 18 predicted proteins | sample Rifsed19ft2_FD_184014 | JGI IMG/M metagenome (GOLD analysis project Ga0209323, IMG submission 184014) | Soil microbial communities from Rifle, Colorado, USA - sediment 19ft 2 (version 2) | ecosystem: Environmental > Terrestrial > Deep subsurface > Rock core/Sediment | place: Rifle, Colorado...
GAGCCGCGACCACCTCGTCGGTGATCGCCTTCGGCTTCACGGTCGGGTTCGTGGACGAATGCGTTTGGTCTTCGATCTGATCGTATGCGGCGTCAATGAAGGCTTTGTTGACGACAGTGCCGTCGGTAAAGATGCCCGAGTCGTCTGACATCGCCGGTCTGGTAGTGACAGCCAACTCGGGCCTCTCTTCCTACGCCTGCACGCCGATTCCACTCGGCGCTGCCGGCATCACCACGTCGGTGTCACTGCCCTGCCTCAGCTCAGCGATGAACTGCTCCACCGTCTCCTTCGGCAGCGCCCGCAGCGTCGCAAGCGCGCTCGCCTTCGCGGCAGCCCTCGTCATGCGGATCGCGTCCGCAGCGAGCCAGTAGTCGGCACCCGAGCCCGGCTTCCCGAACCGCGAGTTGGACTGAAGCACCTCGTCGATGTGGGCGCGCAACTTCGGGTCGCGCGCGTTGTTCACGTAGCGGCCCTCGACAAACTGGGCCTTGGTGGGCCGCCCGATCGTCTTGCGGCCCGTGATCGGGTCCGTCAGGTCCGCAGGTGCCGTCACCTGCACCATGTAGCCCGGGAAGGCCGACAGGTAGACCGTCCCGTCGACCTTCGGCATCGTCGCCGGCGTCGCGTCGAACGCGACCTCGGATTGCGAACGCATATCCTCGAATCGGGTATCGCGCGGTCCGCGCGTCCCGTCCAGCACCTTCGGAGCAAACTTCGGCATGGGGGTTTCAGTCCCTTTCACGCGGCATGGGTTGAACGGGGGCTGAGGAGCCGGCCGCGTCGCCACCCCCCAGCCCCATCGTGCGCCTACTGCTTCTGTGCGAAGATCCCGACCGCGTTCAGGTTCTGAACGCTGATCGTGGTCGAGCTGCCGATTCGCGCGATGAACACCTCGCCCTCGGCAGAGACCAGTGGGAAGTTCGAGAAGTCGAGGGTGGCCTGCGTCGCGGTGGCGCCGCCGGTCTGAGACCAGACCGTGCGGATCACCTCGTACAGATCGAAGCCCGTCGTCGGACTCCCGCGATACTCGCGGAAGACAGCGTAGACCACGGTTGCGGCAATCGTGCCGGTCGAGGTCTTCTTCTCGCTGACAGCGCTCAGGAAACTGACCCCACGCGCAAACGGGTTCTTGTTGAGACCCCCGCCCGGCCCGTTGAAGAAGAACGAGCCGTCGGCAGGCGCGTAAGGCGGCGCCACGAGCACGGTCACTTCGGGAGACGATCCCGCGTAATTCGTGTCGTAGTAGATCGGCGCCCCGATGCGGACGTTGGTGTCGGTCTCGGACAGGGTGGCAAAGGCGTCATTCGAGCTGTCGGTGCCAAGCGCAGCCACAAGCACTGCGCGCCAGTTGGATCCGCCCTGGTTGATGGCGTTGACGACCTCGGCCATCGTGTTGCAAGCGCCCTGGGCCACGTCGATCACGCCGTCGTCATCGCCCTCGGGGCAGGCCACGGTCGCGTCGACCGCGCCCGCAACCTCGAACTGGATGAGGCCAGCCGCGCTGACCTGAATGGTGGGTCTGGTAGATGCACTCCCCACGTACTGGACGTAGAGAGCAACGTTGTCGTCGGCGAGCGTGCTCGTGCCGGCGATGGGGCCTCGCGACGTGTAGCCCGTGAAGGGCAACTCGGCGAAGACCGGAGTGGCCGCGAGCAGGGCCGCGGTCACGATTGCGAAGAGCTTACGCATTGTCATGTCTCCTTTCGTGACCTGACCTTACGCGAGGCCGAACAGCGCGGAATGCGCGTGCTCGAAGTTGACTTGGACGCCCACGTCCGACAGGTACTCGTTGGTCTTGCCGTCGATGTCGTTCGCCTGACGGTCGACGTAGAGCTTGGTGTCGCGGTTCCGCAGGTAGGCGTAGCGGATGTGGTTGAAGTCGAGCAGGAACGCCCGATCCGGGTGGAAGTAGTCGAGCAGCGGCCAGCGGAGCAGCTCCACGTTGCCGTGCGGGCTGTTGAACTCCTGCGCCGCGAAGCCGATCGAGTCGTCGATGGGCTTGTAGCGGAGGCGATCCCCCACCCAGCCGTTGATCTCGGTCAGCCACCGGCTGGAGCACAGCAGGTACTTGGTGCCCGAGCCGTTCTGGTTGCCGCCCTTGCCCCACTTCATCCCGACTTCGAGGAAGTCCACGAAAGCGCGCTCGGTAAGGCTCACGCCCTCGACGTTCCAGCGGTTCGTCACGATGAAGCTGTCGACGCCCTTGGTGAAGGTCTGCTGATGAGACGGGGTGCGAAGGTCGCGCTTGCCGAAGGCCATCGCGTACTCGATGGACTTCTTGTGCTCGATCGCCTGCCACTTCGTCTCCGTCATCTCGTCACGGCCGCCGTACAGCTCGGTCACGAGGTCGCGCCCCGTGAACCCGAACGGCGTGCGGATGATCTGGGTGTAGTTGTACTCGTTGAACTCCTGGATGGACTTCAGGACGCCCAGACCGGATCCATCCTCGTAGGCGTTGAAGGCGTAGAGCAGCTTGTCGCCGATCACGATGTCGGCAGCGCCGCCGCCGATGCCGCGGACGACCGTGCCGAGCGAGCCCGACGTGGGAGCCGCGTTGACGAGGATGTTCTCCCCGGTGCGCAGGTTGATGACGACCGCGCCCACGAAGACGCGCGCGTCCTGGCCCGCCACGACCGAGATGGCCGTGTCGTCGCTGTCCGCCGCGGCCGTGACTTCCAAGCTCCGCGGATACTCGTCCTTCTCCAGCCACTCGAAGCGGGCGTTGACCGCTTCGCGCTTCTTCCGCATCTTGCCCGTCAGCGTCAGAAGCGGCGTCGCTTCCGGCTGGTAGAGCAGGATCTCGTCCTGCATGTCGACCACAACGCGCGCGGCGTTCTGGCTCTCGGGACCGCGAGTCCCACTGACGAGAGTGGGATCGGTGCGCGGGTTCGGATTGAACTCGGCCACTTTTGGCCTACTTTCTGTGCTTCACGAGGTACTGAGCCCCGCGAAGCAGCTTTGCGGGATCGTCATCGAACGACCCCAAACCAACGTTGCATCGACCACACAGAAGCTCACGGACTTTTCCCGTCTCGTGATCGTGGTCGACATGAGGTTTGGAGAACTTCGGGCCATCCCACACAAGCGGCCGGCTGCAAATCGGGCAGGCGGTTTGTGTGCGGACCAGTAGCGCGAGCGCCTCCGGGGTGAGACCGTAACGGACGAGATTCTGCCGGTTACGGGAACGAGTGAGGATCTTCCGCCGATTCGCTTTGTAGTATGCCTTCTGGTCTGCATTATCCTTGTAGGGCACCTACAGCTCGAAACCCAAGCCTGGGCGAATGAGTTGCGTGTTCTTGAGCCCCGCCACGAGTCGGGCCACCTCCGGGTCCATGTGCCGCGAACCGACCGCAGCCGGAGCCAGAGGACGACCCCCCTCAAGCGCTGCGGCAGCTTCGGCTGCCTGGCTGGGCGGGACTGCGGGTTGCGCGGGCGTAGGAGGTGCGGCAGGCGGGGCGGCAGCAGCGCCGTCCATACCGCGTGCCATCCGGTAGAGCGCGACGGCCGCAACCGCGCCTCCCGGGGTGAGTGCAAGCATGGGGTCGAGCCCGAGCGACTGCCACAGCGCGCCGACTTCGCGGGCGGTGGCACCGTCGCGGAACTCCGGGAACGCTGGGCTCCCGTCTGGATTCGTGTGGGCTGCCATCGAATCAACTAGGGTATCGGCAGTGGATTTGAGTTGCGCCTGCCGCTCCGCCTCACGCCGCGGGTTCTCGATCGCCTCTTCGCGGAGAGCCGCGATGTCGGCGGCGCGCTGGGCGTCCACCTGCTCTTGGAGCCACTGCTGGGCCTTCCACGGGGTGCCGGCCTCGTTCGCGACCTTGCTGATCTCGGCGTACAGCTCCCAGTCGATGCCCTTCGCGGGTTCGGGCGAAGTCTTGTCGGCTGCGGGGGTTGGGTTCCCCCCACCCGCTTCCAGCTCCGCGACCCGGGCCGCGAGGCGCTGCGCTTCGGAGTGCCAGCCCCGAGCGCTCTCGGCCGCCTTCACGAGCGTGCCCTCGGTCTCCGCGAGCTTGCGCTGGACCGGCACGAGCTTGCCCGTCAGCGACTTGTACTCGTGCTCTGCGGCCTCCGGCGACTCGTACTCCTTGCCCGCGAACTTGAACTTGGGCTTGGCCTCGGGCGGCTCGGGGACCGAAGTCTCGGCATCTGTGGTCGAAGGCCGAGGTTTCGTGACAACCGGCGTCTCCCCGTCCGCTGCGGCAACGAACCGCCCAGCGGCATCTCGGGCGCGTGGATCCGGAGCGCGAGTGGTCGCGTCTTCCGGCCCATCGTCCAGCACCCCGGGCAGCTTGGGGGTCTTGGGCGGGATCGGGCGCAGTACGACCTTGGTATCGGGGGCAGCGGCGGGGGCGGACGCGGGCGCTTGCGGCGGCGCGGCGCTCCCGACCGGACCCGGTGCGGCGGGCGCGGCTGGGGCGGCGGTTGCCATCAGTGTCTCCTCACAGCTCCGCGGCGGCGCCCATCAGGGCACTCGCAATCGCGCGAGCCGTGCTCTTCGTGAGTCCGAACGTCGTGGCCAAGACGGGGAAAGGCCCGCGGTCGTCTGGCACTTCGACTTGCAGCGACACTCGATCACTCTCCGTGAGCACCGTGATTGTCGGCAGCCGACCGTCTTCGCGACCTTCCCACCCGTCCCGAACCGTGAATGTGGCTTGCATGACGAACTCCTTGGTTAGTACGCCGAATCCCGTCGGCGACGTTGAGTCCCATCGACTCAGCTTTCATCACAACCACCCTATCACATCCTGCAAGTCGGGCGTCAGAATGGGGTAACGCTGTGCCCGAATCGGGTAAGATGGGCTCCCCGTTACCCGATTCGCTGCAAGGCTGGCTTAACAAGCGGGGAGCGTGGGTCCCATATTCAGCTCCAATCCGCTGGGGTCGACGGGTATCGGTCTGCGGCCCGGGCGGGCTGGCACGCGCCTTGCATGCGGCCCCGACTCCGGCACGCGTCTTGCATACCGCGCGCGAGACGGCCTGGCATGCGGATTGCATGCGCGTCGAGCTGGCACGCAGATTGCACGCTGGGGGACATGCATTTTGTTGGACTGCCACTCCATTTTGTTGGATTGTATCCATACAAGTGTGGCTATTTTACCACATGACAGTTTGTGGCACGCGCGCCAATAATTGTCACAAGCGTAAGGCGTGGGTGCTCACTGACTTGCGAGCCGGCGTGCCAAACTTTGGCAGCAGGACACAAATTGTCACGCCCGGCTCTTGATGCTTGTGTTGAGCCGTAAGGACTTAGCGCGATTCGGGGCCTGGCACGGGCGTTGCTACTGGTGAGGGCAGGACGGCGAGGGTCGGCGCTTCCCGATTCGGAGGAACAGACGGTGGCCAAGTACCTCGACGACGGAACGAAGCTGACCTCGCCCAGCTATGGCCAGGTCACCTTGATGAACCGTCGCACGGCGACCGGGCGTCGCACCGGCGTGGTGGACCTGATCCGGGACGGCCAGGTCGTCGCAGCGTTCGACCTGTACCGCGTGGCCAGCCCGCTCGCGTACATGGACGTGACGCGCGCGGTTTGAGCCCGCAGGGGCAGGAGGCGAGCAATGTACGTCAAGAGAGACCCATTCGCGCGAGAAGAGATCCACAAGACGCGGGAGAGGGACGGCCAGTGCGCCTGGTGCGGGCAGGTCGACCCGCAGTCCAGTTCGGAGTCGCGGGTGCCCCGCAACAACCCGCCCTTGCACCGGATCTACCGGTTCAGGGTCGAGACGGATGGCGGGCGCACGAGCGAGGACCGCACGACGTTCTGCACCTTGTCGTGCCGCAAGGCGTTCAATTCATGAGGGGGAGGGAAACCATGTGCGAATGCAAGGTTGGACCCGGCAAGTTCGAGGGCGAGTCCGCTCTGACGTTTCTGGCGTGGCAAAGCATGCTGAACGGCGGCAGTGACGCCACGACGGGCGGTGACGAGGGCACCACCGAGTGGTTCCGGGCGCCGTTCGGCTTCGGCGACCCCGAGGCAGTCAAGGCGGCACTGGACTATGGCTACTGCGAGGCGTGCGTCCGGGAAGCGCTCGAAAGCGACGCCATGGGTCTTAGCCTGTGGGTGGGTGACACGGGCTTTGTCTACAGGAACACCTACGCCACGGCGGCGGAATTCGTCAAGGCGCTCGACCGCGCGGAGCGTGCGGACGAGCGTGAAGCATGACGACTAGTGAGCAGGCTCGGGCGGATGCGATGGCGGATGCCGGATACGACGGCGGAGACGGCTGCGACCACGCCTGTGGTGAATGTGGACGTGGCATCCCCTCCTATCAAGCGCACGATTCTACCTGCTGGACCTGCGAAGACGAGATGGCGCGCGAGGCTTCCGCGCCGTCCCGGGACTGAGAGGAGAATGAGCCGTGCGAGCGGACATCCCGTGGATTGCCGGAGAACGCGTCGAAGCGTTCGACTGTCATACGCGCCGGTGGCGCTCGGCTGAGATCGAGCGGGACGCCCACTATCCACGAGCAAAGACGGGGGGCGCATACGTCCGTTGGCTTCCAGCCCCCGTCGAGACGTGGCAATCAATTGGCGGGTGGGTTCCCACGAACTGGATCCGCGCCATTTCGGGGATTGAGAGACGGGCATGACCGAGGGATTGGAGGACTGAGCCATGCGAGCCTATCTATCGACCATGCGTCGCTCGGGAGAGTGGCGCGAAACAGGCACAGGGGGGCGAACCGTCATTGGCGGGAGCCGCCACAGCGTGATTCGTGCGGCGGCCAAGTTGCAGCGCGCGTGGGGTGACTCGCCCGTGCGCATCGAAGAAGCGCATGAAGATAGCCCGTACAGAGTCGCGCGCGTGTGGACATACCACTGTCCGTGTGATCCGCCGCACACGTGCCGTTTTCATGGCGGGGAAGCCGAGGGGGAGTGATGACATTCAAGACAGTCTGGACCGCGGACCCGCAGGATCACTCAGGGAACGCGCGCGGTTTCCAAGGCAACTACTTCAGCGTGCGTGGTGTGACGGATCGCGACCACGCGAGCCTCGCTGACGTGGAGCGCATCATGGCACGGCGCCGACAGTGGCGACGGATCGCGTCGATGTCCGGATTCGACGCGGTGTATCAGTGGCACGACTGGCGCCCCAAGTTCTTGTGCATCGGGCGTGCTGAACGCGTTGTGAGCTAGCCATGGCACGCTACTACGTCGTGCCGCTCGCGGACAAGGGATTCGTGGCGACGGGGCCGAGCAACCTCGTGCGCTGGTATGTCGAGCGTGAGGGCGGGCCGGCGTGGCCGTTGCTCGGGCCATACGCGAGTATGGAGGCTGCGGACTTCGCAGCCGCGGAGTTGAATCGAGAGAGTGAGGTAAAGTCATGAGCAAGAAGGACTTTCAGGCGATTGCGCGAGCGCTCTACGACCAGCGAGCCTTGTGGAAAGCGGGGCCAATGTCGGCTGTCGTGGTGCAGGAAGCGACGTGGCGAGAGGCACGCAATGCGCTGGCAGACGTGCTCGCGGCAAGCAATCCGCGCTTCGACCGGCAACGCTTCGTGGAGGCGTGTGAGACGGGTCGCTGCAAGGGCATGCCGCGATGATCCGTCGCGCGGTCTGGCTGGCCGTGGTGTGGATCGTGGTCGCGCTCGCGTGGGCGGCCGGGCTCGTGGGACGTGAGGGGCGGTATCCTTGGGAGGATTCATGAGCCGCTTTCTGATGCATAAGTATGGGCTCAGCCAGTCCGAAGTTGAACGTCTGCAACAAGATGGGGACAGAATAATTGCGGCGGTCGAAGACTGGCGCGACGAGAACGGTCTACCGGCGCCAAATAGTTCTTTGGTGCGGGGCGTTCTGATGAGTCTGCTGAGCAAGCGTGACGAGCTGGAGCGGGCGGCCGAGGCGGAGGCAGAAGGCGAGCGCCGGCATTGGGAGCGGAGGCAGCGGCGCCCAGTGGGGCCGTGGCTGGGCGACAGGCGCAAGGGCGACAGGCGGCGCGCCCCGGTCGCGTGGGCGGGGAACACGAGAGGCCCCGAGGGGCCGAGGGAGGGGTGAGACATGCGAGCACTGAGTCGAGAAGAACGGGAAACGGTCGTGTGCTGGAACATGGACGGGGGGTCAGTCTCAACCCACGACGAGCGACAGGCCGCACGGCTGATCCGGGCGGGAGCCAAGGTGCGGCGAGAGGGGGAGAGAGGGGGTGTCTCGTACTGGATTCTCGATATCCCTCGGGAGTGGTGCCGGTTCCCGAGGCCGAAAAGGACCGTTTCTGAGGCTCAGCGGGAGGCGGCAAGGGTCAGGCTAGCCAAGACACGCGGCTAGGGTCGAATTCGGGGGTTTACTACAGGGATTCTGACGCTGGATAGGGCGTGTAGCGCGCCCAGAGGGGGATTGATGCGCAGTGACAGGGCGTGGCTCGCCTTCGTGACGGGGGTGCTGCTGACCCTCGCCCTGGTAGGGTGATTGGACGGCCCCGGTTGAGTGATGCTGGCATTGTGGCACACTGACTATCCGATTACCTATAATATCAATTGATATATATAGACTTACGAGCCTCGACGGCACCCTGCCACCCCCAGGCTACCACAGTGCCACCCACAACCTACCGGGGGGTCGGGAGGGTCCGACTGTGTAGAATCGTAACACTTGACGGTCACGCGACCATAGGGCTGGAGGCTATTACCAATGCCAGTGGTCGCAGAACTTGCGCGGGACGTTCGCAGCAGGAGAACGGAGTGGCTCTGGTCCGGGTGGTTTCCGCTCGGGGCGCTCAGCATCGTGGGCGGGCCGCCGGGGACAGCGAAGAGCATGCTGTCGGTGTGGATCGCGGCCAAGATCACGCGGGGGGAGCTGCCGGGGGAGATGTTCGGCAAGACGCGGAACGTGCTGATCGTCTCGTCAGAGGATGATCTCGCGGACACGATCAAGCCGAGGTTCGTAGCCGCCGGTGGCGATGTGAGCCGGCTCTACTTCGTGGATCCCGCGAATTGTGGTCTGGAGTTTCCTGCAGGCTTGGACGACCTGCGGCAGTTTCTCTTCGAGAACGCGATACACCTGGTGGTGCTTGACCCACTCGCCGCTCGGATCACTGGAGGGTTGAGCGCCAACAATGACAAGGATGTGCGGCGGGCGCTTGAGCCGGTGGCGGGCATGCTGCGCGACCTGCATATCGCGGGGCTCGGCATCATGCACATGCGGAAAGCGACCACGATAGACTCCGTGTCGGCCATGATGGGGAGCCTCGCGTTCGTTGGCCTGGCCAGGAGCGTGGTCGCCACAGCCGAGGACGAGGATGGGTCATTCCTGTTCTCGTCGGCCAAGCTCAACGTCGGGCGCAAGCCGGCCAGCCTGCGGTACGAGGTGGTGTCGGCCGACGTGGCGGAAGGCGACGAGATCATCGACACCGCGCGCGTGCGCTGGATGGGTGCCACTGACCGGACGGTCGACGAGGTGCTGACGGAGAAGGCCGCAAGATTGGCGGGCCGCGTGGTGAAACCGTATGGGACTGCCTTGAGTAGCGCGACCGAGTTTCTGAAGAAGGCGCTTGTGGGCGGTCCCCGGCTTCAGCGGGAGGTGGCTGAGGCTGCGAAAGCCGCCGGGCACGCATCTCGGACACTGGTGCGGGCGAAAGGGGCGCTGGATGTCATCTCGCGCCAGACAGCGCAGGGGTGGACGTGGGAGATTCGGCACCCCTACGATTTGCAGGACGAGCTGGATGACTTGCCGGTGTCGTGACCGCGTTTTTCTCTTGACAGATGCGGGTGATGGGCATAGATTCTTGGGTGGCGGGTGGTTGAGCTGGCACCGGGCAGCCGCGCTAGTGGGGCATGATCCCCGTGTGGGCCTGGCCAAACACGCGGCTCAGCCGCCCGCCCACAGGAGTCTGCACCGTGTTGGTGGACGCGCAAATATACCGGATGGGCAAGGCTTGAACGGTCGAAAGTCTCTTTGTTCTTCGCGCCTTGGGAATCTGACACGGCAAAGAGACCAGTTTTGAGGGAGCCGGGAGGCTAAATTGAGCGAGAATGCGCAGGTGACGAATCCGTATGCGTCAGACCAGATGCCCGAGGGCGGGGGTCTGACGCGCGAGGCGGTGGTGACTGACATCAAGTACGTGCGGTTCGGGATCGTGTACGGGGACGGCAGCCCGTTCAAGGACAAGACTGGGCAGCAGTCGATCTTCACGGGTGTCCGCATCGACACTCTGAGCCTGGACCCCGGCCACGAGCAGAAGCCGGGCAAGCTGGAGTTCTCGACTGGCCGCAAGGGCAAGCCGACGCCCGATGGCGAGCAGCTCGTGAACGACGACGGGTCGCTCGCGAAGATCTACAAGAACAGTGCTTGGGGCGAGGTGGTCGAGAACCTGCGCGCGCAAAAGGACGGCTTCGACCCTCGCCAGCTTTTCCCGCGGATCAGCGTGTTGAAGGGCGCGAAGCTGACGCTGGAGGGCCGCGACCAGAAAAAGGCCGACGGCACGACCAAGACCTACGTCGCCACCGACGGCACGACGCGCAACAGCATCGAGTGGGTGCCCGTGAAGTTCAACGGGTTCGTGCAGGGCGGCGCGCAGGCTGTGGTCGGCGCGGGCAACGATGCGGATCTGACCATCAAGGCCGAGGCTGCGGTGCTGGACGCACTTGTCGCGGCGGGCGGCACCATCGAGCGCAAGGACCTGATCCGCGCGCTCGGCACCGCGCTCAAGGGCGATGCGGACGCGACCAAGGTCACGACGCTCGTGGCGCGGCAGGACTTCCACACAGGCAAGCCGTGGACCCTCGATGGCTCGAGGCTGAGCTTGGGAGCGTAACCATGACCACAGCACAGGCGGCGAAGAAGGCGGGTGTTTCACGAGTGACGCTGTGCGCGAAAGCGAAGGCGGCAGGCTGGCGTCCCTCGCGGAGACTACTGACAGGCAAGCGTGGCCGGCCGGGCTACGACTGGACCGACGCGGACATCGCGCGCGCGATGAGAGCGTAGAGTCGTGCGGGCGCGAGTCGGGGATTTGCCAATCGGGACGCGGTTCGAGACGGGCGCAACCAAGAGGCTCGGCACTGTACGCGCCCAGTTGCCGGGCCTCGGCTCCTCGGGCGAGACCAGGGTGCAGTTCGAGCACAAGGGAATCGACACCCTCATCCACGCCGGCGTGCTGGTGACGGTGGTCGGGCAGCCGCGGGAGACGGTGAACT
>Ga0209323_10003093_pt1 | contig 11103 bp, 7 predicted proteins | sample Rifsed19ft2_FD_184014 | JGI IMG/M metagenome (GOLD analysis project Ga0209323, IMG submission 184014) | Soil microbial communities from Rifle, Colorado, USA - sediment 19ft 2 (version 2) | ecosystem: Environmental > Terrestrial > Deep subsurface > Rock core/Sediment | place: Rifle, Colorado...
TTTTCAACTCCTGGGATGGGACGTAAATAACGAGAAGGGGTATGCCGAGGCGTATAAGGACGTTATCCACGAAGACTCCATCAAGGTAGGCGGCGTCACGAAGGCGCCTGATTATTGCTTCCGAATCGGCGGGACGCGCAAGTTCTTTGTGGAGTCAAAGCGGCCATCGGTCAATATCAAGGACGACATTTCTCCTGCATTCCAACTGCGCCGTTACGCATGGTCAGCAAAACTCCCCCTCAGCATCCTCACCGATTTTGAAGAGTTTGCCGTTTATGATTGCAGGGTCAAACCAAACAAGGCTGATAAGGCATCCACTGCCCGCATTATATACATAAGCAATTGCGCTGAGTTTGCGCAATACTGGGACGAGATCGCCTCGATCTTCTCGCGTGAATCTGTATTAAAAGGGTCTTCGATAGATATGCCGAATCAAGCAAGGCAAAGAAAGGCACGGCAGAGGTTGATACGGCATTTCTCAAGGAGATTGAATCCTGGCGTGATGCGCTTGCCCGCAGTCTTGCGCTCAGAAACCCTGAACTCTCGCAACGCGACCTGAACTTTGCCGTCCAGCGCACCATTGACCGCATCATATTCCTCCGTATCTGCGAAGACCGGGGTATCGAACGGTATGGACAACTCATGGCATTACAGAATGGCGACCGCATGTATGAGCGGCTCTGTGAATTATTCTACCGCGCCGATGAACGATATAATTCCGGTCTGTTTCATTTCCAGAAAGAAAAAGACCGTTCTGAATCACCCGATACGCTCACGCCCAATCTGAACATTGACGATGGCGCGCTCAGGGATATTATCAAAAATCTGTACTATCCTGACAGTCCGTATGAGTTCTCCGTTCTTTCCGCCGATATCCTTGGGCAGGTATACGAGCAGTTTTTAGGGAAGGTAATCCGCCTCACGGCTGGCCATCGCGCCGTAGTAGAAGAAAAGCCCGAAGTAAGAAAGGCAGGCGGTATCTACTATACGCCGACGTATATCGTGGATTACATCGTAAAAAACACCGTTGGGCAACTTGTTAATTCCAAAATCCAAAATCCGAAATCCAAAATTAAGGACATTACCCCGAAGGATATTTCCAAAATCCGCATCCTCGATCCCGCCTGTGGTTCTGGCTCATTCCTCCTGGGCGCATACCAATACCTGCTCGACTGGCATCGTGACTGGTATATAGCCAATGACCCAGAGAAATGGGCAACCGGTCGCTCACCAGCGCTGTACCAATCCGGAAAATCCGAAATCCAAAACTTGTCCTCGACTCAGATCGGGGATCCGAATTCCCAAATCCGAAATTGGCGTCTCACTACCGCCGAACGCAGACGCATCCTCCTCAACAACATCTATGGTGTTGATATTGACCCGCAGGCCGTGGAGGTAACGAAGCTTTCACTTCTCCTTAAGGTGCTGGAAGGGGAATCCGAGCAGACCATTGTAAAGCAGCTCAAAATGTTCCACGAGCGCGCCCTGCCCGACCTCGGCAACAACATCAAGTGCGGCAATTCGCTCATAGGCACAGATTTTTATGACATCAACGTAGGGGCAGGTTTGAAACCTGCCCCTACAACGATAGACGATGAGGAACGCAATCGAATCAACCCTTTTGACTGGGAAGCTGAGTTTCCGGAGATCATTAAGCCTGCCCCTGCAGGACGTGAGCAGGGGGCGGGCGGGTTTGATGCGGTAATCGGGAATCCGCCATGGGGTGCTAACTTTTCAGACCACGAACAGAAGTATCTTCGTGTCTATTATAAAGTTGCACAGGGCAGTAATATTGACTCTTATGCAGTTTTTACTGAACGATCTTTAAGCAGATTGAAAACTGGTGGATTACTCGGCTACATCACCCCCGATACATTTCTTCGTAAAGACGATCATATCTTAACCAGAAAATTGCTTCTCGAAAACACTCGTATCATTGAGTTGATAGAGACAGGTCCTGTTTTTTCAAAAGTAAGAGACACTTGGTGTTTAGTTTTTACTGTGTTAAAAATCAAGCCAACTGCGGAGTCTAAGGTTCGGCACAAAAAAATTAGTAGATTTGTTGTTTCTGCTGAAGAGCGTTTAGAGAAATTTGGTAGTGCCGACTGGGACTCAGAAACGGAAATTTTGCAATCCGTTTGGCGAAATTGCTCAAAAATGATTGTTGGTTATCTGGCTTCAGAAGAAACGCAGCGCTTAATAGCCAAAATAGAAAAACATCCAATGATGGAACAACTTTCAGATAAATATCGTATCTCAAGAGGAGAAGAAGGTAGTAAATTTGCCTTAAAGAAAGATTCGGAAGGAAAGTTTTTCATCGTAGTTCCACAGGATATCGAGCGATATGCTGTCGCTGAAGGACTACGGATCTCTGCAAATACGCTTACACCAAACAAAATTGAAGCGTTTTATAAGCATCCCAAAATTTGGATTATCAGAATACAAAAAATGCGCTGGAAACAAAGAATAGTTTGCGGATTTGATAATAGAACTAACTCTGCTGGAATGAAAACACTGCAAGTAGTTGTATCCGTCACAGACAGCCTTGAAGAACTCAAGTATCTTTTAGGAATACTTGCATCTTCATTGATTAATATTTGGTGCATCAACTACTTAGCTGACGATATGAACCAATCGTATTTACAAAAACTCCCTATACGTACTATTGATTTTTTAAATTTATGCGACAAAGCGCGCTATGACAAAATGGTCTCTCTTGTTGATCAAATGTTATCACTGCATAAACAATCAGCCTCAGCAAAGACAGGCCATGACAAGACCGTCATCCAGCGACAAATTGATGCCACCGACCGCCAGATTGACCAGTTGGTGTATGAACTGTATGGATTAACGGAGGAGGAAATCAAGATCATTGAGGAATATTCAACATAAACTCGTAGGGGCAGGTTTGAAACCTGCCCCCGCTGCGGGATTGAACCGGCAAAAGCAGTGTGGAGACAGCCACCATTTTGCATAATTTAATTCCGGCACACAACGTGCCTTTTTGTATATCCCGCTTTTAGCAGGATATACAGGTCTGTATAATAACTTGTTATGTTGAGATGAAATAAAATAAATATCACAATGAGCAAATCAAATAATAAACGAGATCCCCGTCAAAGCACCTCAATCGAAAAAGGCAAAATTGTTGAGGGTATAGTAGCTCTACTTCATGAGCAACCAGGAATATCCGTTAAACGCAATGTTCGTTTGACAACAACTGATGGTGAAGACAACCGAGAGATAGATGTTTTAATTTCGGGCCAATTGGTAGGCTACCCCGTAAAAATCGCCATTGAATGTAAAAATTACAAGAGAAAGATTGGGAAAGCTGATATAGATGCATTTATTGGCAAGCTCAACGATCTCGGCTTTCCTACACAACATGGAATTTATGTTTCCACTTCACGATATACTAAAGGCGCGCTCAAGAGAGCTAAGAACGCAGAAGTGAGGACATTAAGACTTGATGGTTTAACCAAAGATCGTCTTTCAGCAGCCATATATGATGCTCTCCAGTCAATTGTCTATTTGCTCCCTATTATGGCATCTCTAAGCTTTTTTAATGACGCTCCTGAGATGTCACCTCAGGAGATTGGAACGTTCGTTAATGAGTCTGGTGAAAGTTTTATGATCATTGATCTTATATGGCAAAACTGGTGTAAAGGGAAATATCCCATGAATATTGGTGAGCATTCTCTTGAGGTGAAAGTACCCACGGGCTATACTCAACTTTATAAAGGGAAAAGGCTCGCTTCAGTTCGTGTTGCCTTAACCCTGCAAGTCATTGCTTTGGTCGTGCAAATACCAGGAAGAGCACAGCATTTCCAATTGACGAATCCATTTACATCAAGTGTCGAAAAGAAGAAGGTAACCCTATCATTTGAAACGGAAAGTGGACTTCTGGCAGTTAATACGTTTCAAACCGAAGAAGAGCTTCATACTTTTCTGGAGTCGAGACCTCAGCAGTTTAGTCTTACATTAGGACGTATAGCCATACCAAGAATCCTTACGCCCAGACGGGTGTTGTGGCCGCCGAGCCAGAGGTATATGGATAATATTAATCGACTAATTAGAGAAAAAGGTGAAAATATTAACTTCCAGGAACTTGATGTGTTTGCTCTTCAGGGTGATCATATCCTTGAGGCCGCTTTTGATGATATATGGGAAGGGCATCCAGCGTCTGCCAAGAAAGCTAAAGCAGAACCAAATACAGGTCCAGCAAAAGATTGATAGCGATCAGGGAACATAACGAATCACTCGTGCGGACTCCGTTTCAGTGCGTCGCACAGTTTAGGCGTTATCTGTGGAGGAACATGAATACACCATATCATGAGTGGGTTCATGTTTCCAACTCGAACCCAGGGGTTTGATTCACCCGCCGGTTTGAATTCCTGACAGTATTCACCTATAAACTATGGGGTTCAGGTTGCAAACCCGCGAATTAATGGAACATCGTGTTTTCCCCTCTAAAAAGAGGGGATTAAGGGGTGTGTTATTTGTAAGGATAACATACTCCATACCCCTCTCGATAGAGGATTAAATAGTGTGTTGCCCTTAGGTGGGTTCAGGTTTGCTACTTGAACCCAACATTTGATTCATCTGTAGATTTGAATCCCTGACGTTATTAGTTGACAAAATATGGGGTTCGGGTACAGACTCGATACCCGCGGTGGTGAATGCTTAATATTTGTTTAAACTGTCAATCAGAATTGATGAGTTGTTATAATTTATGATTATTAGCGAAAATTCCCCTTTCCGAAAACTTCCTCTTTTGGATCGTAAAACATCTTTGTTTCTGGATGGTATTCGTTATTCTATTGAAATGGCTGATTTGGCGTACTCAAGACTTTACAGTGTTCTTTGTAAAAAAACATTTACCGTACTTAATCAAGAATCAAGTTCCACAGAAGATCAAATTAAAACACATATTGACCATTATGAACATGTATCGATTTTTTTAGATGCTTGGTCTGTAATTGATTCTGTCCACCGTTTGCGCGAATTACTTCTCTTTGCCCCTTTCATTAAAGGAGGTGAGGGATTCGATACGTTTAAACAATATACAGAGAAAATTACTCTTTTAAGGAATACAATTCAACATCTTCGAGGAAAAATAGATACAATGGTTAAACATAAATTCCCTATAGTAGGAGTATTAACTTGGCTTTATGTGCCAGACCCAGATAAAAAAATTGGATATAGTTGTACTTTGCTTGCAGGAACAATTTTCAAAGATTTAAAGATGTCGTGTCTGAACCCTTCGAGTAGCAATAGAAAACTCATGATACCTCTTGATCTTATAACATTAAATGCTAATGAATACTCAATTTGTCTAAGCGACGTTATGTTACACATTGAGCAAATAACAGGTATTATGGAACAGCAACTCAAAAATCAATTTAAAAACTTGCCAAATGCTGGAAGCGACATATTTCTATGTTTGCATTTTAAATGGGATTAACTTTATTATTATTTCCTAAACGGGTTCAAGTTGCAAACTTGAACCCGCAAATTAATGGAGCATCGTGCTTTCCCCTCTAAAAAGAGGGGATAAAGGGGTGTGTTTCCCATGAAGATAAATTACCATCCAAAACTCAAAGAACTTGCACGTAAATTGAGAAATAAGAGTACGAAATCAGAAATTAAACTCTGGCAATACTTGAAGAGTAAGAAAATGATGGGGTATGATTTTCATCGGCAAAAACCAATTGGTAACTTTATATTAGATTTTTTCTGTAATAAATTAAACCTTGCTCTTGAGTTGGATGGTTATACCCATACATTTGAAGAAATTGCAGAGAAAGACGCCGTAAAACAAGCGAAATTAAAGGCATTGGGAATAACGGTAATGAGATTCTGCGATGAAGATGTAATGAAAAATACGGATGGGGTTTTACAAGTAATTCGATGCTTTATTGAAGATTATGAAAAACAGAAAATACACACCCCTTAATCCCCTCTTTCTAGAGGGGAGTGCTAGGAATGCACCCCTTAATCGTTCGACTGATCCTTCGACAAGCTCAGGATGCAGTGCCGTTCATGGTGAGCCTGTCGAACCATCACGACAAAGTCCCCTCTTTCTAGAGGGGAAAGTTAGAATGCCTCAGTGTAAAGGAATCGCAATACATAACTACTTTTAGTGTTTAATAAAGAGGCGTATAATTATGAGGATAATTTATGACGCATAGGTGGATGCACTAATCATTACTTTCCGTGAGACAACCGTAACAACAAAGCCTTTTTATATTTTTCTCAGCATTTGATGGATTACCAATGTGTATGGTATTGGTGTAAAAACCACCCTCCCCCCCTCTCTTTATGTCACACCTGAGTCGTACCCTGAATAAAAAACACCGAAATACAGAAGAAGACACCAAAAATAGAAATATCTGAAATACCTTGATTGTTCTAGCAAAATAAAGCAAAATAGAAAAGATGAAAACCGGTAAAAATATCATGTCACCCCCCCTACTATTTACAACCCGAATATTACAACGTTACCTTGTTCGAGAATGGTTCCGAACGTTTTTGCCGTCCTTTGTGTGTTTCGAATTTCTCATATTTCTGGGGTTTGCTATTCAACTGTTGCATAAAGGATTGGACATCATCGCTCTCCGGGCACTCATCCCTCACCTCTTCATCCAAGCCGCTCCTTATTCAATACCCTCGGCATTGCTTACTGCCACAGCGATGACGTATGGACGTATGGGCGCCGATCATGAAATTATTGCTATTCAGACAAGTGGCGTGCATATCCAGAAAATAATTACGCCTGTTTTGGTAATCGGAGTCGTCTTTAGCTTAATAACGCTAGCCTTGTCCGCAGAAGTTCTACCCCGGTCTTGTTATAAAATAATATTACTCCAGGAACGTGCGATAAATAATGTACTGTCGGGTCGCCTGGCATCCTTTCAGAAGAAAATAGATCTCTATCCGTACCAAATTTATATCGGAAGCGTTGAAGACAATGTGAATAAAGATATTGCAGTGATTGAATATGCAAATGACTATGTAACGGACGTTATCCTTGCCGAGGAGGGAGCTATCAAAATGGACGAATCTGCAAACAAGATACTCCTCACGTTATATCGCGGAGAATTTATTAAACCCAATTACAATAAAACAGGAGAAATCCCCCGGGTCGGAACGTTTAATGAAACTACATTCGAGATTTCTCTCAAGGAAAAAAAACGAGAGTCTTCCACAAAATATCTGACTGTGTTTCAGCTTTCCAAATGCAACAGCAAGATTAATGAAGAGTTGTACAACATTACAAAAACACCGTCGAATTCCAAAAAAGATACCGATGAGCTGGCTAAAGAACTTGGTAAATATAAGCAAGACCTCAGTAGTTTATCCAGAAAACGTGAGAAGCTCTTGACGGAACTGAAGCGATCAAATGAAAACGTAACACGACAAAAATCAAAGCTTGAAGGATTGGCAAATGAGTGCAAAATAGCCAAGAATTACATCCTGGTTGCCAGCGAAAATTTGATTCAGGTAAAAAGAGAAAACAAGTCAGGAACTTCGAGTGAAGACACAACTAAAAAAATTATGCAAATCAAAGAAACCATTGAAAAAGAAAAGCAAAGGATTTACAGTATCGAACAAAATATTACTACCGCTAAGAAGATACAGAATGATGAATTGAAAAATATTGATTCGCTCACCCGGACACTTTCTGAAATTAATGCACAGCGAGAATCACTACTCAGCAAAAGCAGCGCCTTTGAAACAGATTTGACTATTGCCAATAAAGAGGCATCTATACGGAAAAACGATGTTTCCATACACAAGCGGTTATCACAAGCACTCTCATGTATAACTTTTGTCATCATTGGCATCCCACTCGGTATCAAGCTGCGCAGCGGTCATCTCATGATTGGTTTTGGCGCCAGTTTTTTAGTGATCCTATTTCTTTACTACCCGTTGGTGGTAACGGGAATTGTACTGGCAGAAAACACCATAATGCCTGCGATACCTGCCATATGGGGTGCAAATATTATCCTTTTTCTCGGTGGAATGTTTCTTTTCAGAAAACTTTATACGACGTAAACTCACCATATAACATCCTTGACTTTTATTGAAAATGAATTAGTATATTTTATAGTTAATGTAGCGCGAACTTCAGTTCGCATAGGATATAAGCGAACTGAAGTTCGCGCTACAACTACAAACTTTGAAATTCCTGTACATTAACGTAAATGCGCAACAATAAGCTCTTTTTCGGAATAAATATTGGAAGTAAATGGACACGCGTGATCATGGTACTTATCATCGCCAATGTCAGCGTGTTTATGCTTCAATTGTTGTTCTCGACGATAACTTCCCAATGGTTTCCACCGTCAATGAATATCCTGACTGGCGAACAAACGGGCTATACATCCATACAGCCGTGGTATTACCCCGCTTCTGACAAATTCACAAAGTTGTTCTGGCTCTATCCACCAGACACGATGGGACATTTATGGCTGTGGCAATTCCTTACGTATATGTTCCTGCACAGTACGACCGATCCGTGGCACCTGATCTTTAATATGCTGGTACTCTGGATGTTTGGGAGTGAGGTTGAACGGGTGCTTGGAACAAAACGGTTTTTAACGCTCTATTTTACTGCAGGTATATTTGCCGGTATTTGTTGTTGTATCTTTACGCCATGGACTCCCATTGTCGGGGCTTCAGGTGCCATCTTCGCCATCGAAGTGGCCTTCGCCATGTATTTCCCCAATAGTACGGTTATTTTCTATTTCTTTCCATTGAAGGCAAAGTATCTGGTTATGATCTTTGCCGGCATCACCATCTTCAACTGTATAGTTCCCAAATCAGGAAATATTGCCCACTTTGCGCATTTGGGTGGTCTGATTTACGGATTTTTGTTTGTCCGGTACTCATATCGCGTGGTAGAGTATCTCAAAAAATGGCAGATTCACCACCAGGGAAAAGAGATGGTGAAAGAGCAGGAAGTACGTGCAAAAGTAGACGATATTCTTGATAAGGTGAATCGTGAAGGATTGCGAAACCTGACGCGCAGGGAACGTAACTTCCTCAAGAGTGCCAGTAAGATATATAAAAAAAATAAAGATTAATTTTAACAAATCTATAATTTAATGTTCGGAAATTTCAATCTCGTATAAGCTCCCCTCTAGAAAGAGGGGACTTCGTCGTGAGCGCTCAGTCGAACGACAAAGGGGTGAGTAAGTTTACCGTAACACACCCCCAGCCCCTATGGTAGGTCAGGCGTCCTCGCCTGACATTATAATAACGGACTAGGACGTCCGTCCTACCAATAAGGGGAGCTTAAAAGTCGCTGCCACAGGCAGCCTAATTTATTTATGGTATAGATAATGCTTAATATCGCAGTAAATGGCGCATGCGGCAGAATGGGAGCCAGGATTGCCGCTCTGGTCTTTGAAGACTCGCAATTAAAATTGGCCGCCGCACTGGAAAGACATGGACATCCATCTCTCGGTAAAGACGTGGGTACCATTGCCGGCTGCGGCGAAACGAATATCAAGGTTACATCGACTTTGAATACGCATGCGGACGTCGTAATTGATTTCTCATCACCTGAATCTACGCTAGCTATCGCAGAAGTTTGCGCAAAGAAGAACATTGGTCTTCTTGTCGGTACGACAGGATTAAACCCACAGCAGCTCGAAAGGATAAAATCCTTTTCAACACAGATACCCTGTTTAATATCTCCCAACATGAGTGTAGGCGTTAATGTTATGTTCAACCTGGCGGCACAAATGGCACAAATGCTCGGAAAGGAATTTGATATAGAAATTATAGAAACACACCACCGTTTTAAAAAAGATTCACCCAGCGGTACTGCCTTAAAACTTGCCGAAAAAATTTGTGAAGTCACAGGCAGAAAGTTAGATAAAGACGTTATCTATGGCCGGCATGGAATTACGGGCGAGAGGCCTGAGAATCAGATAGGTATGCACGCAGTCAGAAGCGGGGACGTCATAGGCGACCATACGGTCGTCTTTGGGAGTTTAGGGGAACGCATAGAAATCACTCATAAGGCACATACCAGAGATACCTTTGTACGAGGCGCCATCCGTGCAGCAAAATTTATTGCCCAAAAACCCCCTGGTATGTACAGTATGTCAGATGTTCTTTCGATACAATCATAAGTATTTATGTTCTGTTACTATCACAAAAACCCCTGACTCACTGACAACGCAGTGTGCCAGGGGCTGTTTATTTTAACGTTAATAAATTTTCAATTTCACAAAAGATTCCGAAGTAGGGGTTGAAGATTTTCAACCCCTACCATTGAATCTTAATTAAAAAAGGGTTATAAATAACAAAACTATGAGATTTGACAAATTTACCATTAAGGCACAAGAGGCCGTACACGAAGCCCAGGAATTGGCAGAGTCCAAGAGACAGCAGCAAATACTTGCTGTCCACTTACTGGAAGTCCTGCTTACCCAGGAACAAGGCATTGTTGTACCGCTTTTTAAAAAATTAGGAATTGATACCAATATCATTCTCGACAAAACAATGGCGGCTGTTAACAAACTGCCTCAGATAAGCGGATCAGGTGCGCCTGGACAGGCGTATGTGAGCGCAGAATTGCGCGACACATTCAATTCGGCCTGGGAAGAAGCCAGTAAACTGAAAGACGAGTATGTAAGCACCGAACATCTGTTGTTAGCGCTGGCAGGATTAAGAAATACTACTGCCGGCAGGATATTAAACGAAACTGGCGTTCAAAAAGAAAATATCTATACGGCATTGAAGGAACTCAGGGGCAGTCAGCGCGTCACCGATCAAAATCCTGAAGAAAAGTATCAAGCCCTTGAGCGTTACAGCAAAGACCTGATCGAATTGGCCCGTAAGGGGAAGCTGGATCCGGTCATTGGACGTGACGACGAGATAAGGAGGGTGATACAAGTTTTATCACGCAGGACAAAGAACAACCCCGTATTGATAGGAGAACCCGGCGTTGGAAAGACGGCCATCGTAGAAGGTCTGGCGCAGCGAATCGTCAATGGAGACATTCCTGAGAGCCTGAAAAATAAGCGGGTTATGTCCCTGGATATGGGCGCACTGATTGCAGGCACAAAATACCGTGGTGAGTTTGAA
>Ga0209323_10003094_pt1 | contig 11102 bp, 11 predicted proteins | sample Rifsed19ft2_FD_184014 | JGI IMG/M metagenome (GOLD analysis project Ga0209323, IMG submission 184014) | Soil microbial communities from Rifle, Colorado, USA - sediment 19ft 2 (version 2) | ecosystem: Environmental > Terrestrial > Deep subsurface > Rock core/Sediment | place: Rifle, Colorado...
TATGTTAATCTGATCAAGTCTCTGAAGAGCATCGTCATAATACTTTCCCTCGACTGAGACAACACCCTTTTTCTTCTGAAATTCGCGCAACTCCTCACTTGCCTTATCTGACTTTGTTTTTACATTCTCGAGCTTTTCTGAAAACCACTTCCCTGCATCCTTGAACGGTTGCACTTTAAGCTCAAGGTTATAAGCTGCATAAGCCCTGGCATATGTATTTGCTACTTCTGCTGAAAAATTCGGGTCAGAGGAATAGAATTTGATGTAGAGGAATCTTGTATCCCTTGCAGGCTCAACATTTAAATGTCTTGAAAGAAAATTGTCTGCAAGCCATGTCCTGATGTCCATATTGCTCTTGTCATCTTTCCAGAAGAAGACAGGGTTTCTTCCCTTTGATTCATTGAATTTGCTTATGATGTCAGGATGCTTATCAAGCTTCAGATGATCAATGACGTCCAGAGCAATCTTTCTGCTCTTAATTATCTCCACCTGTGTGTTTATGTATTCAACAGACTGGATCATGCCTGCTGTAGGTACATTACTCAGATTCATCGGGTTACTGCTGTCATAATCAAGCACAAGTGTTGCGATTGCCTCATACAGGGGAGGCCACAGAAGGGAGCCAATAAATGTGGTTAAGACAGTCGTTACAAAGGCTGCTATAACAATCCACTTTCTTTCTTTTATTATCTTATAGTACTGATTGGGCTTCATCTCAGAATATGCTCTCCTTCACCATTATAGTGTCATCCGGTTTCACAGACTCATTAATGTCTGCCTTTTTAACAATGTCTTTTCCTTCCTGGCGTCTTGTAATCTCAATCCTGCCCTTTGATGCCTTGGGAGTAAACCCTCCTGCCATTGATATAGCCCTTTTAACAGTAAGACCTTTTTCTATTCTGTAAATACCGGGCCTGGTAACCTCTCCGTATATATAAAAGAAGTCAATTTTTGGGACATAAATAATATCTCCATTCTGGAGTTGAACATTCTGGCTGAGATCTCCTTCTTTGAATAATCTGTCTACATCAATGGCAATCCTTTTGTAACCGGGGTTTTTACCTGCTGATGAATCCTTTTTAAAGAGCATTATTGTATGGCCTGAGTTTTCTGTCATGCCAAAGGCCATTGATATTGCTTCTACAACAGATGTAGGTCCGGTAATCTCGTACTGGCCCGGCTTTGTCACTTCTCCCATAACAGTTATCCTCGTTCCTCTATACTGCTCTATAAAGACTGAAACCTGGGGATTTGGGATAAGTCCATCTGAGAGCTTACTGGCTATTTTCTTTTCTATTTGCTGGACACTAAGGTTCTTTACCTCTAATTCACCAACTAAGGGAAAGGTAATTTTACCGTCTTCGCTCACCCTCACTGTTGTTGCGAGATCCGGATGCTCGTAAACTGAAATCTTTAGGACATCCTGACTGCCCACAAGATAGTCCCGTGCAATGGCTGTTGGTATATCCTTTATTTCCTTTGTTTCAATCAGGTCTACAGTATCTGCATGTTCGGTCTGTTCCCGTAATTTATCCTGTATGTTTTCTTTAGAGAGTGCAACTTCTTGTTGAAGAGTTTGTACGGCTACGTTATCTTTTTTGGCAATTATGTTATCTTTTTTAATGGTCTCCTGATCCTTTTTGATGGTTTCCTGAGATGGCTGATTGGACTGAGAAACAACAATGGCCTGTTTGTATCCCAAGAAATACAACTTCATCTTTAGGGCAGATACAGCTTCCTGATTGCTGAATTCACCACAATAGACCTTATACATATCTCCTGCTTCATAGGTGGTGCATTTAATACCATGAGTCTTTAAAGACTCAATAAGATTCTGCGCATTCTTCTCAGATGAGAAGGCTCCAACCTGAACATAAAACATTTCAGATGAATAGAGTGTCATGGGTATAAAAAGGAAAAGAAAGGTAAAGAAAAGTAATAACCCGTTTTGAGCAGAATATATTTTTAAGAAATATCTTCCTTTATGTTGCAAAAAAAATTCCTCCCAATCTCTAATGAGACTATATCATGGTTATAAGAAACTTCTAACTAACCACTTTATTACTTCCGCAGCAACCTCCTGAATCTCACTGCTATTGGGAGTCCAGCTAAACCGGCACCTACAAGGGCCATAGATATTGGTTCAGGTCCAACTACGCCATGCCCTGTGAGTACGGAATGATAAACAGACTTAAGTTTACCCCGTGATGTAATTATTTCTATTGTTGCTGATTTGTCAGCGATTTTGTTAAGTATATCCGAGTTAGTTATGCTTCTCGCCCAAAGCTGATCCATAACCCAATTACTTAAATACGAAGAGTAATAAATTTTACCTAAAAATTCACCATCCAAATATACGGATGCTCTAAAGCCGTACCTGCCTATATTATTCCTATGAGGTTTAAAATTAAGAGACAATAATAACAATGCATGCTCAATGATTAAATTGGGTTCAGTGCCATTTAAGTCTGGTATAAATTCATTATTGTCAAGAGAATGTTCCCATGGATTTGTTGTTCCAGGTAAAACAAAGTCATAAAACCCAAAATGTTGTTCGGGTATTAAAGCAAGGGCATCTGTTGATAGGATAACAATACCCAAAAACAGAAAGAAGACACAAATTTTCCTCCGTATCATTTACTCCCCCTTTATATATATAAAGATATTGTATTCTTATTTTAGCAAAGTATGTGCCAAATACAATATATTAATTTATTAATATTTTTAGACTTATACACTCCTAATGCACAAATCAGGAGTTTCTTGAAACTAAAGTATGGTAAAGATTGATACAAGAGGTGTTTCTTTTAGAAACAAAAGTTATATTTACCCCGTTAGAAGGGCGAAAGGTCTTCTAACGGGGTAAACCTGAATTTAATTATCCCTTTTAATGAACCGTCTGATACGTCCGGCAATGGGTAGACCAGCAATGCCCACACCAACCAGGACCATTGATATTGGCTCAGGTGCAACCGTCGCTCTTCCTTGGAGAGTTGAGAATTTTACATCATCAAGTGATCCTTTTGTTGGGGTAAGTATTTTTATTTCTACTTGCTTATCATTAATTTCACTAAGTAAAGAAGAAGGTTTTATTTTAACTGTCCAGAGTTGATCTGTATATGATGTATCAGGTGAATAAGAGAATTTAATTAATTTTGATAAAATAGTTTCACCTTCACCAAATGCCACTTGAGCTTTAAATTTACCATTATTATCGGTTGTAAAATCAAGTGTAAGAAACAATTTTGCACGCTTAACAATTATGGGTTCATCGTCATCCAACGGCTTTGAATAGAACTCTCCTTGTGTTAGAGTATGCACCCATTCAACTCCCGTGGGATTTTCCGTATCCAAAAAATGAGTTTTCGTTCCAGGTAATAAAGCAAAGGAGCTGCCAACAAAAATGGTTATGCTTAAGAGAAAAACTACGACTAAAATCTTTCCTTTTAACATTTTGACCTCCACCCCAAAGATTTGTTAAAAGTTAAAAAGTGTAAAATTACTTTACACCAATTACTCTGAATGGTCAAATTAATAAAATTAATTAGCTTATAAGGAAACATTTGATTAAACCAATCCATTTGTTTTATAAGCAAATATGATGCCTTTTATAACATCTTAATCTTAAATGAGTTTTAGAATGATAGGGTTATTAATTGTAAACTTACTTTACAACTGTGAATCAGATTTACAGTTTAAGCCTGTAGGGTCTGTCTAAAAAGTCAGCATACCGATAAAAGTCGTCATTCTCGCGAAACAGGCAGTTGCAGAAACAGTATTTTGTCACCCTGAATTTATTTCAGGGTCTCATAACCTATTGATTTTATTAGATGCTGAAACAAGTTCAGCATGACATTTTTACCGATTTTGTCTATTCTGCAACAGCCTGTTTCACGGGAATGACTAAAAAAATAATATATATATCCGTTAGGGACACTACACTAGTGTCCTGTCCGTAACACTTCTTTACATTGTCATTGCGAGGGACAAAGCCCTGAAGCAATCTCACTACGAGATTCCTCGCTTCGCTCGGAATGACAAATCAGTAAAGTTATTTAGCTGACAGGACACTAGTCATTGGTAGTTCCCTGCTTTCGCAGAGCCTGCCCCGTACTTGATACGGGGGACGGCGTCTGGATCCCCGGGTCAAGAGACTGTGTCGCAATGTCAGTTCAGAATGACAATCTGCATAGTTCAACAGTTGCGATATAGCCTCCAAGCCGGAGGATGACAAATAAACAATGTGATTTCTAGATTCGGAGTGCTACTACAACTTTTCTCTGATGAAATGAAGGAGAAAAAAGGCATTGTGATATAATAATTTATCCATGAAAGGAGGAATAACATGCCGGCGACAACAAAACAAAAGGATGAGCATATAAAGGTCAAGCAATTTATAACCGATACAAAGGGTAATAAAATGGCAGCGGTTATCGACATAGAGGAACTGAGAAGAATAGAAACTGTTCTGGACCTCATACCTTCCTCAGAAAAATGGCTTTACAAGAACAAGAAAGCACTTGAAAGCGTTCAACGGGGCTTAAAGCAAGCAGCAAAGGGCAAAGTAAGAAAACTTAATCTTGATGAGCTTTAGGATTGCCCATTGTTTGATATATTTCTCACTGATGAAGCTGACGAGCAGTTAACCAGACTTAAAATTGACAAAGGACTTTCGAAACGGTATAAGGCTGTAAAAAAGGCAATTCAATTCTTATCCCAGAATCCAAGACATCCCGGTTTGAAGACTCATGAATTTACTTCTCTGAAAGGACCTAAAGGAGAGAAAGTTTTTGAAGCATACGCCGAACAAGCTACACCAGCAGCGTATAGAATTTTCTGGTATTACGGCCCTAAAGAAAACCAGATTACCGTTATCTCAATAACTCCTCATCCATAGGATCTTTCAAATATCCCCATTAAAGATAATTCATCATTTCATCCGCCAACACTTACCATTCAGCAAGAGCTGGTCTCTTGGTATTCGATCCTGTTTAGTCCTTCGCCCTCCATCAGTACCAACAATCTTCAAGGCTTTTAACTTATCTACTGCCTGCAATGTTTCCCTATAAGTCATCACACACTTCCTTTCTGTTTTGGTTATAATAGGTTGGTAATTTAATTGGATTAAAAAGGTAAGTCACCCATAAAACTTTAGGCTGTACTTACAAAGCGTCTAAAATAAAGAGTGCGCCCATAGCTCAGATGGATAGAGCGTCGGACTACGAATCCGCAGGTCGGGGGTTCAAATCCTCCTGGGCGCGCCACCTACTGGTTGACAGTTTCTTCTAAAGATTGTAGATTAACAACTGATAATTCATACATGGTTTTAATTATAAGGAGGTAAAAAGAATGGAGAAGGCCAAATGGGATAAAGCTAACGATCCCCACACCCCGCCAGAAATCCTCAGTGAGCTCGCTAAAGATCAGGACTGGCTTATCAGGTCTGCTGTAGCAAAAAATCCTAATTCTCCCAAAGAAACCCTAAAAATGCTCGCCAAAGATTGGGTATGGTCTGTCAGAAATAATGTTGCCATCAATCCTCATACCCCTGCAGAAGCTCTGAAGGAATTATCTGATGATGGTGATTGGCTGGTTAGAAGCAATCTGGCAAGGAATCAAAGCCTTGATGAGGACACCCTCATGAAATTGTTTGAAGATGTTAGATTTACCGTCAGAAAGAGCGCTACGGAAACAGGAAGGATATAAAGCTAAGTTCTATTTTTAGTCTATGAATGATTAAATAAATAGCGAATATAATATTTTCGCTCATTCTCGTCCCGATAAGATCGGGACTCCGAGGCTTTTGCCTCTTGATTTTTACTAATACACTGTTTGACTATCGGCAAAAGAATCCGCTCAAATACTACATCCGCCATTTATTTAATGAATAATACGATTTAAGAGCCTGTCTTAAAACTCAATAATTGTCACCCTGAACTTGTTTCAGGGTCTCCTAACATATTGGTTTCTTTAGATGCTGAAACGAGTTCAGCATGACAGATTGCACTGTATTACAAGTTTTTAGACAGGTACTTAATCACTTATTTTTAACTTTGGTTAAAAGGTGAGATTAATGGACTGAGCAGGAAAAGCACGGGTCATAAGCCCTCACAAGCATCTCGCATTTCAGTACTATCTCCTTTTTATTTTCATGTATATATTTTTTCACAAGTTTTTTCAAACTCTCTTCAAGATTCATAAAATTATGAGATGTCGGGGTTATTATATTTGCCTTTTCAACCATGCCTCTTTTATTCAAAACATAGTGATGACATAGAAGACCCCTTGGGGCTTCTGTTACAGCAATGCCCTCCCCTTCTTTCATATTTACTTTAATTTCATGATCCTTCAGAGTGAGTGAATCAAGGAGCTCTATACATTCGTTAATTCCGTGGACTACCTCAATAGCCTGGGCAATGTTATTATGGAATGGATTAAAATCAGGAACAGAAAATCCTGCGTCTTTTGCAGCCCTTTTGGTATTCCCATTAAGCTTATCAAATTTCAGGTTTAGTCTTGCCAAGGCACCTACCATAAAAGAGCCCCTGCCCTTTATTGATGTCATTTTTGCATGAGAGTAAGAAACCTCATTTTCCTTAAAAACCGAATAATATTCATCCTCTTTTACCTTTATTCCATTCGTTGATACTAATAACCCTTCATTTATTGCATATCCTGAAGAAGAATGAACTGCAACATATTCTGACTTATTTTTAAATTTAGGAAAAGGCAGTTCTGATACCATCTTTAATGTTTCTACTGCATCAGTTTTAATACTCTCAAGTCCTTTTATCATCTTTCCGATCATATCCCTCGAAGGCAGTTTAGTAAAACCACCGACAACCATTACAACAGGATGAAGCGGCCTGCCACCAAATAACGCAGTTAAATTATTAACAACTTCTTTTAATCTGATTAACCTTTTGATTTCAGACTTGAATTTCGGCAGCATGTCTGATATTGATTCGAGTCCCTTATAATCTGGAAATGCAAGCATGTATATATGTATAAGGTTGCTTGCAATTATCTGGCTCAATGTCATGATTTTGCGAATTTTAATAATTTCAGGAGAAGGGGAAAAACCTAATGCTTTTTCTAATGCCCTTATTGCTGTTGTCATGTGCGACACAGGGCATATGCCACAGATCCTTGCAACTATGTCAGGAACCTCATCAAATCTCCTCTTAAAAAGAAACCCCTCAAAAAATCTCGGCGGTTCCCATATATTCAACTTCAGGTCTTTGAGTATTCCATCTTTTATATCAAGATTTACTGAACCTTCTCCCTCTACCCTGGCTATATAATTGACGTTAATCTTCATATAATTCAGAAGCCTTTCTGAATTCTGTTGTTACAGAACCGAAGAGGGTAAATTTTCTGAATATATCTTCAGGAGATATTCCCATAAACTCAAATTGCCTTGCAAGGGCTGAAGCATTTGGCTGCTTCATCGGTCCCCAGCAGGCATAACAAGCCCTGTTATTAGATGGGCAGAGGGCACCGCAACCCGCATTTGTAACAGGTCCCATACATGGCATTTTATAGGCAACAAGGACACATATATTGCCTTTCAGTTTGCATTCAACACAGACGCTATATTCGAGAAAATACGGTTTCTTTCCTGAAAGGACAGACGTCAATGCCTCGTACAAGTCTCTATCTCCCGGGGGACAGCCTTTTATGTCACCATCCACCCTTACATAAGCAGAGATAGCATTTGGTCTTATGGAATGGATAGTTGACAGGTCAGTATAAACCCGCTTTTCTATCTCGAGCTCCGGGAGTGTAGATTTAATAGCAGGGATCCCACCATTTATTGCGCATGAGCCTATTGCAAAAAGATACTTACTCCTCTCACGTATTTTTTTCAATTCATCAACCTGCCATGACTCTGTTATGGTGCCTTCAACAAGGCTGATGTCAAAAGGGCCTTCTGGTGTTCCACCGCTTGTTACCATCCTGCAGTACAAAATATCGAAGTTTTCAAGGACTTCAATAACATGTTCCTGAAAATAAATAACCTGAAACTCACAACCTGCACAGCATGAATACTTGAAGAATCCCAAACGCAGCTTTTTCTTATTCCCATTAACCATATTGACAATAATAAATTTAGACTTTAAATAGTTTTTGTCACCCTGAATTCATTTCAGGGTCCCCGATCCTGAAAAAAGACTGCCCCGAAGAGATTCTGAACCAAGTTCAGAATGACACATTCGGGGTTCATCATGACGTATTGGACTGATTCTTCAGCTTTTATAGCCCTCAAAAGTAAAATCAAGTCTTACGATTTTAATGTCAAATAGATTATATAGAATACTATATGAGGGAATTAGAAACAACCGATAATTCGCAACTATCAAGTAGAAACAATTCGCCCATCTTTCATAATTAACAACCTATCTGCAAGTCTTTCTGCCTGGGGCATATCATGTGTTGCTATAATAACTATTGAACTCCCTTTTCCCTTCATTCTTAAAATGATATCCTCTATGGCTGCTGTATTTTCTTGATCAACAGATGCTGTTGGTTCATCGAGGAAGAGGATTTCAGGTTCAAGAACAATAGCTCTTGCAATACCGATCCTCTGTGTTTCTCCGCTCGACAGGGTCAGGGCATTCTGATTCCTTTTATGGGTCAGGCCAACAAACTCCAGCGCCTTATCAACCTTCTCATTTATTTCAATCCCTTTTGTCCTTCTTATCCTCAGCCCATAAGAAACATTTTTAGACACAGTGGTGTTAAAGACCCCTACCCTCGGCAGTAAAAGTGTTATCCTGCGCCTCAATTGAACATCCTTTTTCACGATCTCTGTTCCTGAAAAATATCTGACCTCTCCTGCATCAGGCTCTTCGAGAAGGGCACATATCCTGAAGAACGTTGATTTACCACTTCCATTGGGACCCATTAATACATAGGTTCCGCTCTTTTCAAAGGAGAATGAACAATCTTTCAGGACAGGTTTTGCATTGAAGCTTTTACATATACGAGAAACAACCAATGTTAAGTTCATTTCCCTGTTTGTAAGACTCCTTTTCTCTGAATCAGATAGAGTACCATGTTAATGATGAATGAAATTGTAAGAAGTATAATACCCAGCGCCAGGGCAAGTTCGAAATTCCCCTTGTCTGTTTCAAGTGCAATCGTTGTTGTCATAACCCTTGTGTAACCTGCAATGTTTCCTCCAACAATGAGTATGGCTCCCACTTCAGCCATGACTCTTCCAAGAGAAGCAATGATGCCTGCCATTATCCCATATCGTGCCTCTTTCATGACTGTAGTTGTCACCTGAAAAGGCGTTGCACCAAGAGTTAAAGATGCCTGTTTGATAAGTGGCTCTATTTTTACAATAGCAGAATGTGAGAGGGCTGCCACAATGGGAAAGGCAAGAATTAACTGCGCAATGATCATTGCTGAAGGTGTATATAGCAAAGACATGAAGCCAATAGGGCCTCTCCTTGAAAGCAAGAGGTACAGGAAAAGTCCGACTACAACAGGCGGAAGTCCCATAAAGGTATTCAGAAGGCTGATGATGAAACCCCGTCCCGGAAACTTCTTCAATCCCGTCAGGGCACCCAACGGAAGGCCTAATGTTGTAGCTATGATGAGTGCTGTACCAGAGACCTCGAGGGATAAAAATATGATGCTTAATAACTCTTGATCGAGATTAAGTATAAGAAAAAAAGCCTTACTAAAACCCTCTATAATAGAATCCATAACCTGGTTAATTATGTATTAGTCCTTGTCACCCTGAACTTGTTTCAGGGTCTTACAATGTAACTCTTTTAGATGCTGAAACGAGTTCAGCATGACACATAGAAATTTTACTTTGCATTCGGTATAAATAGCTGGTTGCCGAGTTTATCTTTAAAAGACCCTATAGCCTCCTGCCCTTCTTTTGATATAAGCCAGTTGATAAACTCCATGGCCTCCTTGTATTTTACATGTTTTTGTTTCTCAGGGTTCACAGCCATGACTCCATATTGGTTGAAAAGAACAGGATCACCTTCAAAAACAATTACCATTTCGAGCTTGTCTTTCTCTCTTGTTGCGAGCCATGTGCCTCTATCTGTAAGCGTATAAGCGAGTTTTTCGTTCGCAATCCTCTGGGTCTTCTCCATCCCCTGCCCAACCTCAAGATACCACTTCTGACTTTTCGGATCTATCCCTGTTATTTTCCAGATAGATAGTTCCTTCATGTTCGTTCCTGAATTGTCACCTCGTGAAACAAAAAGGTTTCCGCTTTCTGCAATTTTGCGGAATGCTTCAGAAGCAGATTTTATCCCTTTTATCTTTGCAGGTTCATTCATTGGACTAATAATGACAAAATCGTTGTACATCACATCATGCCGATTAACAAAGTAACCTTCTTCCACTGCCTTCAATTCCTGCTCCTTTGCATGAACAAAAACCATATCTGCATCTCCCCTCTTGCCCATTTCAATGGCAGCTCCTGTACCCCTCGCAACAACTTTTACCTTTATGCCTGTCTTCTTTTCAAACATAGGTAAAATATAAGCAAATAACCCTGAATTTTCCGTGCTTGTTGTAGATGCACAGATTATCTCTTTTTCTGCATATGCATTCATCACAGCAAAAATCATTATAAATAAAGTCGATATTAGAACATACTTCAATAACTTCATCTATTACCCCCATATTTTTTCTCTTTCATCACGGATTGAACTGCATCCGGATAGAAAAGACTTATACCGTGTTTTTTATAATTTGCAATTAATCGTTGTCCTTCGTGTGAAGTGACAAAAGCGATAAAATCCATTGCTTCCCTATATTTGGCCTCAGGAAATTTCTCGGGATTGACTGCAATGACACTGTAATTGTTCCTCAATATAGGATCACCTTTAAAGAGTATCTTTAAATTAATTTTGGATTCATAATTTAGAAATGTTCCCATATCAGAGAGGGTGTATGCTTTCTTCTGGTTAGCTGTAAGTAACGTATCTCCCATTTTGGCGCCAGTCTCAAAATACCAGCCTTTCCCTTTCGGATTAATGCCGGCATCATCCCAGATATCCAATTCTTTGATATTTGTACCTGAATCATCACCACGCGATACAAAGGGAGAACCCTTTTCTGCAATC
>Ga0209323_10003095_pt1 | contig 11100 bp, 10 predicted proteins | sample Rifsed19ft2_FD_184014 | JGI IMG/M metagenome (GOLD analysis project Ga0209323, IMG submission 184014) | Soil microbial communities from Rifle, Colorado, USA - sediment 19ft 2 (version 2) | ecosystem: Environmental > Terrestrial > Deep subsurface > Rock core/Sediment | place: Rifle, Colorado...
GGGTGACGGCTTCAGCGGCTTGAACCCCTCACCCAGCGCTTCGTACGCCTCGCCGATGACGACGAAGGCTTGCGGATTCGATGAGACGATCAGCGCGCCGGTGAGAATCAAAGCGTAATCGCGGAAACGAGGGAACATGTGAGTGAACCCTGAGGAATGATACGTAATTACGTAATTACGTAATTACGTATTTCCGTACCCACCGCCGCATGCGGATCGATCAACACGCGCTCCAGTGTGCCCGGCTGTGCCGCCGAGAAAATGCGCGCGGAGGTGCGTGGATGCGCCTGCACCCAGTCGATCATTTGCCGCACCTTCGCCGCCATGCCGCCCGTCACGTCCGCGCCGTGAGAGCCGCCGAGTCCCGGCGCGAGCTGCGCGAACGTGCCTGGTGTAATCAGCGGGACCACCTCGCCGGTCAGGGAAGCATCGGCAAACACACCGGCCACTTCACCGGCCAGCAGCACCCAATCCACTTCAATTTCATCCGCGAGGTAGGCGAACACATCTTCGGTCGAAACGATCGTCGCGCCGCGCACGCTGTCCAGCGCGACATCGCCGTGCACCATCGGCACGAGGCCGTTCTTCAAGTGTGAATGCAAGACAGCGGTGTCGAGCCAGGCCAGCCGCCCATCCTCGCAGCGCGCGCTGGCCGAAGGCGGCAGGCTGACGACCGGCACGCGCTCCTCGACGAAAATGTCCGCCACGATCTGATTCAATCGCGCCGCCGAGGCAGCGACCTCCGCAAAGCCAAACCATCCGGCCGCGTCGTGCGCGCCCTCGCGCGTCCCGTGCCTCCGCGCTGCCACATGCCCGAACGACCCGCTGCCATGTCCGAGCACGAGCCGCAGTTCCGGGCGCGCAGCGAGCGCAGCGCGCACCTCGCGGGCCAGCCGCCCGATCACATCGACGCGCGCGTGCTCGACCTGTGTCTTGTCAGTAATGATCGATCCACCGAGCTTCAGGAAAACCGTTTCCATGATGGCCTCATGCTGGAACAGCAGTTGTACTGCTGTTCCAACACCGGTCACGCGGGCAGCATGTCAGTCGGCGGATAAGTTTCCTCGCCCAAAAGATACGTGCGAGCGCTAGAGTATGGCCAGTCTTCAGGCACAGTGGTTAGCCCTGCCCGCACCGGGTTAGCGTGTATGTAATTGATCTTCTGTCGGGCAAAGTCCAAGGTGTATACAGCTTCCGGATGGGAGCCCTCCTGCCACACTTGGTACTGTGATGTGTCTTGTGCGCGACCCTGCTGCCGAGCAGCGGCAAAGATGCTCAGGAACCGACGGTCTCCACGGCGAGAGGCTTCTTTAGAGATAGATCGCGATGTGAACCGTTTGAAGTCGCGCAATACGTCAGCAAGGTTGATGCCTTCCTGGGGCCAAAGTACAACATGCAAATGAGTCGGCATGATTACAAAGGCATTGAGTTGAGTCTGCTTACGTTCGCGGATATAGGCGAGACTGTCCAGAATGATCCGGCGGTAGGCCTCATGTTCAAATACAGGTAGCCAATCGACGATGGTGCACGTGACGAAGTAAGCGTAATGGGTATCGGAGAAGACACGGTAACGATGAGACATCGATTAGCCTTACGCCCGGCAGTACAACTGCCAGACGAGCATGGAGACGATCGTGGCGGCTCACCCCACTCGCTGCGTCCGGCAGTACAACTGCCGGACGAGCGTTGCCTACCTGACGACTCGTCGGCTGCCTGTGGCAGCATGAACACCTGCGCCACAAGCCGCGTGCTGTTTTCCTGCCTTCATTCTGCATTCTACATTCCGCATTCCACATTCTACATTCTTCATTCCACATTCGTCACAATCACGCCTTTGGCCCCGGCCTCCCTCAGTGCCCGCTCGACCGGCTCGCGCGTGGACACATCGACCAGCGCGATCATGTTGCCGCCGCGCCCGCCGCCGACTAACTTCGCCCCCGCCGCGCCGGCTTCCTTCGCGGCAGACACCAGCCGCTCCAACTCGTCGCTCGACACGCCGATCTCGCGCAGCAGCGCGTGATTCTCATCCATCAGCGGCCCCAGCGCATCGACCTCGCCTGCTTCAATAGCCGCGCGGGCACGCTCCGCAATCGAGCCGATCCGATCGAACAATCGCTCGGACCGAGCGCGATCCGCTTCCCACGCCCTGCGCACGTCGCCGACGGCGATCTTGGTCGGGCTTCTCACACCCGTATCCCCGATGGCAATGGTGAACGGACACTTGACGCTGAACGTCTGGATCGGCCGGCCACGGACGAAGTACACGGGCCGGGCGTACACGACCACCGTGTTGTCGATGCCGCTGGGCGTGCCGTGATGCAGCTTCTCCACTTCGTACACCAATGCCGAGAGGGCCGCCTCGTCGATCGGGCGGCTGAGGAATTTCGCCAGCGCACGCACGATCGACGTGCTGACCGCCGCGCCGGAGCCGAGGCCGCTGGCAATCGGGATCGTCGAGTGGACGGTGACGTTCGCATCAGGTTCGGGCGCGTTGAAATGCGCCAACGCCAGGCGAGCGATCGAGGCGAGCGGATCGTCCGCAGGTGCATCGCGCAGGTGCATCGCGCGGGTCAGATCGGTTGCCAGGATCGTCATGCCGCGCCCGGCGCGGCCCGGCTCGATCGAAGCCGTCGCCTTGACCTGCGTCACCGGCACCGCAATCGCCGGGCGGCCGTACACCACCGCATGTTCTCCGAACAGAATGACCTTGCCGGGGGCTGATGCCGTGATCACGGTTGACGCGCCTCCGCCGGCGCTATCGCCAATGCCGGTGGCTCACGATCCGATCACGCGCGCCAGCACCGCCAGCAACTGGCGCTGGTACATGACCAGGATCACTGCGATGACGAACAGCGCCAGCGTCACCTGGAGCACGCGGTCCTTCAGCAACACCTCGTCGGGCGGCTTCGTCTCGCCGCGCACGTGCACCAGATACAGATAACGGAAAATGCCATACAGCACGAACGGTATCGTCAGCATCATCGTGTGGTTTTCGGGCAGGTTCGGTGCGGAGAACGTGTAAAACGAATAGGTCACAATCGAGGCCGACGTTACGGTGTAGATCATGCCGTCCAAAAAGGGCAGATTGTATTCGACGAGGATGGCGCGATGATTGCTGGCGTTCCCTTGCAGCGATACGATCTCGCCGCGCCGCTTGGTGAAACCCAGGAACAGCGAGAGCAGGGTCGTGAATGCATACAGCCACGGCGAAAAACGCTCGGTGTTGACCAGGATCACACCTGCGGCCACGCGCAGCACGAACCCCAACGCGATGCTGAACACGTCGAGGACGACGACGTGCTTGAGGCGAAACGTGTAGGCAACGTTGTTGAGCCAGTACAGAATCAGCAAGAGGCCAAAATAGAGGTGCAACCCGAAGGCGAACGGCAGCGTTGCGAGCGGCAGCACGATAGCGGCCAGCCAGGCCACGCCCATCGGCAGCGCGCCCGAGGCGATGGGCCGGTTGCGCTTGGTGGGGTGCGCCCGATCTTGCTCCACGTCGATGATGTCGTTCAGCACGTACACCGCGCCCGACATCACACATAACAGCACGAAGCCCAACACCGAGCGGCCCAGCGGCGTGCCGAAGAACGGCCCGGGCACAAACAGCTTTTGATCCACCACCACGACGACGAACACGAACAGATTCTTCGTCCACTGTTTGGGCCGCATTTCGCGGATCAAATGAACGATCAGGTTCAAGGCCATCCCCCTTTTGAGTCGATGGACGCCAATATACCACAGGATGCACGGCGATCCAACCAGCTCGACTCAATTTCTTCGGGGCTTCTCAAGCCAGGCGCTACGCCTTGACCGGGAACGCCAGACGGTGAACCGCCCGGCTGCAGGCGTGGAAGCTATCGCCCGGAGTTCAAACTCCGGGCTGAAAAGAGGGAAGCCGGGTGAACCCGGCTGATCCGCCAGTCGGCTTCAGCCGACTTTCAGGCCATCAGCCGGGACGTTCACACGTCCCCCGTAGCGCAGCGGAGAGGGGACTTCTCGGCGACGCCACGTGAGCAGTTACGAAGCGTGGAAGTCAACCGGGCGACGACAATGGAAAGCCCCGACAAATCCCTGCAAAACCTGGAGAGCCTGGTTTTGCCAGAAGCGCCTGGATCGGTGTGGAGGACTGTCACGCCCAGTTCATTCCAAGCGACACTGGCAGGAGATAGACGCTGCGCCTACCCTGGATTTAAGGGCTTTCTTGGTGTCTCGCCGTTTCCTGCTCTCCAACGGAGAGCCGGCGGCGCGCTCGCCTAGCGCGTCGCCCGCGCGAAGCGCAGGACACGACGAGGCGTGGTGTCCTGGTGGTGAGTTCTAAGATAGTCTCTGGGAGATAGGGCGTGCTCTTCAGCGGAACGTGGACGGGCCATCAACTGGCGGGCAGCCTGAAAGACGGCGCGCTGACCGTGATGATCGATAACATCGAGTCGCTGACGTGCGACCGCGCCGGGCGCTTGTGGAGCCGCTGGGTCGGCGGCCACACCTTCCGGCGTGGCCTCGACGGGCGCGTATTGGAGAAGTGGTCGGAGGGCGGCGCGCGGCAGCGGCACTGGCTCAGTCCACGGCAGGCTGCACCGTTGATCGATGAGAGCGCGGCGCGCATGCGCGAACTCGGCGCGGCGCTGATCGCAGGCCAGATCGATTGGACGATCGCACCCGACGACGACGCGCTGCCCGGCCTGGTCGAACGCGCAGCGCGCTTCGACGCGCGGGCCGCCGCGCTCGACGGCGAGCGATTCGCTCAGGTCTACGACCCGATCGGCATCCTGCCGCCCGACCAGTATCTCGCGCTCATCCTGCAGGCGACGGTGGGGTGCTCGTTCAACACCTGCACGTTCTGCAACTTCTACGTCGGGCAGCGCTTCCGCATCAAAACGCCACACCAGTTTCGCGAGCACGCGCGCGCAGTGCGCGCCTTCATGGGCGACTCGCTGACGATGCGGCGTTCGATCTTTCTCGGCGAGGCGAACGCGCTGGCGATCCCCTTTGGCCGCCTGGCGAATCTATTGGCGATCGCGCGCGAAGAGTTCGGCGCGCACCCGGTCTACGCTTTCCTCGATGCGTTTAGCGGCACGAAGAAGTCGATCGACGAATACTGTCAACTGGCGGCGCTCGGGTTGAAGCGGGTGAGCATCGGGCTGGAGAGCGGGCACGATCCGCTGCTGGCGTTCGTCCGCAAGCCCGGCGCGGCGCGTGATGCAATCGACACGGTGCGCGCGCTGAAATCGGCAGGCATCGCCGTAAGCCTGATCGTCTTGATCGGGCTGGGTGGTGATCGCTATGCTGCCGGCCACATCGCCGATACGATCGCCGCGCTCAACGCCATGCCGCTCGACAAGCGAGACATCGTGTATTTCAGCAATCTGATCGAGCACGACGACACGCGCTACCCGGCGCTGGCGCGCGCAGCGGGCATCCGCCCGTCAAGCGCCGAGGAGATGAGCGCGCAGCGCCAGGCCATCCGGGCCGGCTTGCGTTTTGAATCAGGCGGGCCGATCATTTCCAAGTACGACATCCGCGAGTTTGTCTATTAAACTCCTCAACAGAGGCGACCGGCACTCCGAAGGGGGTGGAAGTGCCGGTCACCTGGTTAAATGTCTTTTGAATGGAGTGGTCTGCATCGATTTCAAGGCCCCGTAGGCCGTGCTGGAGATGAGTGTCGATGCCGCGCATTGTCATAAGCATAATGAGCATCGTCGCCAGCCAGGAATGACATCCTGCACTTTAATTCCCGTATCAACTCGTCTATGCTGACCTTAGATAATCGTCCCGCAGGTTTCACGCTTCACGGCCTTCGGGAGGATGATGGCGGAGGCTACATGGCACAAGGACGGATCGCCGTCGACACCGAGCGCTGCAAAGGCTGCGAGTTGTGCACCACCGTCTGCCCGAAGGATGTCATCCGCATGGCGGAGACGTTCAACGCCAGGGGGTATCGACCGGCCGAACTGGCGGACCCGGATCACAAGTGCACCGGCTGCGCGATCTGCGCCGTGATCTGCCCCGATGCGGCGATCAGCGTGTACCGCTTTGCCAAAACGCCCGGCGTGGCCGCGCGAGCGTAGACCAGGAGATGTCATGGCGAAGGAATTGCTCAAGGGCAACGAAGCCATCGCCGAAGCCGCGATCCGCGCCGGCTGCCAGGCCTATTTTGGATACCCGATCACACCGCAGACCGAGCTGCTGGAACACATGGCGAAGCGCATGCCCGAACTGGGTCGCGCCTTCGTGCAGGCCGAGAGCGAAGTCGCCGCGATCAACATGTGCTACGGTGCAGCCTGCACCGGCGTGCGCGTGATGACCTCGTCGTCCAGCCCCGGCGTCAGCCTGATGCAAGAGGGCCTGTCGTACATCGCCGGGTCGGAAGTGCCGGTGGTGCTGGTCGATGTGATGCGCGGCGGGCCGGGCCTGGGCAACATCGCGCCCAGCCAGAGCGACTACAACCAGATCGTCAAGTTCGGCGGGCACGGCGACTTCAAAATGATCGTGCTGGCCCCGGCCACCGTGCAAGAGGCGATCGACCTGACGGCGGAAGCCTTCGATCTGGCCGAGAAGCATCGGCACATCGCCGTCGTCTTGCTCGACGGCAACATCGGCCAGATGATGGAGCCTGCCGAGCTGCCGCCGATGCGCCCGCTGCCCACTGCAATCCCGGACTGGGCGCTGTCGGGCAACGACGGCGGCCCGCGCAACGTCATCACCTCGATCCACTTGCAGCCGGAAGAGCTGGAGCGCTTCAATCAGAAACTGCAAGCCAAGATCGAGCGCATCCGCGCCGAAGAAGTGCGCTACCGCGAGTACATGCTCGACGGCGCGGAATTGATCGTCGTGGCGTACGGGACCGCGGGCCGCGTGGCGCAGAGCGCGGTCAAGATGGCGCAGCAGCAGGGTATCCCGGTCGGTCTGCTGCGACCGATCAGCCTGTTCCCCTTCCCGGAAGATCGCATCTCACAACTGGCAGACGAGGCGCGCGGCTTTCTGGTCGTCGAGATGAGCGCCGGCCAAATGCTGGACGACGTGCGGTTGGCGGTGGCCGGTCAAGCCCCGGTGCGCTTCTACGGGCGCATGGGCGGCATGGTTCCGCTGCCCGAAGAAATTCTGGCCGAGATCGTCAAACTCGATCAGGCTACGGCGCAATCGTCGGCCTATCACATGAAGGAGCAAGCGCAACGCACGGAATCCCGGTAACTCAGGGAGGGTCTATGATCGTCGAAGATACGCTCAATGTCCCCCAGCACGAAGAACTCGCCGAAGAGCTCGTTTACCGGCGACCCGCCACGCTGACATCGCTGCACACGCACTATTGCCCCGGCTGCACCCACGGCGTAGCGCACCGGTTGATCGCCGAAGTGCTCGAGGAGCTGGGCCTCCAAAACAAAACGATCGGCGTCGCGCCGGTCGGCTGCGCGGTGTTCGCCTACAACTACTTCAACTGCGACTTCGCCGAAGCCGCGCACGGGCGCGCGCCGGCAATGGCGACCGGCATCAAGCGCGTGTTGCCCGATCGCGTCGTGTTCACCTATCAGGGCGACGGCGACCTGGCGGCGATCGGCACCGCCGAGATCATTCACGCCGCCGCGCGCGGTGAGAACATCACTGTCATCTTCATCAACAATGCCATCTACGGCATGACCGGCGGCCAGATGGCCCCGACGACTTTGCCGGGTATGAAGACGACTTCGACGCCGGCAGGCCGCGACGTGGAGCTGACCGGTTTTCCGATTCGCATGGCCGAACTGCTGGCCCGGCTCGACGGCACGTCGTATGCGGTGCGGCGCAGCCTGCACAATCCCGCCGAAATCCGCAAAGCCAAGAAAGCCATTCGTGCCGCATTCGAGACTCAACTGCAGGGGCGCGGCTTCTCGATCGTCGAACTGCTGTCGGCCTGCCCGGTGAACTGGAACATGAAGCCGATCGAGGCGCTGAAGTGGATCGAGACGAATATGCTGCCGGCATTTCCGACGGGCGACTACAAGGTCTTGAACTAAAACGCAACGCGTAAAACGTAAATACGGATTACGTTTTACGCTTCGCGTTTTACTTACTGTGCAAGTGGAGCAAGCGATGCAGCACGAAATCATCATCAGCGGCTTCGGCGGTCAGGGCGCGTTGTTCGCCGGTCAACTGCTGGCCTACGCGGCGATGGACGAAGGCCGGCACGTCACCTGGATTCCCTCGTACGGGCCGGAGATGCGCGGCGGCACGGCGCACTGCACCGTGATCGTGTCGGACGAGGAGATCGGATCGCCGCTGGTGCGCAATCCCAGTGTCGCCATCGTGTTGAATAACCCGTCGCTGGAGAAGTATCAGCGTTTGGTCAAGGAGCAAGGCTACCTGCTGATCAACCGCTCGATCATCAACCTGCCCGCCACGCGGGCCGACATCCACGCGATCGATATACCGGCCAACGACGAAGCCACGGCAATCGGCAACACCCAGCTGCTGAACGTGGTCATGCTCGGCGCGCTGATCGCCTGTGTGCAGGTCTTGCCGCCGGCCGCCATCGAGCACGCGCTCGAATCCCACTTGCCGCCGCGCCATCGGGGCCTGCTCGAACTGAACAAGGCGGCCCTACGGCGCGGCGCGGAGCTGGCGCGGCAGCAACTCGCCGCGTCGCCAGCGTAGATGCCTGACGTTGGATAACGGGGTGGGCACACGGGCCTGCCCCGTTTTAGTCGATGGACGCATCGGCAGTCAGTCGCGCCTGCCTCGCTATCCCCAACCCCGGACTTTTAAGGAGAAACGAATGACGACCCCCTGGACCCAACGTTATGCCGAACGCACCCGGCGCATGACGAGTTCCACCATCCGCGAACTGCTCAAGCTGACCGCGCAGCCCGACCTGATCTCGTTTGCCGGCGGGCTGCCTGCGCCCGAGCTCTTCCCTATCGAGGAGTTCCGGGCCGCCGCCGACACGGTGCTGTCCGAAATGGGCGCGCAAGCGCTTCAATACAGCATCACCGAAGGCTACCCGCCGCTGCGCGAGATGATCGTCCGGCACATGGCGCGCTATGGCATCGTCGTGGACATCGACAATGTGCTGATCACTACCGGCTCACAAGAAGCATTAGACTTGATCGGCAAGGTGTTGATCAACTCCGGCGACAACATCCTGGTCGAAGAGCCGACCTACCTCGGCGCGATCCAGGCGTTCACGATGTACGGCGCGCGCTACGTCAGCGTGCCGATCGACGAGGAGGGCTTGCAGACCGACAAACTTGAGGGCGCGCTGCGCACCGGCCCCAAGTTCATGTACATCCTGCCCAACTTCCAGAACCCGGCCGGCGTCACGCTGTCACTCGAGCGGCGGCGCGAACTGGTTGCGCTGGCCGATCGCTACGGCGTCCCGATCATCGAGGACGATCCGTACGGCCAGTTGCGCTTCGAAGGCGAGCACCTCAAGCCGCTGGTCGTGCTGGACGCCGAGCGCCTGAAGTGCGAGAACAACGGCAAGTACGGCGGCAACGCGATTTACCTGAGCACGTTCAGCAAGACGCTCGCGCCCGGATTGCGGCTGGGCTGGGTTGTCGCGCCCAAGGACGTGATCCATCACCTGGTGCAGGCCAAGCAGGGCACCGACCTGCATTCGAGCAGCTTCGATCAGATGGTAGCCTACGAGGTGGCGCGCGGCGGCTTTATCGATCGGCACGTGAGGCGCATCCGCGAGGTCTATCGCCAACGGCGCGATGTCATGCTCGCCGCATTGGAACGCGCCTTCCCCGATCCGGCGATGGGCGTGCGCTGGACGCGGCCACAGGGCGGCCTGTTCCTGTGGCTGACGCTGCCCGAGTCGATGGATGCCGCCGAACTGCTGAAAGAGGCGATCAAAGACAAAGTCGCCTTCGTGCCCGGCGCAGCCTTCTTCCCCAACGGCGGCGGCCACAACACGATGCGGCTGAACTTCAGCAACGCTAAAGAGGAAATGATCGAGGAGGGCATCGCCCGGCTGGGCCGCGCGATCCATCGACAACTGCGCGCCGGGCGCGTCGCGACGTAAGAGCCTGTTTGGAAAATCAATGGAGTGGAAGGTGACCGGCCCGGTTCGGGCTGGCTCATCAAGTCGAATAGCAGATGCCGGGGCAGGTACGTGGTGAGCGCGCCGAGGAGATTCGAGAGCGAGGTGAGCGTCGCGCGGCGCGTGGCGGGATCGACATCGGGCCGCCAGCGCTCGGCCAACGGCGCAGGCAGGAACGATCGCAAATCGACGCGTTGCAGGCGCACCGTCTCCATAGGAGCGAGATTGGCCGGATCGGGCATTGCAGTGTTGTGCAAGGCAGCCTGTCAACGGACTGGAAACGGATAGAATGCGAAAATTATACCCGGACGATCGGAAACAGCCTCATCGCCGTGGTGTCATGCCAGTGGAATGACGAAACACACTCCCCAGGCCATCACGAAGTGTGCTATCCTGTCCAGGCAAGTCTCTGGCCCACCCGCCTACATGCAATAGGAGGTTTCCTTGACCGCACAACTCATCGACGGCAAAGTGATCGCGGAGAAAGTTCGCCTGGCGGTAGCCGAAGAAGCCGCGCAGCTCAAGGCCGCGAAGGATATCACCCCCGGCCTGGCGACGGTGCTCATCGGCGATAATCCGGCGAGCGCGACCTACGTTCGCTCCAAGCAGAAGGCGTGCGAGGAGCTGGGCATGCACTCGACGGGACATCATCTGCCCGCCGACGCATCGCAGGAGCAGGTGGAGGCGCTGGTGCGCTCGCTTGGCGCCGACCCGGCGATCCACGGCATCCTCGTCCAACTGCCCCTACCCTCGCACCTGAACGAGGAGGCCGTGCTGAACACCGTCCCGATCGAAAAAGACGTGGACGGTTTTCATCCGGTGAATATCGGGCGATTGGCGATGAAGGGGCGCAAGCCGCTGTTTGTTCCCTGCACGCCGGCGGGTTGCATCGTGCTGCTCGAAGAGGCCGGCGTCACTTTTAAGGGGGCAAACGCCGTCGTCGTCGGGCGCAGCAACATCGTCGGCATGCCGGCGGCGCTGCTGCTGGTACACCGCGATGCGACGGTGACGATCGTCCACTCGCGCACGCGCGATTTGCCGGGTGTGGTGCGCGGGGCCGACATCCTGATCGCGGCGATTGG
>Ga0209323_10003097_pt1 | contig 11098 bp, 8 predicted proteins | sample Rifsed19ft2_FD_184014 | JGI IMG/M metagenome (GOLD analysis project Ga0209323, IMG submission 184014) | Soil microbial communities from Rifle, Colorado, USA - sediment 19ft 2 (version 2) | ecosystem: Environmental > Terrestrial > Deep subsurface > Rock core/Sediment | place: Rifle, Colorado...
AGCAGAAAGGAGATAGGCTGGAACAGACCATTGTCCGTTTGAAATATGCTGAAGGGGAACCTGTGCTTAAATCACTTGCTGAATACTTCAATCTCCCCTATGTAGATCTCGATACCTATATTATTGATGAAGAAATTACCAAGATTATTCCAGAAGAAATGGCCATACGTCATACGTTGATTCCCATCTTTAAAATTGGCAATACCCTTACGATAGCACTCTCTGATCCTCTTAATATCCATGCATTGGATGAAGTGAAAAACAGGGCGAAAACTGACCTGGAGATAGTTGTCAGCACAGAGGAGAAGATAAAAAAGGCTATTGAACGACATTACAGAGGAGCCTCTTCAACAGCACTCGAAACTACCCTCCGGCAATTTACAGGCCAAAGTGTAAGTGGCGTGTCCACAGAACCTACGGATTACAGAAAGACATATGATCTTTCAGTTAAGGAGCCACTTCCAGGTATCACGGAAGATGCCCCGGCTGCTAAGTTGCTCGATTTAGTAATGATTCAGGCCATTAAAGACCGGGCGAGCGATATCCACATCGAGCCTGATGAGAAGGCATTGCGTATTCGTCTCCGCATTGATGGCTTTCTGTATGAATTCCTAACTCTTCCCAAACAAGTCCATCCTTCTCTAACGTCAAGGATCAAAGTCTTAGCAGAAATGGACATAGCTGAAACCCGGCTCCCACAGGATGGAAACCTTAATGTTAAGCTGGATAATCGTGGTTTTGAGATCAGGGTCTCTACATTTCCTACGATCTACGGTGAAAATGTTGTCCTCCGCATATTGGACCAGACGAGCTCCCTTATGAAATTGGAAGACCTCGGCTTTACAGAAAATATGCTCATTCGTTACAAACAATTAATAAGAAAACCAAATGGAATTATCCTGGTGACAGGGCCGACAGGAAGTGGTAAGACCACTACCCTTTATGCCTCTCTGAACATGATCAATTCACTGGAGAAAAACATTATTACCATTGAAGACCCTGTTGAATACCGCTTGGCATTGATCAGACAGACTCAGGTAAATCTGAAAGCCGGGATTACATTTGCTAAAGGTTTGAGATCCATTCTTCGTCAGGACCCTGATGTTGTTATGGTCGGGGAGATCAGGGATCTGGAAACTGCAGAGGTTACTGTACAGGCTGCATTGACGGGCCACATGGTTGTGAGCACATTGCATACGAACGATGCACCAGAAGCTATCACGCGATTGAAAGATATCGGTGTCGAACCTTATCTTATCTCCTCATCAGTCATCGGTGTATTAGCCCAGCGCTTAATTCGAAACATCTGTCCGCAGTGCAGAGTCCCTTACCAGACTGATCAGAGTATGCTCGCTAAACTCAGTGAGTATTTTCCAGAGTTGAAAGAACCCATAACACTCTACAAAGGAAAGGGCTGTAAAAATTGCAAACAGTCAGGATATTGGGGAAGGACGGGGATCTTCGAGCTTTTGATTGTCGATGAAAGAATTAAACAGTTGATTTCAGAGAAGGCTTCTCCTCAAATAATCCGGGAGACTGCACGAGAGACAACAGGAATGATCTCTCTGAGGGATGATGGTCTCAAAAAGGTTTTGAAAGGAATAACAACTCTCGAAGAAGTGGATCGTGTTGCCTATAAAATGTCTCTTGAGGCCTGAGCTTACCCACTTAATTTATAAACTTGATGCCCCCTGTAGCTTGCATATGTGGTTACCATTGTCGTCATTCCGCACTTGATGCGGTCACCTCAGCGACTCGCCGAGGCGAGAATCCAGTATTTTTTCTCTCTGGATTTCTGCTGCCCGTATTTAATACCGGGTTACACCTGGATTCCCGCTTCCGCGGGAATGACAAAAGGGCAGGAATGACGAAGACCAACATTATTCAATTTTTAGACACCCTGCTGCTTGCTGCAAGGTTGTTTATCTTATGAATATAAGGATCAACGAAACAGGTTATATTTGATGATCCAGTAGATGGCTGCTACTCCGTCTTTCCACTTTATCTTTTTCCCTTCTGTATAATCCCTGCCCCAATAAGAGATGGGAACCTCGTATATACGACAGCCCATTTTGGCAATCTTGGCCGTAATTTCTGGTTCAAAACCAAATCTGTTGCTCTCAATTTTTATTTTTTTAAGCACCTCAGCCCGAAAGACCTTATATCCGGTTTCCATATCTGATAGATTAAGATCGGTAAAAATATTGGATAGTGTTGTTATAATTTTATTTCCTACAGAATGCCAGTAGAAAAGGACTCTATGTGGCCCACCCATAAGACGAGAGCCATATACAACATCAGCCTTTCCTTCAAGGATGGGAGAAATCAGGCGAGGATATTCGGAGGGATCATACTCAAGGTCAGCATCCTGAATGATAACGATATCACCTGTGATGTGAGGAAGAGCCGTACGAATTGCTGCTCCCTTTCCTTTATTTGTATCATGAAACAATACCTTCACTCCGTCTCTGCGCTCCTTTAGAATGTTTCTTATTCCATCCGTAGAGCCGTCATCTACAACAATAATCTCTTTATCAGAAGAGACTTCTTTAACTTTTTTGATAACCTCGAAGATAGTTCCAACCTCATTGTATGTTGGTATGATAACGGTAAGCTTCAAGTCAAATTTCCCCTTTATATTTTTCGCTCACAGCTATCAGTGATTGCCCCACAAAAAGGGGAATAATTTTTTCTACCTTTATTAAGAAAGGGACCATCTTATTAAAAATCCTCACCTGTCTTGGTGATAAAGATTGCCTTCTCAAGAGCTTGCCATTTACAAACCATCCCAATATACCAAGCAGATTAAAAAATTTTAAGTAGCGAATTTTAAAACCACTCATTGTGAGCTTTCTGGTTAGTTCCTTCTTACCATACCGTCTAAAGTGGCCAAGTTCCTGGTCAAGGGTATTATAAAGTATCTTAAAAGCAGGGACTAAAACAATAAGCATTCCACCAACGGGAAGTAACTGGTGAAAATTCTTTAATACAGAATCATCGTCCTCTACATGCTCTAACACATTAGAGCAGACAATAGTATCAATTACTGTACTAAGCTCTTTTGGCGGTTCCATTTGGATATCCCAGAGGAGAACCTCTTTCAGATTGGAATGAGACCGAAACTTTTCCTTAATTATTCGAAGATAATCTTCATTCATATCTGCTGCAATAACCCTTCCATGATTGAGCAGGAGGCCTGTTATATTGCCGATTCCACAACCAACCTCAAGTATACTTTTGCCCAACCATGGCCTGATCTTTTCGAAAATCCATCGATGATAGGCAACAGCTTCTTCTAAAAGATATAGGGTCAAAGTATTTGTTTTTATGGTATCCATCGATTTCAATCCTGAATTATGAATCGCTGTTTTTCTTTTGTTAATCTCCAAGTTGAAATTCATTTAATGCTTTCTGTGCCGGACAGCCAAAACAATAACAAGGCAACCTATTATTCCTAAAAAAGTTATTATGGCACCCAGCTTAAAACTTAAGGGATCATAGATAAACTTTACCTGGTGTGTCCCGGCACCAAGAAGAACTGCCCGTAAGTTATAATCAGCCCGATAGATATTTTCTTCTCTCCCATCTATTAAAACCTTCCAGCCAGGGAAATAAGTATCGCTCAAAACCAGCATGGCATTTTCTGTTGATTCTGCTACGAGCAGGAGTCTGTTATTGCTTTCATGTATTAAATCTACCTTGTTTCGGAGATTACCAGTGGAAACTTCAAATCCCCCCAACCCCCCTTTACTAAAGGGGGGAGAGGGGGGATTAAATTTCGGTTCCTCTTCTAAAAAGACCTCTCTGGCAGGATTAAAATCCTCCCTCTTGAGTGCTGAAAGTATAGCATCAGGGGCCATGATTTTAAAATCCCTGACCAGCCATCCTCTCGGAAGAGGGTCTTTATTCCTGTATAACTTAATAGTATTTTCTTTAAGAAGAGCTTCCTTTTTTCCTTGGATACCTTCAAGCCTTGCATAGATTAATTCAAAACGAGGGTCTTTCTCAATGATAGTTACTGATATGACATACTTTACGCTCATAAGGTCAATTATATTAGTTGCCGAAATAGATGGAGTGTCAATAAGGGCTCTGTAAAGGTCATCTGTCCTTTTTAAATGGATTACATCAATACCCCAGATATCGTGCAACTTATATAACAGGTTCATTGAAGGTAAATGTTTTTCTTTTAAATAATTTATATAAGTGCCGTCACCAATGAGAATAGGAATATCCATTGAGATAGTCCTACTTGTTGAAAAAGTCCTGAATTGCCATTTATCTGAAGAGATTATCTCCAGAACTTTTGTCTTTTGAAAATAATCAGAAGTTTTTTCTTTTCCGTAAAAGCCCATATTCCCGAAAAGATCCGCAGTCAAAACTACTATTAATAAAACCTTGATCCATCCTTTCCATTTCACCTCATGACCAACCCGTAGCAAAAGAAAGAAAAGGGTAAGATAGAAGAAAAATCTTTTTGTATTATAAAGATTAACAGAAGCATAATAGAAATTAGGGAAATCAATCCCATTTATCTTCATGAAATGTTCTATCTCTTTATTGCCTAAAACTAAAAATAGAAGAAAAAATGCACATATGAGGGAGAAGACAGTAAAGATTATTTTCAACTTCTTAGCTTCACCCTTCTCTGAAAATGTCTTTAATCTCTCGAAACCCAATCCTGCTGTAATAGAGAGGACGAGAATAAAGATATAGAGAAATTTAACAGGATATCGTATTCCGTTGAAAAATGGGACATACTTAAACACAAAAGCATAAAGAGGGGTGTAATGGCCAAGAGATAAAAAAACCGAAAAAAGCATCAAAAAGAAAAAGAGTTTTCTTCCCTTCCCAAAGATAAAGAAAATGGAACTAAGAATGAAAGGAAGCCCACCTGTATAAAGGGTTTTAAGCCAGCATTGTGTTACCCAGTATTTTTTCATATCTAAAAAATATCCATAGGCATCAGGAAGGAAAAATAAGAGAACGTCTTTTGGTGCAAAACTCCAAATTGTTGCCTCCTGATAAGGTATCCCTCCACGGCGGATGGAATGATAAAGTAATTCAATGAAAGGCACTAATTGAACGGCAGAAAGAAATAAAAATATGATTGAAACAATTAATAAACTCTTTACTCCCCATCTGATCCTTCTCCACAGATCTTCACGGACAGGAGAATCAGGAGAATAAGGTGAGGTTGAAAAGATAACCATAAAAAAAAGCATAAAAAAAACACCATAAACTATTTCTACTCCCCCTCCCAGGAAAGAAATTGTAAGGAAAATGGCAGTGAAAACCTCATTTTTAAATCCGGGATAAGCAATTGCTCTTCTAAAAAACATCATGATCAGCGGGGTCCAGATTACAGAGAAAAGACAACTAAGGAGGGAGTGTACAGAGAGGAGATAGCCACTTAGCATAAATATCAGACCTGAGATGAGAGCTCCTGTTGAACTTACCCTCAAATCCTTCAGAAAAATGTAGGTAAATAATCCGCCCAGAAAGAAGTGGAGGATAATGATACTGTTGAAAGCGACATCAAAGGGGAGAATAAAAAATAGACTATTCAGGGGATAGAGGATGGCGTGTTGAGGGTTAGCAAAGAATGGTTGACCTGAGAATTGATAAGGATTCCATAATGGAAAATCACCATTCTTGATGCTTTCTACCCAAAAGAATCTCGGTGGAATAAAGTAAGGACCTAAGTCCCTCTCTGAGAGAAGGTATCTTGCCTTAAAAAGGTCATAAAAGAAGAGGATGGATGAAAAGAGGAGAGTCAGAATAGATAAAAAGTTTGATGATCTAACCCATTTTATTTCCCACTTTTTATTATCTACCACAGAGGATTAATGTTATGGCATTCCTCTACAAAAATTACAACCTTCTAAAGATTACTTTTTTGCAATAAGGTATGTAGATATATTCTTAACCTTTAATCACCATGTTGTTGTTGCTGGACAAAAAATTGTCGCAGGTGTAGTAGGAGCTTGAGGGTTTGTTGGACTCAGCTCAAAAGAATAAGTATAGCCACCGGCAGTCATTGTGAAATTGGTAGCATCATATGTAAATTCAACGCCCTGGAGCTGGGCATTATTAACGATACCTGTCCAGTCAAAAGCAGCAACTGTACCACCAACTATGCGGGATGCAAACAAGAGGCTATTTGCACTTCTTAAACCGCCTAATACTCCTCTTGCAGTGCCATTTGCAGCTTGTTGCGTTAAATCTAGGTACCTTGGGATAGCGACTGCAGCAAGGATTCCGATAATGACTATGATTACAATCAACTCAATTAAGGTAAAGCCTTTTCGATCACGATGCATTTTTACCTCCTGAATAACTTAATTTTCTCAATTGATTACCATGTTGTTGTTGCTGGACAAAAAATTGTTGCTGGTGTAGTCGGTGCCTGAGGGGTTGTTGGACTGAGCTCGAAAGCATAAGTATAGCCACCGGCTGTCATTGTGAAAGTTTGAGTACCATATGTATATTCAACGCCTTGGATTTGAGCATTGTTGACTATAGCCGTCCAATCATAAGCAGCAACTGTGCCGCCAATTATGCGAGATGCAAACAAGAGGCTATTTGCACTTCTTAAACCGCCTAATACTCCTCTTGCTGCGCCATTAGCTGAGCTCCTTGTCAAATCAAGATACTGAGGGACAGCCACAGCAGCAAGAATCCCGATAATGACGATTATCACGATTAGTTCAATTAAGGTGAAACCTTTCCGATTTCTTATCATTTATCCTCCTTTTTAAATTATAGTTTGCATCTATATAATATAAAATAAAATCAATTTGTCAAGGATTTTAAAAAAATAAACATTTCATTTTTTTTGTGATTAATGTTACTTCAACCCCAGCACGTCCTGCATGTAAGGATGGGGACTCAACAAAGGCTTGAAAATACTGAGCAAACGCTTATCAGTCAATGACTTGAGAGACATTTTGATTTATATATAAATCGCTGTATTTGTATCTTCTTTGACATAGTTTTTTCACATTTTTTTCACAGCCAGATAAAGGCAAACATACTAAACCCGTGTTTTAGCCTTGAGAGGGATATTTACTGGGGCTACACAAGTGCTTAAAAATACCAGCTAAACCCTCTCCAGTCAATGATTTGAACCGCTTTTCTGTTTTGATATGATACCACAAAATTCTACCGTTTTTGATACATTTATTTCACGTTTTCTTTACGGTATCAGTGCCGCATTACAGGGTTCAGCCTCAATAGGTGGTCCTTAAGAACAAAATCAGAGTATCAGGATGCGAAGTTTCATAGTCCATAAATAGACAAAGCATGTTGATAATCAGCAGGGATTTAAAAAATCCTTGCGTATTTAATAAGTTTGTGGTATTTAATGCCAACCAATGCATATACACGATGTTGTTATAATTGGTGCAGGACCTACCGGCTGTTATGCAGCCTCTCAGTTATCCAAAGCAGGTTTTGATGTATTAGTATTAGATAAAAATAGCTCCTTTGAGCATCACCCTGTATGTACAGGCATTATTGGCGTAGAGGCTTTTGAGAGGTTTAAACTACCTAAAGATTCCATATTATCCAGCATCAAGGATATTTTATTTTTCTCGCCATCAGGACTGAAACTCGCATTTCAGCCGGAATCAACCCAGGCATATGTTGTCGACAGAATTAAGTTTGACCAAGGACTAAGAGAGCTTGCATTAAAAAATGGTGCAAATATAAAGCTGGGCACTTCATGTAAGAAGATCAAGACTGAAAAGACACAGGTCGATATAAATATATCCACAGGGGAAAACATCAAGGCCAGGGCTGTAGTTATAGCAACAGGGTTCAATCGAAGCCTTAGTGAGAGTCTCGGTATGGGAAGCCCGTCAGGTTATGTTTATGGTGTGCAGACAGAAGTTAGGATGGAAGGAGTTGAAGAAGCAAGGATTTATATTGGCAATGATATTGCTCCTGGTTCATTTGCCTGGGTTGTTGGACTCGGAAATGGTCTTGTGCGTATTGGCCTGACTGCTAAAAATAATGCTCCTTTTCTCCTCAAAAAGTTTCTTGAACGTATGAATCTAAAAGACAGGATAAACGAAAAAAACACAATACTTAGTAGAATCATTCCTGTAGGCAGTCTGAGGAAGACGTATTCTGACAGGATGCTTGTGGTTGGTGAAGCAGCCGGGCTTGTCAAAACCACCACCCATGGAGGCATTTATTACGGACTGATTAGTTCTCAACTTGCAGCAGAGACATTTATAGAGGCATTCAGGGAGGGAAATCTTGCTTCAAGCTTAATGAGAAAATATGAGAGACAGTGGAAGAATATATTGGATAGGGAAATAAAGACAGGGTATATGATTCGAAGGTTTTTCTCATATCTTACTGACGAACAGATTGACAGGCTTTTTAAGATTGCCCTGAGTAACGGGGTCATGGATATTGTATACGAAAAGGTTCGCTTTGACTGGCACTGTGATTTAATCTTTTCTTTAACAAGGCATGCTCCAATCAAACAATATTTTTTAAAACACCTTATCCGTAGATACTCTGCATTGAAGAGTGAAAAAAGTTCTCCATTGTTTCAATTTCCAGATTTTTATTAATTATTTTAACGGGCTAATTATGAAATAATATTCTTGACATTTTACAAAGTTTCGTTAAACTATACACAGGGTAATAAATGAATGCATTGAAATTTTTCTATTAACCTGTAACCTGAGTGAAAGGAGTCAAAAATGTTAATTAAATCACCTTTCATTTCTGTGCTTCTTATCCTCTTTCTTCTTTCCATGAATATTGCCTTCATACCACAGGTCTTAGCACAGGAACCTCTGGCATACGGAGAGATAAAGGCTTCAGGGGGAGTTCTGATCGAGTCCTCAAACGGGAAGTGGTTAAAGATGCAGGATGTTTATCCTCTTCTTAATGAAACAAAGCTCAAGACAGGAGATGGAGTTGTTTTTATCACTATGAAGGACGGATCAAGGATTGATCTCTCAAAAGAGACAGAGGCTGCCCTTAAAGCACAGAAAAGTGCATATACTTCTAACCTCGCAAAGGGAACACTCTCATTTAAGGTGACGCCTTTTTCAACTCTTACCATTGTTACACCGCATGCAACTATTTCAGCCATCCCGAATCCTTCGGATATTCATGGGATAGTCTCCTGTACTGATAAAGGGACAGAGGTCAGAAGTATAACGGGAAAGGTAAGCGTGAGTTACAACTCACAAAAGAAACTTCTGTACACTGGTGAACGTCTGTTTGCCACGCCTGCAGGCGCTGAAGGAACTTCAACAGCAGCAACGATAGCAGGCGCACCTTTAGCCACTACTTTAGGAGCATTAGTTATCGCAGCAGGATGTTCTATTATTGCCATAGAAGCATTTCGCGATTATGATGATGAAGGTATAGAAAGTCCATCTTCACCTTCACCTTAGCAATTAAGGTCTAAACTTTCAGGAATTAAGAGTTTTAGTTTTTAAAATGAGAGGGGAAAAGGAGGCATTTTATAGTATTCTTTGTCCTTTTTTTAATTTTCTCCTTTTATGGTTGTACTGGCAATTATACCTCAAAAACACCACCCACTCTTGACCTTGCATCAAAAGACAAGACAGAGAGACTCAACGATGTAATAATGCTAAATACAGCTACAAAGACTGCCCTCAAAGAAGATTATCAAATCGGGCCTGAGGATGTCCTCGAGATTGAGGCATACAATGTTGAAGAGCTTCAAAAAACCGTGAGGGTTAATTCTAATGGGGAAATTGCTCTTCCTCTTGTTGGCATTATCAAAGCGCAGGGGATGACAGTTCCTGAACTTGAGAAAGTAATTGCTGAAAGGCTCGAAAGATATGTGGAAGAGACCGTTGTTACTGTCTTTGTAAAAGATTACAGGAGCCAGAGGATATCAGTTGTTGGAGCAGTAGAAAAACCGCAGATATATGCAGTGACTGGCCAGAGATATCTGATAGATATGCTTGCTACAGCAGGCGGTCTTACAAAAGAAGCAGGCAGTTTGTGTTATATAATCCGGACTAAAGGGCAAAATTCCCAGGCCAGAGATTCTGAAAAAATAATAATTGACCTTAATGAGCTTCTTGCAAATGGCAATGTCAATCTCAATATCCCTGTCTTTGCCGGAGATGTGATCAATGTGCCAAAGGGAGGTATTATATTTGTTGATGGCGCTGTAAAAAGTCCAGGTGTATTTAATATGCAGGGGAATACAACCCTCATTCAGGCGATCACTATGGCTCATGGGCTGGATTCAGGCGCCAAACCTGATGATATAAGGATATTCAGGGATAACAGGAAAGGAGAAAGGGATGTCATCGCTGTGGATTATAACGCTATAAGGAATGGAAAAAATCCTGATGTTCTCCTTGCAGAAAACGACATTATAATAGTCCCAAAAGGTGGTGTTGGAAACTTTTTTAATGACTTTTTTAAGTCTGTCAGAGGGATGCTGTATTTTTCGCCAATACCTCTGTTTTAGTGATTTGAAATGGCGGAGAATAACAATTAGATAACAACAAAATGAGATTTATAATGCCAGAGGACGACGATCAAGGAAAAATAAAGGCCCTGGATAAACCCAGGCAGTATCCTGTAACTTCTCCTCAACCCTTGTATTTTCCACCTGAAGCAGAAGACGAAATACATCTCAGGGACTATCTTTTCATCCTGTTAAGGCGGAAGTGGATTGTAATAACATTCTTGCTGGTTATAGTTACAACCGTGACAATCGGAACATTCCTGAAGAAACCCCTGTATAAATCCACAATAACGATGAAAATAGAAAGAGAAAAACCCAATTTTGTTATCTCAGAGGGAACTGTAGGGTTTGATCTGAGTGAAGAAAATTATTTTCAGACTCAGTGTAAGGTGCTTAAGTCCAGAAACCTTGCAAAGCGTATAATTCGCTCGCTGGGCCTCGATACCAACCCTGAATTTGTTCGGGATATGGAAAATAAAAAATCCAGCTCTAATGAGAACATCATTTTAGCTATCAATAGACCTTCAGAAAAAGAGATTGAACCTAAATTAATTGATGTATTCATCGGGAGTATAAATGTTAACCCTGTTCAAAGATCAAGTCTTGTTAATGTAA
>Ga0209323_10003103_pt1 | contig 11090 bp, 6 predicted proteins | sample Rifsed19ft2_FD_184014 | JGI IMG/M metagenome (GOLD analysis project Ga0209323, IMG submission 184014) | Soil microbial communities from Rifle, Colorado, USA - sediment 19ft 2 (version 2) | ecosystem: Environmental > Terrestrial > Deep subsurface > Rock core/Sediment | place: Rifle, Colorado...
GACATCCGCGGTCCAAGACCGACTGAGCCGGCAGCATGCCGGTAATCAATGCGAGGTGGCCGCCTGCAGACCCTCCTGTGAGGACGATTCTGGAAGTGTCCATTCCAAAGTTCTTCGCGTTGTACGTGACCCAACGAAGGGCACAGCGGCAGTCTTCGACCGCTGCAGGCGCCAATGAATTCGAGGCGAGACGGTATTCGACATTGACGACAACCCACCCAAGCGACAAATACGGAAGAAGTTGAAATACATTGCGCTCTTTCTGTCCTGCCACCCACCCGCCTCCGTGAAACAACAGGAGCGTCGGAAGGGGTGTGGCCCTGTTTTTCGGGAGATAGAGATCCAGTTTCAGATCAGTATTGTTCTGTTTTGAATACGTGATATTGGGAACAATATCATAATCACCCGAAACATAGTCGACCCATGGATCGGAACCAGAAGACTGTGCCATTCCGACATTGCCGGCAGCTGCAATCAGCAAAATAATGAACATGTAAAAACATGAGCGGGACATACGACCTCCTTGAGATGCTGCTGGTATGAGAAAGAGAGGGAACCGTCTGCCCAAGGCAGTCTCCATGAGGATGGTGTCACCGATGGAAGCTCTCAGGGGGTCCCAGATACGATGGCTTCGCGCCGGCCGTTTCCACAACCAGCCTTTGAAGCACCACGCCGGGATCCACCACCCAGAACTTCAGCACACGCCGGCCTGAAGCAGCAAGGTTGTGCTTCGATGACGTGACATTGATGTTGTTGGCAACCCATTGCTCCCAGGTTCGGGTCGAATTGTCAGAATTGAAATTCACAATCTGAGGTTTGTCATCGTCAAACGAGACCGCATACCGCAGTCCCTGGGTATTGTGGAAATTCAACGTCGGAGAGAGATAGGCTTTCACCTCAACCTCGCCGGCCGAGAAGAATTCGATCTGGTACTCAAGATGCGGAGCGTTTCCGCCCGGAAGCTGAGCCGCCGACGTGACGGGAACGAAGGTCATGGCGGAGAGCGTGCGGCCAAGGTCAGGGATGTGCAGCCACGCCCTCGGGGGCACGGCACGCGTGTAGTGCTCCGCCTCGACAGAGACATACCCGTTGGATTCGACAAAGCCCCGCAACTGGTCAGGTTTGGGAAAGGGGATATTCTTGACAACGGCGAACACAACAACTCTGTTATTGCCGGGCCCAAGGATGGTAATCGGGACCTTCTGCGTTCCTCCCGGTGCCTTCGTCCAATCAACGCTTACCCAGAGACGTCGTTCTTCTTCGACTGTACCTTGCGGAGGCGTCACCTGAACCCAATTGCCGTCAGTCCGAACGGAATACCGAAATGAAGTCTTTCCGCGATTGAAGAGTTCGATGGTGTGTTTTTGTCGATTGAACGAATCGAATTCCGGAAGGATCGCCTCGCCGCCCTCGTTTGGCCACCATCGATCCGTGCCTTCCGGTGCGACCCCCATTTCCGCCGCAACGGAGATCATGATCTCTTTCACTTCAGGCATCGAGTTTTGGTCAGGTTGTTGCCAGTATGTGTACCCTATGTGAGTCTGATCCATCATGTGACTCCATTTGCCGCCCGCCAGAACATTGTTGTAGTAGTATGTTATGGCAGAATCTCTCGCGTACAGCTCTTTTGCGCGTTTCGCCAGGCTGTTCGTTGCCGCGCGGCCTTGTGAAGCATAGAGCCAATTTCTGCCAACCGTTACATAGAGGTCGTTCAGATTTGCAGACGCTTCGACAGGATGAAGAACCAATTGATAGTATGCTGCGTCATATTCAGAAGGGAGCGATTTGCGAATGCCCAAAGCCTTTTGCTCCAGGGCTCTGTACTCGGAAACAACCGTCTCCGCTTCACGGTAGTTCACCAAGCTGTAAGTTTCGGGAGAAAGAAGCTCGGGCTTTCGGCGCGAATTGAATTTCGTGTAACTTGTCAGGATCTGAGCAATCTCCGAATCATGCTCTTTTCCGAACTGCCGCTTCGCCCAGAGGCGTGTGTATTCCGGCAAACGTTCCGCCGGCCATTTCCCGGGATTCCATGCATAGTCCAAAAAGAAGCTGATGGGGAACTCCATGGGCTTGATATCCCCAACGTTGACAATCCATATTTGCCTGGCACCGTACTCATAGGCAAGGTGCATTTGCTCCCAAACCCTGGAAATCTGATTGGTGTTCAGCCATTTGTAGTTTCTCGGCCCCCCCACATAGTCGAAATGATAATAGATGCCGTAGCCGCCGGTGCGCGGTTTGTCGGTCAGCTTTGGCAGTTTCCTGATGTTCCCCCAATTATCATCGCACAGCATCAGGGTCACATCGTCCGGAACCCTCATCCCTTTGTCATAGTATTCCTGGACCTCTTTGTACAGGGCCCACATCTGGGGGATCGTCGTCACATCTTTCCCCGTTACCTCTCCGAGGATCTGCCGTTGATCTTTGACAATCCGCTCAAGCAGGGCAATGTTGGCATCCTCGCTCATCGGCTCGTCGCCATCCCCCCGCATTCCGAGCGTCACGACACTCTCATAGGAGCCCATGCGCTTAATCCCCTGTTTCCAAAAGTCCTTCAGGGCGGCCTCATTCGTCTGGTAGTTCCACGTTCCCGGCCCTTTTCCCCACTCCGCATGGGCGCGCATCATCGGTTCATGGTGCGACGTGCCGATCACCACGCCATATTCGTCGGCGAGCTGGGGGTTCACGGGATCATCAACATAGAGCATTCTTCCCCACATTGCGGGCCACAGAAAATTGCCTTTCAGCCGCAGAATGAGCTCGAACACCTTTTCATAGAATGAATGATTGAATCCTCCGAACTTCTCATACACCCACCCCCCGAGAGCCGGCTGTTCATCATTGATGAAGATCCCTCTGTACCGAACGGCAGGCTCGCCCTGAGAATGTCGTCCGGGCAAAACATAGATATTCGTTTTCTTCATCGCGGGGACATCAGCCCACCAGTACCACGGTGAGACGCCGATCTTTGAAGAGAGATCGTACATCCCGAAAATCGTTCCCCGTTTGTCGCTTCCGGCGATCACGAGGGCCCGATCCACACCCGGGAATGGATTCTCGACAACCTGAATGAGGGACACTTCCCATTTCCCCTCGACCCCGCTGACATCGAGTTTCTTTTGGCTGATCAGTTGATCGATCAAGGGGCTTTTCCCCAACGTACCCACCAGGACGATTTCGCGTCCCGCAGGAATCCGATCGACAGTAAGATCGGGACGGGCGCCGGACACGCGGGAAATATCTTCCTGCAGGTGCCCAGCGATCCTCTTTACACCCGGGTAGTCTTGTGAACTCACCCACAAGGGCGACGAACGACCCGATGCACTGACAGTGAACACCCCTTTTGTCTGCTTTTCCGACACATACGAATCAGCGCCCTTGACAGCCTGCGATCGTGCCGAGACCGCGCAGATGCTCAGAAGGGCAGCGAGAAAAAGACCGGTGTTCCGGCAGCTGGATATTATTGAGTTGCAGCGATCAATCATGACGACACCTTTTGTCTGCAAAACGTTGGAGACGTGTGTACCCGCATCGCCGGTGCTATTGTGATCCATCGGGACAAGCAGGAACCAGGACACCGTTGGGGTGGTAGATTCGAAAGTTCCCGCTGACCTGCAGTAGAGCCATCATATAGAGCAAGCCGTCATAGTACCTCGCAGGCCCGCTTGGAACGGGAGCATTCCACAGCTCCTCGAGAAACTCTTTTCTTTTTTCATGTGTTGCTGCCAGACATGCGACGGCATTCATCGCAACAAGCCCGGGGCTGTGATCAATCGACAACCGCTTTCCTTCCAATGTGAAATTATTGCCGTACGTGCCGATTCCTTGCGAGAAGAAGAAACTCAGCAATCGGTTCGATTGCGTAACCGCCCATGGATCCTTGCCAAACCAGGAATGATCCACAGCAACGTTCATTGCAACACGCCAGGCATCAAAACGAAAATCACTGTGCCCGCCTTTCCACGGATCGACGGGAGAGCCGTCAAAATTGGCATAATCCGGAGCAAGGCCGGTTGCAGGATGCACGGCTTTCTTCAGAAACTGGCGGCTGGTGGCCGCCGCCTTGCACCAGAAATCATTGTCGCTCCTGGCCCAACGCCCCCACAGCTCGTAGAAGTGCGGAAGGTGATAGGAAGGGTCCGTGAATCCGGCCGCTTCGATCGAGGGAACAAATACCACCTGATGCTCCTTCTTGTGAAACATGTTCGTTATTGTTCCGTCATTCCCCGCCTCAGACTCTTTGTGTATCATGGTACGCAGAATCGTCTGTGCCTCTTCCTTATAATTGAAGATCCCTTCTCCGTTTCCCCACCGCGCTGCCGCGAAAAAAAGTGCCGTGACAAACCACTCCTCTCCGTCAGAGGCGGCGTTCTGGTCGAGCTTTGCTCCAGCCGTTGTGCAATGCCACGCAAAGTAGTTTTTGCGGATTCCAGTATGGTGTTGCATGTACGTTTTTGCCCATTTCCATATTCGGTCGAATTCGCTCTTCCTGTCCAACTGAACGGCAATCATCATTCCGTACGACATCCCTTCACTTCGTACGTCGTTGTTCAGAATGTCCATAACATAGGCCATATCGGGTTCTACAGGGTAGTAAACCCGCTCTGTGCCGTTTTTCCCGTGAAAGAGCTGGTTGAAAGCCTTCTCGATTTTGGCTTGGATCTCTTTTTCGTTTTTTCCAAGTAAACTGGCAAACAAACTGATGTAATTTCCCGAGAAATAGGAACCCGAGGACTTGGAAGTCACTGGTGAATCGACTCCTGCCTGCACGGACGACAGCGGTTGGGGCAGGAGAAACAGGCTAATCAGGAGAGGGATAAGGCTGTTTTGCATGGGCAAGTGTCGTGGTGGTCGTGAGTTGCCACTCCCTTGTCCCACAATCAGGCACGGACGGCTTGTAACAGCCTCAACAAGGGAATAGTGCTCTATTCAGCAGGTTAAATGACTATTGAACCGTTTCAATCTAGAGATGTACTTCCAAAAAGGCAAGCCTAAAAGACCGGTCGGTCGATCACGCGTCAAGGAATTCTGGAAGAATGTCAGCGATCAACTTCAGATTTGTTCACTGACGCATTTGAAATCGGCTCACGCGACAAATGCTCTGTTTCCCTTCCTTTCGGAGAAAAGAGTGATCTTTCCATGCTCGTCTTTTCAGGCCGTTTCTGTCTGTTTACAGGAGAAACAAGGAATTTACACGCGGATGCGTTTTTTTTTCCCTAAATTGAACCAGAGTGCTGGAAGGCCTTCCACTTGCCGATTGCAGGCTCATCCTCACTTGAAAATCAAACCGTTTCAATGACAGTTGTTTGGCAACATCGGAGAACCTCATGAAGAAAATAACCATCGAGGATGTCGCAAAACGAGCAGGAGTTTCAAAAGGAACGGTCTCTGCCGTCATCAATGCGAAGACATCAGTGAGACCTGTGACAAGAGATCACATTCTCGAAATAATGAAGGAACTCAACTTCCGTCCTCGAGGCGTCGCCAGAAACCTCAAGAATGGTCAGCGAGACAAAAGTGTCGGAGTTATTATCAAGGATCTGAATTATCCGTTCTACACGGCAATTGCGACGGGTGTGAAAGAGTACGCGAACAGCAAAGGGTATTCGGTTATCATCACGAGTTCAGAGAATGATCACGAGAGGGAACGCCTCTTCACCCATTTGTTTTCTGCAAAAGACATTAAAGGTGCAATCATCGCGCCGATTGTGGAAGGAGCGGCGGAGATTGAGCACCTCTTTCGGTTGAAGATGATCAACTATCCATTCGTGTTGTTGGAAGACGTGAAGGGAATTCAGGCAAACGTCGTCGCTGTAAACAATTTGAAAGCAATCAAGAAAGCGGTCAAGTATCTCATCGACGGCGGCCATACAAAAATCGTGCATTTTGCAGGCCCGCCTAATTCCTCTCACACTCAGGAAAGGATCGAGGGCTTTCGCCACGCGTTCAGTGAGAGCACTCTGGCGTTTAACGAGAACATGATCGTCTCCATTGGATCACGACACGAAGAGAGTTATGGCAAGACATTGGAGTATTTCAAGAATCGGGCACGTGAGGATTATCCGACGGCGATTGTCTGCTTCAACGATCAGCAAGCCCTTGCAGTGATGACAGCAATGCAGGAATTGGGTATTCGTGTTCCCGACGAGGTCTCCATCATCGGCAATGACGATATTTCGTACGCCGCAATTTATCCGGTCCCGTTGACAACCATCAGGGCTCCACAGATCGAAATCGGCAAGGAAGCGGCAGAGATCCTCATCCGGAATATCGAATCCTCAACACTGTTACCCAATGAGCGCGTCGTGCTCGAAACAGAATTTATTGTCCGAAAGTCCTCCAAGGTTTTAAATTCTTGACATGGAATGAAAGCGACTGCAGGATCGCTTCCCGAACAGAACAGCTTCGCTCTCCCCGTTTTTCTGAACAAAACTGCCTCGCAGCAACCCTTTTCCTGTTGACACGAACGACAAAAATCTCTAGTTTGAATCGGTTCAAATGTATTCTTGAACTGACTTAGAAACCTCCGATGGTTTCTGCCGCAGTAACGCAAGGGTCTCTTCCAACCTTCTAAACTGGACCTCACCGTGAGCACACTCAAAAAGTACTTTCCGGAAATCAAGGCACGAATCGAGTACGAAGGAAAGAACTCGAAGAATCCCCTCGCTTTCAAGTTCTACAACAAGTCCCAACGTGTGGGCGATAAGACGATGGAAGAGCATTTACGCTTTGCCGTTGCTTATTGGCATACAATGATGGGAGCAGGCGCCGATATGTTCGGCCAACCGAGTTTCACACGAGAATGGCATGGGGCCCTCAATTCAATCGACCGCGCGAAACAGACGATGGAAGCTGCATTCGAATTCTTCCAGAAGCTCGGCGTCGGATACTATTGCTTTCATGACAGGGACATCTCTCCTGAAGGCGCGACATTCAGTGAAACGTGCAAGAATCTGGAAACCATGGTGGTGTTCGCAAAAGGTTTACAGAAGGAAACCGGGACAAAGCTCCTCTGGGGGACAGCGAATCTCTTTGGAAATCCGATGTACGGACAAGGTGCCGCCACAAGCCCCAATGCGCATGTCATGGCCTACGCCGCGGCTCAGGTGAAGAACGCCATCGATGCTACTCATGAACTTGGAGGTGAGAATTACGTTTTCTGGGGAGGGCGTGAAGGATATGAGACGCTCTTGAATACCGACATCAGGAAAGAGCAGGAACAGATGGCGCGGTTCCTTCAGATGGCAGTTGAATACAAACAGAAGATCGGATTCAAGGGACAATTCCTCATAGAGCCCAAACCCTGCGAACCGACCAAGCATCAATATGATTTTGACGCTGCCACGACGTTGTATTTCCTCAAGCAGTACGATCTGATTGATCACTTCAAGCTCAACATAGAGGCCAACCATGCAACCCTGGCCGGTCATTCATTCGAACATGAGCTCGCGGTGGCTTCGGCTGCCGGCAAGTTGGGGAGCGTCGATGCCAACCGGGGCGATGTGCTGCTTGGATGGGATACCGATCAATTCCCGATCGATTTGTACAGCACCACCCTGGCCATGATCATTATTTTGAAACAGGATGGATTGGGAAGCGGCGGGCTGAATTTCGACGCAAAACCACGACGCAGCTCGACGGATCCAGTGGATCTGTTCCACGCCCACATTGGCGGCATGGACGCTTTTGCGCGAGGACTGTTGATTGCCCAACAGATCATCGAGGACAAGGTGTTCAGTAACTTCATTGAACAACGCTATGTGAGCTTCAAGTCAGGAATCGGAGCAAAGATGATGTCCCATCAGGCGGGATTGGCGGATGCGGAGAAATGGATCATCGATGCGGGGAGACCGGTTCTCGAGAGCGGGCGACAGGAGATGCTGGAGAATACTCTGAATTCGTATATCCTTCGCTAGTGTCTCGAGCTGCAAGTTCCTTGAATAAATTCGTTCCCTAAGATTGCTCAAAACAGTCACAATTCGTCCGAAAGCCGCTGGCGACTTATTAAAGGAATCTCTGACACTCGACACTAGCGGTCCTCTGTAGGTCGGAATGACATTCCGACCTACCTCACGAGAAGCAGCCTCTTCGTCTGCACAAATCCCGTGCTGGTTTCTATTTTGTAGAAATAGACACCGCTCGGAAAATTCTTCGCGTCCCATTCCACGCCGTACCTTCCTGCAGGTTTCTCTTCATCTACCAGAACCGCAACCTCCCGGCCCACGACATCGAAGATGCACAGTCTCACCTTACTGAACGCTGATAGCCGGTATCTGACAGCTGTCGTTGGATTGAACGGATTCGGATAATTCTGTGTGAGCTCAAAGTGATCGGGAACCTGACCGCCCCGCGATTCATCGACGGGTATGGAGGCCGATCGGTCTCACTCCGTCGCATCGGACCTAGCGGAGTAATACCATTCTGCGAAATAGAGTGAGATTCTCGGTTTCGAGGCGATAGAAGTAAACGCCCGAGGCAACGTTGTTGTTACGGTCATCTTTTCCCTCCCAAACAACCGAATGTTCTCCTGCTGCCTTAATCGCATCGACCAACGTGCTGACCTTTGTTCCAAGAATGCTGTACACTGTCAGTCGGACAAACGCCGACCGTGGCAGTGCATAGCGGATCAGCGTCGTGGGATTGAACGGATTGGGATAGTTCTGGAACAGCGCATAATCGGCAGGAATTCCCGAAGCTTCATCCGACGCCGACACGATCAGATCTCCGGTGGTGAATGTTGCAGTCGGAGAGTACAGGCTCGTCCCGTTGATATTTGCGGCAGCGACGCGCCAGTAGAATGTTGTGCTGGCCGCCAGGGGGCTCAGTCTGACGAGCGTGTCGGGAACAGGGGTATCAACGACAAGCGATGTGAATGTACTGTCGGTGGCCACCTGGACACGGTACGATGTCGCAGGCGTTGAGCGGCGCCACACAAGGAGCGCATTGCGCGGCTCACCTGTCGTTCCAAGAGGCGAAACCCTCGCCGGTGTGGCAACGTAAATGCGCAGCCACGGAACGACCGGACGTTCCGATCCGTCACTTCGAATGAGGTAACCATCCTGTCTCCAGATGTCACCCTGCACATAGCCCCAGAGTGTGATGCCCTTGACTCCCGGATTCTCCCAAAACAAGGAAAAATAGGTCTGGTAGTCCTGAAGCTGTGTGTTGTCATTTGCCTCGCTGATGTCGAATTCCGAAATGTATACCGGCAAGCCCGTGGCAACGAGTCTGGCGAGATTGCTCTTCAATGTGCTGATGGAATATGTGTATCCGGAGCCTTTGAATTCAAATCCGTGTCCCTGTATTCCAATGCCATCGATCAATCCTCTCACGCGAAGCGTGTCGATGAGCTTCAGATAGTTCGTCGTAACCGTGTTGTCGTGCAGGACATTGTACTCGTTGATGAGGAGTTTCACGGTCGGGAAAAACGCTTGTCTCGCCCATTGAAAGGCTGTTACAACCCAATCCCACCCTGTTGCTCCGCTACCGCCCAGTGCATTCGAGTACGAAGGAACAGCGTGGAATGGTTCGTTCACGACATCGACCAACGAGGTCGATGTATATCGATGTGCAACCGTATCAATCCACCGTTTGACCGCCGCCCTTTGACCTGCCGAATCAAGAGTGGTAATCCAAGAAGGTTCCTGGGCTCCCCACACGAGTGTGTGATGTTTGTAGGGATAAGCACGCGTGATGGCATAGTCATAGATATTGTCGAGGGGTGTCCAGTTATAGTTGCCCTGGCTGCCCTCAGCGCTCCCCCACTTTCCGGCATTTTCCGCCGTCATCTGGTTCCAGTACGTCTCGAAGTTAGACCGGATGATACTGCCCAGAATGTTCCCTACGAATCGGCTTTGACCCTTCGCCAACGGCTGTGCGAGAGATTGCAGCGGCAAAAAGCCGACGATGATCGCCAGAAACGCGAGAGGCGTACTGAAATTCCTCCTCAGACCACCGTCAAAAACAAACCCATGCCATAACTGAATGCAAGAATTGCCGAACCGTATCCGCATGAGAAATCCCTCCATACTCTTCAACTCCGTGATTGGGGCTATTTGTACTGATACAACGTGACGCGCTGTATTCCAAAACCTCCGTATGGCAGTCTCATATGCCGTCCCTGGTGGCTTTGATCACCGTTCAGTCTGCGTCCGGGTTTCCAGACTCCATGATCGTAGACCCCCTCGTCGATGCCGAGAATGCCGGCGAGAGGACGCTCCGGGTTCAATGACTGAAATGTGACAATCAGGCCGGAGCCGGCGATGATGTATTCGTCGGGTCCAAACTGAATGATGATGCCTCCACCGCGCGGGTCGGTCTCCGCCGCCGGTGCGGCATATCGATCGAGCAGCTCGAACGATACGGTCATCTGGTATTCTCCGAATCTCACCTTTGTTTCAGGCCTGTCGCGATCAGCTGAGACACCCGCCGTGACACCTTTCCCCTGCTTCTCGAGAATAACCGGGGCAAGCTGGCTCAACAGGTCGTACCCTTTTGTGAGCCGGTGCCCCTCAGGATCGATGGATTCGATCGCGAAGGGGCAGAATCCGATTGCGTCGTGCTGACCGATGGAATAGAGTGCATCTGCAGCAGATCGATGACTGAGTCCCGCTTCAGGTATGAACAGCGGATTATCCTCCCGACGGAACTTGCTGCTCCAATCGACGAAGCTTCCGTGGTAAATGTCCGGCGCCAGAAAATCGATGGACGGGGTCCCTGCTTTCCAGACATCCATGATATGCGGAAGCGGGCCTCCGCTCGGATACTGACCGGGGCGATATCCCTCTCTGATCAACGCGGCGTTCACAAACATCGGCAAATCGTATTCCTTCTTCCCCACCGCGGTCACTTCCTCGACGTAGCGGGCATAGTCCCAGGCCGTGAAGATTTCATCGGTGTGGAGGCCGGTGCCGAACACCTCCTCCCACGTGCCGTCCCCGCGAAAATCGGTCTGCGACCAGACGGCGCGGAGCTCGGGGACCAATTGCTCGCGGCGCGCGACTAGAGCGTCCATCAGCTCGGCGGGCACGTCGTCGTGATACAGCTCCGTAGCGGCGTCCGACCAATCGCGGGCGGCCGGGATCATGCCG
>Ga0209323_10003107_pt1 | contig 11085 bp, 13 predicted proteins | sample Rifsed19ft2_FD_184014 | JGI IMG/M metagenome (GOLD analysis project Ga0209323, IMG submission 184014) | Soil microbial communities from Rifle, Colorado, USA - sediment 19ft 2 (version 2) | ecosystem: Environmental > Terrestrial > Deep subsurface > Rock core/Sediment | place: Rifle, Colorado...
CTATGCTTGGGATACCAATGGGTCCGGCAAGAAAGCCTGCAGAACCATTGACGGATAGCCAAAGAAAGAAGCTGAAAGAAACGCTCATACAAGTCGGATTGCTCTAAGGACAAGTATTCATTGATTATTGTATCCAAAAACCCTTAAAAATAATCAGCAAATGTATAGTAATGACCGTTCCGAAAAAGGGCCGGTAGCTCAGCTTGGCTGGAGCGTTCGGCTGATAACCGAAAGGTCGCCGGTTCAAATCCGGCCCGGCCCATTTTCTCAACTTATAGAATGTCAGTGATATCGTGCATGCTTCACGCTGATCATTTCTCGGCAGAGTTTTAACATTTCTTTTGATGGAATATAGACGTCATAGCATAAGGCTGTCGTTTGGTATGTACCATTGAATTCGTGAGCACGAATGTAAGTGTTTAAACCTAAATCTTGTAAGATTGAGTGAATTTGTTTTCCTAGCAATTGATCATTAGTCTTTACTATAGCACCATAATGCTTTCTATTTTTTCTATGAAACACATACCCATCACTGTCAATCAGACCGCCAACAAAGCCTATTTTGAAATCTGCGTTCCAGTTTTGGCAGTTTATTAAAGATTTTATATTTCTTCGGCTGTTGAATTGCCTCTTGATTGATATATAGTTTAATATGAATTCTACGAGCTTTTTTGAAAAAATTCTCAAAACAAGGCTATTTCTTTCAATTTGCCTCTGAATTTTCTTCCCTGCCTTATCCATTAGCGTATGAAAGTATTCTGCAATGTCTTGGTCATTAGTTTTATCAAGCGTTATCTTTATACCATATTGTCCTTTTTTCGGCTTCAAGATAATGTTTCCATCTCCAACGAACATACCCATGAGATAACCTTTCTCTTTCATCGTCAAAATGTCAAGTTTCAGCCCAGTCTGTTTTCTACAATATGGCTTCGCATGGTAGTAAATGGTCGACTTACCTGAATCGAGTGCTAATGCAATCTTTTCTAATGATAGCCCCTCTTGGGCAAGTCTTTGCATTTCTCTTATACTTTCAGGAGGTAATCGCTTGTAAGTGCGTCCCATTTTCTTCTAGAAAAGGAAGGAAAGAGCCGTATTTAAAGGCTAATCCATAAAGAAGGTTTTTGGTCAATCAAAACTAAAAGGACTTGTTTGTATTTACACTAATGGGAAAATAAAAAGCCGAAAATTCCCCATAAAGAATATCATTGTGTAATCAAGCTGACCACCAGAGTGCCTTATCTAGAACTCGTATTGGTGTATCATTTTCCATAGGCTCAACTTTGAGATCAAATATGATTTCGTGACATAGATCATAGTAATCGTCCCATCCATCACCCTTCAAGGATATTTGATGTGTCCCAAGTTTCTCGTTGCAATACAAGTATATCTTCCTAAGTCTGTTATTATACCCATTACCCTTCAAAGTGTGGATTACTCTCCAATCAATAATTGGGCATTTTTCCTTACTAAAAAAGTATACTATTGTTGATGCCACAGGGTAAGAAATGCCACCCATTTTTCCATTGTGCCCCATGTTTATTCTAGAGAAATCAACAATTCTTTTAACGATTTCTTTTGGGTCATTTATAGAGCCTTTCGCAAGGTACCATAGATTTTTCCATTTAATTTCATCTAAACAATCATAATAACGTATGGTTCGTAATGCGCCTTTCCATTTAAGTATTCCATCTTTTGGATCAAGCAAGAGTCTTTTCAAATCATCGCAAGTATTGATATTATCTATGCTATTTAGAATTTTATTTTCCATTCTATTGCTATCATTTTCAAACTTATCGTTATATTTTTGATACCAGCCAATTATTTGTTCTTTTGTTAGCATCGCCAGATCATCTCAAGTAAGTTCAATTCCAGTTATCTGAAGAAATAAAAGATTTTAGGTTGAGTAATATTTCTAGTGGGAGACTATTCTAGACTTCATCGTTCAAAAGGTCGAGAGTTCAAATCTCTCCCAGTCCATTTTTGGATTCTTTTGATCCCTAGTGCGCTAACTGTGTTTTCATTTGATTAGTTCTGCTTTTGTTATTCTCACGTCTTGCAGTGGCTTGTCGTTACTGTCTGTTTGCACTTTTCCTATTGCGTCAACAACATCCATTCCAGCTATAACTCTTCCAAAAACAGGATGCAAAGTATCAAGACCATTGTTGTCCACAAGGTTAATGAAGAATTGGCTGCTTCCAGTGTTGGCTCCTGCGTTTGCCATAGCCACCGTTCCCCTATCGTTTTGATTGTGATCCGTGAACTCGTCAGGTATCGCAGGTATGCTTGGATCACCAAACCCAGTTCCAGTCGGGTCGCCTCCCTGAACCATGAAGCTATCAATTACCCTGTGAAAAATGGTTCCGTCATAAACTCCCCTTTTTACAAGGTTTCTGAAATTGCCTGTAGTGATAGGCATGTCATCATACAATTGTATCGTAATGTTTCCCATGGTTGTTACAAAAAGAACCTTATTCGGCTCCGAACTAGCGCTGTTGCCTAGATAATAGATCGCCGCCAAAGCCACAAGCAGAACAATCACCACTAAAATTATCATCCTATGCCTAAAGGCTCGGGCTTTCTTTGCCCTTATCCTCTGCTTATGCATTTTAGGCAACTTGTCAAACCCAACCGAAGACACAGAATACGACAAGAATCATATAAGAATTTCCATCACAGCAATGTTATGGCTTGAAAATAACTAAAAGATGTAAAGTGAGCTTGCATCATTGACTTTCCTGACGGGTACCCAGATACGTTTTCGACTCAACATACCTAGGCCATCCCAGCTCCACAAGAAATTCTGCAAACCTCTGAACAGCTTCTATATCCGGGTATTCCTCAATCCCAAACCAAGTCCATCCTTCATTTGACCAATAAGACGCGCATCTGATAATCGCCTTTCCGCCGACCTCTTTGAATTTCCCCCTTGCTTCAAGCTCAATTTCCATCTTCCTCTCTTCAGATAAGCTAAACCATGCTTCCCTGTATTTGGAAAAATACATTTTGATAATAGGTTTTCTCTCCATCCTATGAGTCGCCCCGATCCAATTTTTAAGAATACTTGAAGTATTTACACTTTTCCAAACGCCTGTAACGTTCAAAATCACCCAACTCCCCTTCGCAACGAGAACTTCTCCACGATCAGTTCGAAAATCTTATAAACCCTATACAAAGAAAAGCCTATATTTGGTGATTATTTTGGCAACAAATGACGAACTTTTAGAAGAACTGCGCCGCATCCGAACACTATTAGAACCTAAGCCTGCCCCGGCAGCGCCAGCACCCAAGGGCTTGTGGGCGGAATTCACGGATTTCTTGTCTAAATACAAGGTGATGGGACTCGCTGTCGCCTTCATCCTAGGCGTTTACTTAGGCGGTCTAGTTCAGTCGCTCGTAAAAGACCTAATAATGCCCGCAATAGGACTAGTCATGCCTGGAATAGGGAATCTAGCCACCATAAAGTTTGGAATACCTCCCACCACATTTGACAGTGAAGGAAAACCGCCAGCTGACTATGTTGGCCAAATTTTCGGCGTAGGAGATTTCTCAGCAGCTTTGATAACATTCGCAATCGTGGCTTTCGTGATCTTTCTACTTGTGAAAGTTACCAAGAAATGGGGTATAGAATAACCGCAAGCATATAGAACCACTATCCTGTCAATGTTACCAAGATTTGACGAACTTGGCTAACGTACTAGCAATAAAGGATTACCATGTATAACATTGGTCTTCGTCAGCTTCAAGAGAGAGACATCATATTTGCCTCTGAAATGGTCAGAACAGAACAATGGAGTGTAACGGAGGAAGACCTCAGACGGATGCAAGATTATGAACCAAACGGATGTTTCGTAGCAGAAGTTAATGGAAACCTTGCGGGGCATGTCTTCTCAATCAATTATGGAAAATTGGGATGGATTGGCCTTCTAATCGTGAAACCAAAATACCGAAATATTGGAATAGGCAAGCTCTTGATGGAAAAAGCAAAACAATATCTCTTAAGTCTTGGTGCAAGCACCATAAAACTTGAAGCAGTCCCGAAAATACTTGACTTGTACCGAAACATGGGATTCGTAGATGAATACGCATCTTTAAGATTCAGAGGAGCATTCAATAATAGTTTACTGGAAAAAACCCAAGCCGTCACGCTTATTAAAAAAGAAATGATTCCTGATCTCGCCGAGTTTGACGCTGAATATTTTGGAGCGAACAGGATAAAAGTTCTGAGCAGACTCTACGAAGCTAATCCAAAGCTGTGCCTAGCAGCACATTCAAAATCTGAGATATACGGTTATGTCATGTGCCGCAAAGCAGAAAACGGATACAACCTTGGACCTTGGGTGTGCACGCCAGAAAACACGCATGCCGCAGTAGATTTGTTGATGAACTGCTTAAAACGAATTTGCCCTGAAATACCAGTCCATGTTGGCGTTCCTGCATTAAACGAAAGAGCTATCGAGATTCTGACACGCTTCGGCTTTATGGAGATTTCGAAAGCCATCCGAATGCGATTTGGCGAAGAACTTGAGGAGTGTATTAAGGGAATTTTCGCAATAGCCGGAGCCATGAAAGGTTAAAGTGCGGACGTGCTTTCATTTTTTGTCAATATAGGAAACGCAACTCTTGCTTCTTCTGTATGAATCTTCAGCCCCAACCTTATGAGATGCTCAATGAACGTACTGCGTTTTTCCCTTCCTCGAAGATTTTCAATTTCCCTGAATAATTTTGCATCGATTGTTAATCCAACATGGTGTTTCATGACTTGCGCCTCTCGCTTCTGTATACTGAGTATACCAAAAAGCTTTATTAGCTTTATTGAACAAATTACACGTGATTCCGAAGAGGAGTCGCACCATGAAGACTTTAAGAATATCCGATGACGCCCATCAAAAACTTACCGCACTACTAGGCGAGCTAACGGCTCAAACCATGAGAATGCAAACTTACACGGACGCCATAGAGAACGTACTTTCACAGTCCGTTATATTGCCGCCAGAACTGCTTGCCGAAATTGAAAACTTCATAGAAGCGAACAAGCATTTGGGCTACATGACTAGAGAAGAATTCATCCGAGACGTTGTCAGATGGAGACTTCGTTTCCTAAAAGAAGATTATGAATACATAGAAATCTCAAAAGGCGATTATGAAAAGGCGCAACAAGCAATAAAAGACATGAACACACCGTTCCTAAGCGTAAATGACTTCGTGGAACAGCAGATAAAAAGCCTTTTAGAAAAACACGCTGAACTGATGAGGCAAGCAGAGGCAAATGAGAAAAAAAGCCGAAAGAAAGCATAACAAACCCCGAGAGTATTAGACAAAACCCTAACAAGGGCACAAAACGCGAACCTTACACTACTACAATACTAGAGCAGATTTCTAGAGGAACTTTTCACAATGGTTTTAACGGGGTTGCTCAAAATAACACTATAGCAGAATGCCAAAGGGGAAATTACATTTGGAACAAGTCAAAGCCTACACCATCGATTTAGCCAAGACCGACGGTAGCGGACGATTCAAATGCCCAAAATGCGGGGTTAAAATTTCACCCGACGACAAAACAGACGCCGTTTACACAATCTTGGAAACGGTGATGAAGGAAGATGCTGTAGAAAGAATAATCCTACACTGCAACAAATGCCGAAGCCAAATCCATCTAGTCGGATTTCAAGCACCAAACGAAAAGCAATAACACAAAAATCAAGCTAGTCTTTTTTCCATGCACATAGGCGTTGTACTTTTATCTTTAATGCACATGCTATGATAAAGTGGAGGCTAGTTTCCATAAAAGCCAGCGAACTTCTGATGGGCATAGCATTTCGTTTTGCCAGAAGATTCCTATTAGACAAGATGATGAACTTTGGAGCGTCAACAGCACGGTTTGCCGATTACTTCAAAGGCTTCGAAAACGTTGAGGCTATTAAGGAAATTTTCGGAGAAAAAACTGGAGAGATCCTACGTCATCTTACGGTTAAGTTCACTTGGGTGCGAAGCTACATGTGGGTAAACCCAAAAGATGGACATCTCACAGTCAGCACTTACTACTTGAATAATGGTGATAGGCTTGATATATATTTGGACGTGATCCATGAGCTTACGCACGTTAAACAATTCATGGACGGAAAGGAACTTTTTGACATGCACTATGATTATGTCGATAGACCCACGGAAGTTGGAGCCTACAGGCATGTGGTTAAAGAGGCTAGACGCCTAGGGTTAAGTGATGAACGAATCTGCGAACATTTAAAAACCGAATGGTTGAGTGATAACGACTTGAAACGACTAGCAAGAACCCTGAACGTAAAATGCGAGGAACAGGCACATGCTTTGCAGAGACAAGTATGATTCTTTTCGATAAGAAATTTTTTTATCCCGAACTCATTCCGGATACTGTTCTGATTCAGATTCCGAATTCATAGGCATTAAATAGTTATCTTTGCAACTTTGTGATTCCGCATCATAAGCGTAATCGATCGGTCGAAAATGAAGTAATGACTGACAATGGAATCCCCCTTGTTGCCCGAGTTTCTTGTCTTTCTAGGTATCGAGGTATTCCTAATGCTGAGTCTGCTGAACTGTCTCTTAGACGATAGGCTTCCCAACGCGTTTTCATACATCTATCAAATAGCTGCCCTCTTTGGATTTGGACATCTCGTCATCAGCAGAGAATTCTTTAGTGCCTTCGGTGATCATGTAAGGTTCTGGTACGGTCTAATCTATCTAATAGCAGCTTTAGCTAATGTCGTAGCTATCAATGTCTACTTTGGCGTTGTAAAGCGACTATGGACTCTCGCCAAAGCTTGGTTAGGCGCCGTTATCTTTCCAGCAATCGTGATTTCCATAGTCTTCGTTTTCGATTACGGCATTGTCCAGAGAGCTACGTTGCCCTTACAAATTGGTCTAATCGTTTCTGCCATCGCTACAAGCCTCAGCATTGCATATCCCTTAGTCCGAGCGGTCGATCGATCAAAGAAATCGGGAAAGAAAGGAGGTGAGAACTAAAAATGACAAAGGTAGTGTTTAAGAAACCAGTGAAATTGCTTATACTGCTATTAACATCTGTGCTCATAACCACCGCAAGCGCCGCTGTCTACTACTCCATCATGATGCAACCGTCTATAACTATTACTGGAGCTACAATAGCTTTCGCGCAAGGAAATGACTGGCCAAGCGGTTCAACATTGGGAGCCAACTCAACTTGGGTTAGCTTAGCCCTTAAGGCATATCCGAACGCAACTTTGACATATGAGCAACCCCTCAACGTGAGCAACACTGACTCAGCTAGTCACACTTTTAGACTGCGCCACGTTTCGATTACGCCTGCTTCTGGACAGCCACAGGTTGGCAACTTTACATTCATCAACTTTATCGTAATGGACACAGACGGAGTTTCTCAAGCTTCGTTCAACTACACAACAACAAGCACAACATGGAATACACCGTCGCCAACATCATATTTGACCTTGCCGGGCAGTACACAATGGATTATCTATGTTGAAACAAAGGCTACGGCTGGAGCAAACAGTGACATCGTGGCTAACATGCAAATAGCAGTAGACGTGCAGGAGTAATCTCCTCCCTATTTTTTTTTAAAATCTAGGTGAGACTATCTATGATCAGAGTAAATGTAAGTCCCTATCATAAAAAGATTCGACATTTGATTTGGCTAGTTTTAACTGTCTCAATTTTGTTATGTCACTCAATGTGTAACGTGGCTGGAAACCCACATTCCCTAATCACGAAGCAAGCTTATGCGATGGTTACTTCGCCCTCTGTCATTCTTAAAGAAGGTAACTATTCTGGCGTAAGCACAATCTGTGCAAACAATACAAGCGCAAACGTTAATGTTACAGCTCCGCTGTTTGATTACGTGGACAACAGCAATTCTAATGTAGATTCTAGTCCTGAAGAAGGAACGCATTCAAATTTTACTGCTCAACAGTATGGTCCAGACCTACTCTATGACACCTTAACTGAAGAAAGTACAGTTATGAATGTCAACGATACTGAAAACTTTGTAGATAACAATGTAAGTGACGTAGATGGAAGTCCAGACAAAGGTACGCACAGCAACTTTACTGCACAACAATATGAAGACTCTTTCTTTGACACTTTGACAGAAGAAAAGACAAATACTAATTTCTTAGTAAAAAAGGGAACGTTCACAAAAGCCACAACTACTGGAACTCAAGCAATTACCGGTATCGGCTTTGAGCCCAAAACCGTTATTTTCTGGTGGACAAGACAAACGTCATTCGGCGAACTAGCCGCAATCCATGTTGGTTATGGCTTCGCAACCCATTATGGAGCAGCATATCAAAATTTTGGTGTTGCATCTGCCTCAGATGATAATGCCGCCTCTTCAAATACTGGAAGACGAAGGTCTGAGACATATTCTATTATTATCTTGTCTTCTGGAACACCAACAATGACCGCACAGGCGAGTGTAACAGCGTTTAACGGTGATGGATTCGATTTAAACTGGCAGGCAAACGAAGTTAGAGCAGACATTATACATTATGTTGCTTTGGGTGGAACTGATTTAACTGATGCAAGAGCAGGTTCACTTAGTTTAACTGCATCAACTGGAACACAAGATGTGACGAATGTTGAGTTTCAACCTGATTTTGCAATGTTTCTTTGGACTTTTACCCAAGCAGTAGATACTGGGACGGCTAACGCAGAAATAGGACTAGGATTCGCAGTATCTTCAACAGAAAGAGCGGCAATCGTCGCTAATTCTGAAGATGCTAGACCTACAATGGACACTTGGCGACAGCAAAGAACTGACTCCTGCATTCTTCTCTTAACCCCCACATCAGGCGCTCAAGACGCAATTGTCGATTTCAGCCAATTTCTGACTAACGGCTTCAGACTTAACAAAATTGATGCGCCAGCGTCGGCTACTCCGATCTTTTACCTTGCACTCAAAGGCGGAGACTATAATATTGGAAGTTTTAATTCGCCGACTTCAACAGGAAACCAAGATGTCACAGGCGTCGGTTTTCAACCAAATCTAGTTATGCTGTTAACTCAAGGACGTTCAGCATCAACTGCAATAGGCGCGCATGCCGAGTTGGCTTTAGGTGCGGCAACTTCCTCATCAGAAAGAGGAATGACATGGTTTGAAGACACTGATGCTCTAGCGGATTCAGACAATGAACAAGAAACATCACAGACAAGAGTTATCCAATGGCGAGATAGAACTGCCATTAATACTTTTACTCTTCGTGGCTCTGCAGATTTTGTTTCGTTTCTATCTGACGGATTTAGAGTGAGTTGGAGCAATGTTGAAACGGCTGGAAGACAAATTGTCTACGTTGCATTTGGCGGCAAAAGTTATGAATTGGACTTGGAAACTCAATGGACAACCGCCGACCCCATTCAAACATACGAATATTTATGCATAAAAACAGGAACACTCAATGAAGAAAATCTAAGAGTTGACGTATGGAATGGAACAGACTGGATAACACTCACTTCAGCTTTGACTGCGAGCGCATGGAACAACTTCTCTATTAGTTCATATCTGTCTTCTGCAACGTTAACGATAAGATTCAAAGGAGCCACAGAAACAAATGACACAGCACAAAGCACATGGCAAATAGCATGTTCACTCTTGCACACTTGGAGCCAACAAACAAATAATAAGCTTGACCTAGAAATCCAATGGACCGATGTTTCCTACACAAGGACAAATAAGGAATTATGCATCAAAACAGGAGATGGAACTTGGGGTGCAGAAGACATTAAAATTGACGTGTGGAATGGTTCTACATGGATTACAGTCATAAGCGATTTGCAACCAAACGCTTGGAACAACATTTCCGTAGCATCATACTCAACAAGCGCAACGTTCACAATAAGATACAAAGACGGCACAGAAACAGGCGATACTAACCAAGACAGCTGGAACATAGATGCGGCACTTCTACACGCTTGGACCGAATCAACTTATGACTACGTTCTCCAAGTTGTCAACCAAGCTACAGATAACTGGACAATCAACCTGCAAGTCTACGATGCCTCAAACATTGCACCGCGCTTACTAAAAACGACAATAAGTTTTCACGATGGCAACTCAAGCGACCAAATAATCGTTAACAACGGCATTATAGCCCAAGCGGAAGGACAGCCATACAGCTTGGCAGGAAACACAACCATATATATAAGCATGAGGAACCTCCAAGCAAACGCAACCGGAACATCATACCTGTACGCTTACTTAAAAATCCGAGTACCCGACAAATCTACGTACTCGCTGTACATAATCACTTTCGAAATCACATAAGTTGGAATCCTAACCTCACAACGCAATCGCATTTTCAATACAAGCCTCCAATTCATAGGGTAATGTCAAAGATAGCTCTTTTTTGATGAGAATGTTTATATCACGGTTTATGCTCTATTCAGACTTGCGATGTGATATGTCTCAGACCGTACATATCGTATCTGTGTTGAGCACAAATACAGAGGGAAGATATAGAATGGGAAACAACGCGAAAGAAGTTCAAGTCAAACTGATGAAGGGTCTCCTCGACCTAATAGTCTTACAATTCCTCAACACACAACCCATGCACGGATACCAGATAATCACAAAGATCGCTTATTCTAAATCAATTTCGCATGTTATTCTGATCCAAATTCTGAATTCATATAGACCAAATATTGACATCTGCAACCTTGTGAGCGCGCACCATAGTCATAATCGGTCGGTCGAAACGAAGTTTGGAAAGGAAGAAGGTGCGAACTGGAATTGATAGAGATACTGTCTGAGAAACCAGTGAAATTGCTTATACTGTTATTAACATCTGTGCTCATAACCACTGCGAGCGCCGCTGTCTACTACTCCAACATGATGCAACCATTTGTAACTGTTAGTGGGGCTACGATAGCTTTGGCGCAAGGGAATGACTGGCCAAGCGGTTCAACGTTGGGAACTAACGCAACTTGGGTTAGCTTAGCTCTTAAGGCATATCCGAACGCGACTTTGACATATGAGCAATTCCTTAACGTGAGCAACACTGACTCAGCTAGTCACACTTTTAGACTGCGCCACGTTTCGATTACGCCTGCTTCTGGACAGCC
>Ga0209323_10003110_pt1 | contig 11081 bp, 14 predicted proteins | sample Rifsed19ft2_FD_184014 | JGI IMG/M metagenome (GOLD analysis project Ga0209323, IMG submission 184014) | Soil microbial communities from Rifle, Colorado, USA - sediment 19ft 2 (version 2) | ecosystem: Environmental > Terrestrial > Deep subsurface > Rock core/Sediment | place: Rifle, Colorado...
CCTCTCAACTTCAAGCTCCACTGGCAAGCCTTGGCAGTCCCATCCCGCCCAAAAAGGCATGTAGTAGCCTTGCATTGTTTTCCATCGGTAACGCAAGTCCTTAATAGCGCGACCTCTTGAGTGTCCAACATGCGGAATACCATTGAGCGTTGGCGGGCCTTCGACAAAGCCTGCTAAGCCAATGTTGTTTTTTTCGCGGAATTCAGCCAGCTTCTTTCTGGTTTGGTTTTGGTTCCAGAATTCGCGGATTTCCTTTTCAAGTTCAAGCGGGCGGTAATCTATCGTCAGGCTTGCGGCAGAATTAGTTTTGAATTTGGCGGTCACCTTTCATCACATAGCACCCGCAAACAACCCAAAATAACAATATAAACATATAACCTTTTTGAATCAGCTGTCTGCTCTTTTGCTCTCTGCGAGACCTAGACCCCCTTATAAATAGACTCAACAATATATTCGATTAGCATTTAATGGAAAGAGATGCGATAGATGAGAGGAGTATCTGTTATCATTGATGACTCAGACGAATATCTGGGAATAGTAGTTGGAAACGACCTTGTTATAGGAGGGCTCTTAGCTCGCCCAATCAGACAGTATGTTGGAAAAACGGTTCATATGAAGAAGTTAAGTAAAAACATGAAACGTAGTGTAGCAAAGCTTTTCGTCGAAACATATCTGAAACTACGTGAAAAATATGATCTGAAACTAAAATGTGGAAAAAAAGAAAGGATAATTTCTCAATTGCGGACATTAATTGAAACTTCAGTTAAAGAAGGAAGAGAGCTACCCCCATTCTATGTAGATAAAGGCATAGAAATCTTGCTTCGAAAGAATATACACCCGATCTATTTTCGATTTTTGACCATCTACACAGATAAAGATAAAACCCTCTGTGCGGACATCCTTGCGTGGCTTAATCTGAGGAAAAACCAAAGTAGGTTTATATGGAGCAAAATAGCTAGTCAAATTGAGGAACTGGATATTGGCTAAAAGCCCACTAGATGAATTGGCACAAATTCTAGACGAGAGAAAGCTCAAACGAAAGACCTTCCTGGCAGTGTTACTAGATTCCTTAGATCCCATAAGCGAAAAGAGTCGTGAATGGTTTGAATATGAAACCAAGGCAGTTAGTAAGGAAATAGAAGTACTAGGAACAATTATGCCTGAAGAAACACCAACTTGGAAGGCTGAACTCGAAGATATCAAGAAGAGATTTGAAAGTGCCCTTCAGTACATTGAGGAAGTAGCCAAAAAGGCCAAGAAGGGAGAACTCCGATCAGTTGGGGATGTTTATAGACAGCCACCAAAGAAGCAAGCTAACGAACTTCAACTTCCTCAATTAGTTATTCCAGCCAAAAGAGAGAGAACTCCGTTAGATGCAGCGCAAAGCATACTAGCGATATGGGATGCTACTTCTGATCTGGAAAATCTTGTGAATAAGGTAGAACTTGAAGCTATCCGAACCTTGAGACTAAGGCAAATTATGAGAAAGGAAGTAATTAGTTAGAGCGTGCCAAATGGAAAGTGCAACTATTTTTTCGTTGGAGAGCATTTCTGATCTATAGTAGGTTTCCTTTGTAGTTGATAGAAGCAGGACAGCCTAAACATCTGTCGCTCATGTAAAGTGTGCAGTTGCCACAGTCTACATTGCATAAATTGAGTTTCTTTTTTTCAATGTTCGGTTTTATGGGCACTATCAAGGAGCGATCCGGCGTTACTATGAGGTCGAACTCCATATTTTTAACTGGCAGATTCCTTCTCAAATGCGAATCAACACAGGACAATATTGACCTAATGTTTTCTCCGACCAATAGTACAGTCATGTTGAATCTTCCAGAGGTTAGGAAACTGTTCAAATACATGGGGCATTTTTCCAGAAATCTCAGTATCTCTTCCACATTGTCTGTTGAAATGTCAAGTTTAGCAAGAAACAATTGAGTCTTCTTGACATCGGTTCCGATCATGTGGGTCAATACTGCTTCTTCTTCAAGCTTGTGCATTCTTGCGCTTACAGCAGGTTGCGAAATCTTTAGACGTTTTGCAAGTTCAGTATGAGATACGTGCGGATCTTCGTATAATATGCAAAGGATTTTTTTGTCGATGTTATCAATTTTTCTGGTCAAGAACATTCACCTTGAATGTTGACAGCTTATGTGAGTACACGCTTACTGATATATTTTACCTCTCAGCTATAAGCACAATTTCCAATCTGCCTATCAATCATAATGGCAACGTTTATAATTGCCAAGCCGCATTATATTACTATTGCTTTTAAGGGGACTTAATGGAATATGGTTGCACAAGAAACTTGGGAAAACAAATGTTGCCGTTGTGAAGGTGACGTCAAAGTAAACCTTTTTCCAGGAAGAAGAGCTTGCCACGTAACTTGTGGTCCCTGCATGTATCCTGAAGACTGGGGCAAATGTGCCTCGTGCGAAATCGTCGGTCATTGTGCATACGCGTTGGATTATCTTAAGAGCCTTAAGCCTAACGGGTTGAAAAAAGGATGCTATTTTGAAGGGCAGTTGACAGGCGAAGAAAACCTGTATCAAACAATGAACTTCGTGAATGGGCAACAGCAACTCGCACGCACAGTTGGCGAAGATGAATATTTGGAAAGTTTAAAGAAAGCAAATTCTCGGAGCCCTTGTCTTAAGAAATAGCCTTGCCCAATTCACCAACACAATTTGAGCATCGGATCTTAGCTAATACTTCATGTCTTCCCGTGCACATGCGCTTTGCAGGCAATTATCTTTCTATGGATTCGTATTGCCCGAAAGAATGATAACCTATATCATAACCCTCTTTCTCGCAGAACTCCAAAACTTTTGCCATCGCTCTTAAATCAATCGCTTTCAATGTTTCCTCATCTGGTCCAACAACTTCGATGATCATGCCCAATCCGCCTATGCCGCAGCCTGAATAAACATTCTTGTAAATCCGCACATCATACTCTGGAGAAAGCCGCATGTCTTTCACTATCTCCTTGACCTTGTCGATCAGTGTATCGATTTGGCGTGGTTCCGTCGCTTTGGTGAAGTAGATTTCCCTGCAGCTTATCCGGAGCATCTGCGTCACCTTGGAACAACTAGCGTTACTGTTTCCTTTATTCCATGAACTTTGCGGATTCCGTCGAATATGAATTTGTCAAGTTCTTCCATTGTGTCAAATGAGACTTCAACGTGCAAGTCATAGATGCCATAGGTCAAGGAGGCTTGCTTGACTCCAGGCATGTGCTTAACTTTTTCCAGGGCTTCCTTGTCTTTGCCTGTTTCAACTTTCGCTAATACATACGCAACTATCAACTTCAATACCAACATTGTAAACATGGTTTTCTGATCTTATCAGTTTTTCGGAAATATCCCTTCTTGGCAGTGGTGATGACCTACAAATCTAAATCGGTAGTGAACGCAGCACAAAGCATTCTGCGCTCTATTTGTTTGGTTTTCTGCCAAAACCTATTGAATTCCAGACGCGTTCGTGAACATAGTAAATGGCGATTTTCGTAAGGAGTTCCGTTAGCGCAACTCCGCCGCTTACAACTAGGTTTCCCGTGAATAATAATACCAGAAGTGTTGTGGTAAGAGCTGCCACAATCCTCCATGAAACCGCTTTCGCTATACTTCTTGCGTGTGTTTCCATAAGCAAACGCCTCTTCTTAGGGTATTCGTAAACATGTAGCTTAAAATGCTTCACTATCAATGGCAGTACAACAGAAACATTACTAACCACGTATAGCTCTTTTTGAACAAGCTTCGTTGCTTAGGCTGAATGTTGCCCTCTCCACCAAAGTATGCACGAGTAAATCGATAATACGATTACAATCAATTCCACTCCCGCTGAAGCGTATCCACCATAGAAGGGGTTTCCATATGTAAGCGGGTAGATCACGTAGGGCATTTCGGCATGAGTGAACATGTCAAAGAATATGTGGCTGAGACCGCCGAAAAGGCTCCACAGGTACACGGTTTTTAGGGAATATCGAACTTGATGTGGCTTAAGCCTTAGACCATTGTATATGGACCATAACCTCTGTTCAAAGAAACGCTCCACCATAAAAACTCCAACCGCGACTAGGATCGGGTAAATAGTTAATGACATTGCAAAACCATGCCAAATTCTATGGTCTAAGGGTTCTCCCAACAGCAAATAGTAAAGCACCTCTAAATCAACAAAAGTAGCTGAAACCACCAAAGCCAATAGGTCAACCCTTCGCTTGTCCTTGAAATACAGGGACATGACGGCTAATCCATGAAACGGAGTTACTGGCATGTCTGACACGACTAAAGTGCTATTTTTCTTCCGTCAAAGTAGCGTTTCGAAATCCCAAACTCGCCTTTAACTTCTTTCAGTTGATCTCCTGTGAACACTGGACCGTCTATGCACACGCGATACTTTCCTATAACACAACTTCCGCACAAGCCTATGGCGCACAACATCAAACGCTCCAAACTCGCTTCCAAAGCTATTCCATGCTTCTCGGAGATTTCCAGAACTTTCTGCATCATCCGTTCAGGTCCACAAGTGTAAATTACGTCAAAATTCTCTTTGGCTAGAAGCGTTTCCAGTGGTGCCGTTGCGAGGCATTTTATTCCATAGCTGCCATCCTCGGTTGTCGCGACAATATTCCCCTTGCCACACAACATTTCAAGCTTGTTGATAAGCAATAATTCCTCTCTTGTTTTCGCGCCTATGATGAACCTGAGCCTTTCTACTTTGGACACTATTCTTTTGGCTAAGAACAATAACGGAGTTATGCCTGTTCCGCCACCAACCATAATGATCTTTTTTGCCTCGATTGTGAAGCTGTTTCCGAAAGGCCCACGCACCCCGATTGCATCTCCAGCTTTCAGTTTGTGCAGTGCCTTGGTTGCTTCGCCTACATTCTTAGCTATGATCGAAACTGTTCCATCCTTCTCCGCATCCAATACGCTTAATGGGATTTCATCCACGCTTGGAATCCAAATCATCAGAAACTGTCCAGGCTCAGCCTTTGCGCATTGTTTGTCTTTGAACGTGAACGTTTTCACTGTTGAGCTTTCGCTTTTTACGCTGAGAAGACGTGTGACTCTGTGTTTGTTAGCTGCGATGTGATAAGCCGACAATATCCTCTACACTCCCATAATCTTTCTTTTTCAAGTAAGCCTCTATTCCCCGTGCCACGGCTCCAAAAACTCCGAGGCCTTTAAGCGCTATTGCTGTGCCAATCTGAACCGCAGAGGCTCCAGCTAACATGAATTCCACGGCGTCGCGCCAATTTGCCACTCCGCCACACCCAATGATGGGAACTTTAACCGAGTCATAAACCTCGTAGACACATCGTATCGCTATGGGCTTTATGGCTGGACCTGACAAGCCGCCTACTCTGTTGCTTAGTATCGGCATAGCCGTCTCTGTGTCTATTGCCATTGCTCTAACCGTGTTTATAACGGTAAGCGCGTCTGCACCTGCTTTGACTGCGGCTTCTGCAATTTCCGTTATGCTGGTCACGTTTGGAGACAGCTTAACAAATACGGGTTTTTTAACGGCAGTCTTAACTTTGCTCACAACTTTCTTCAAGATTTCGGGGTTCTGTCCAATTTCTGATCCCGTCTCCTTAACGTGTGGACATGAAACGTTAAGCTCAACAGCATCAGCCCCAGCCTCAACAGCTTTTTTGGTTACGGTTGCGTATTCTTCTTCTGAAAACCCGTAAACACTTGCGATAACAGGAACGTTCAGTCTGTTTTTTGCCGTTCGAATTTCGCCGGAAAACTCTTCTATTCCGGGATTCGGAAGCCCCATAGCGTTGATTATGCCGCAATTAGCCTGAACAACGGTAGGGTTCGCGTAGCTCCTGCGCGCTTTCAACCCGACGGACTTGGTGACTACTGCGCCAGCTCCGCCTTCAGCGATGCTTTCCAGCGTCTCTGCAGAATAGCCTAAAATTCCAGAAGCAAGCATCGTTGGATTGGCAAGTTTCAAACCCGCTAGGTTTACGCTTAGCCGAGTGCTTTTCAAGCGTTCATTCTCCAAAGTGTTTTTTCGTTAAGGGTTTATCGTTCTGGCAAGATAAATCTATGTTTCACTGGATACGGCACAGGTTACAGACTACATTGGGATTGTGCGAACTTTGAACGGTTTTTTCTAGAGTATTCTTCTATCTGATCTTGCAGCTAGGTTTTGCTGCTTTTCCTCTCTTCTGCGAAGAATGGGAATTCCTTGAGTTTTTCAGCCATTTCTCTTAAACGTTTATCCACCTTGTAATTTACGGTTCCCTCATCAAAACTTCCGTCTTGACGTTTTTCCCCACCCTTGACTCCTGTCAGAACCTCTATTCCTTCGTCGATGGTTTTTACGGCATATATGTGAAATTTCCCCTGCTTGACGGCATCCACTATTTCCTCTTTCAACATGAGGTTTTGCATGTTGCTTTCAGGTATCATTACTCCTTGCTTGTCAGTGGCGCCTTTAGCCTTGCAGACTTCGAAGAAACCTTCAATTTTCTCGTTTACTCCGCCAATCGCTTGAACTTCACCCTTCTGGTTAACGGAACCCGTCACCGCAATATTTTGTTTTATTGGCAGATCAGACAACGCCGACAGGATCGCATAAAGCTCAGTGCTTGAAGCACTGTCACCTTCCACTCCTTCATAGTTTTGCTCGAAAACCAAGCGTGCTGACAGGCTGAGAGGCTTGTCCATGGCGTACTTTCCGTTCAAATAGCCGCTTAGGATTAAGACGCCCTTTGTGTGGATCGGTCCTCCCATTTGAGCTTCTCTTTCAATGTCGATGACTCCTTCTCGACCTAGACCCACGCTGGCGGTTACGCGTGAAGGATTTCCGAAGGCGAAGTCGCCTAAGCCTATTACTGAAAGACCGTTGACTTGGCCTACGTTTTCCTTGTCCGTGTCGATGAGAAGTATTCCGCGTTTTATCATTTCTTGGATTTTTTCTTGGATGAGTTTTGAACGGTAGACTTTTTCTTCTATAGCCTTTTTCACATGCGCACCACTGACGAATTCTGCTTTGTCTTGAGTAGCGTAGAAGTTGGCTTCACGGATGATGTCGGCAACCTCAGCAAACCTAGTTGAAAGCTTCTGTTGATCCTCAGCCAGTCTGGAGCTATGTTCGATCAGCTTGGCCAAGCCTGAACCATCAAGGTGTTTCAGATTCTCTTTTTGGCACAGCATACACACAAAAGCTGCGTAGCGTTCCACGTTCTCGTCTGTCCGCTCCATTGTTGTGTCAAAATCTGCTTTAACCTTGAAGAGCTCGTTGAATTCCATGTCTAAAACATACAATGCCTGATACAGGTACGGATTGCCTATTAGAATTATCTTGGCATTTAGAGGAATTGGCTGAGGTTTCAAGCTCTTCGTCGTGATGAAACCTAAACGTTCTTCCGCTTCTTCGATAACAATGCGTTCGCTTTTAAGCGCCCTTTTCAACCAGTCATATGAAAAAGGATTGCGCAGCAACTCTTCAACTGGAAGAATCAAATACCCCTCGTTGGCTTTGTGCAATGATCCGCTGCGGATCATCGTAAAGTCCGTGACAAGCGCGCCAAACTGCGCTTCTTTTTCCACTCGACCAAAAAGGTTCTGATAGGTCGGATTAGATTCCATTACTACAGGAGCGCCTTTAACATCCGCGTTATCAACAACCACGTTTACTTGATAGCTTCTGAAGAAAGTTTCTCTAAGCCAAGGCATTGGGAAAGGAAGCTGTGGTGCTGCTTCAGGACCTTTCATGAACTCGGATAAGTTGTCCAAAATATCGTTCTGAACATCTTTTAGATACGCCGCAACATCTGGCATGTTTTGATATTTGTCCGTGAGGTCAGCCACGAAACGGCCAATTGCGTAAAGGGCGACTTCTCGGTTTAGTTTTGCGATTTCTTCGTGGATTTTTCTGTCCATGCCTCCGACTTGTCGCATGGCACTTCTTAGTTCTGATTCTAATTGTTCTCTTTTTTTCTGGATTTCCTCTCTTGCTTTTGGAGGCAAAGCCATTAGCTCTGCGTCGCTGACTGGTTTGCCCTTCATCACAGGGATTAGAAGCAGTCCAATGGGTGCAGTTTCGATGAGGAAACCTGCTCTTTGGGCTTCAGTGTTGAGTTGATCAATGAGTTCTTTTCTTTGATTTTCCAGCGTTTTGATTGTTGCTTCTCTTCTTGCAGCGTAGTCTTCGCTTTCAAACGCTTTAGGAAGCGCGCTTCTCACATTTTCGATGAAATCTTTCATGTCTTTTTGAAACTCTTTTCCCTTGCTAGGAGGCAGTTTTATTGCCTTGGGTTCGTACTCGTTGGAGAAGTTGTTTACGTAGCACCAGTCAGAAGGTACTGGTTTGGAACGGGCTGTTTCCTCTAGAAAATTCTTAACTGCTGTTGTTCTGCCTGTTCCGGGGAAGCCGGCAACGTAAATGTTGAATCCGCGTTCTCTGATTTCTATTCCGAACTTTAAGGCTTTTACGGCTCTTTCTTGACCGATAATCTGTTGGAGAGGCATTACGCCTTGTGTGGTTTCGCAGTGCATTAGGTTGGGGTTGCATTCTTTTCTGAGGCTTTCAGCAGGTAATTCTTTTATCATTTCACACAGTCTCTCCTTTTCTCGAAAAATGTGCTCGTGCACGTTGAGGGCAATAGGTAGCGTTAAAATATAAATATTCTCTATATGCATGCAGAGCCTAAACTGGTTGCCTTTGGAAATTGGAGGAGTTGTGATTTAAAGGGTGTCTTCTGATGAAGAGGCGTTAGAGAAAATCAAAGGCAGTGCTTTATGGATGATGAAGGCTGCAGGTTTTGGAATTCCGGGCCAACTGAAAGTTCTGGTTGATCCCGAACTGCCTTTTATGGGGTATTCAACTAGGAAAGGCGGCGAAAACATAATTGTAATTGCAGGTAAGGCGTTACAGTCCGGCATGGTTGAAGGATTGCTTGTGCATGAGATGGCGCATATTTACAGAATTAACAAGCTTCATCCATCGCATAATAGTAAATTGTTGGACAAAGTTGGATACTCCGTCATTAACCAAAGCCATTTGACGAAGGATTATCAGATCAAAGTTATTCAGCAAGCAGTTAATCATATTCAGGATTTGTATGCTGATGACGTCGCCTTTAAAGTATTTCGCATTGGCAAAATATTCGCAGGCGATCAAACTTTCAACTTTTTCTTAGACTGGATGACTGAAGAGCCACTCAATTCTAAAGAGCGTAAAGCGGTGTGGCTGAACATTGGCATAATGCTAAACAACTGTTTCGCACTAAGCAACATGATAAGGCATGGAGTACTAGACGTTGATCATCAAGCAGAAAATAGAATCAAGAAATTCCTGTCTCGAACTGATAATCAAATGAGAGAAGCGTTTGCCTACTTCAGAGACTTTATGATAAACTTGAAAGAGGACGTGACGGAGAAAGATTTCGAGGAAGACTTGACCAATTACCTAACAAAGGTAGTAGAACTCGGGGGCTGACTTGTTAAACGAAAAGCGTGAACCGGCAAAAGATATTATTTGCCGAAGCCAGTGTTTTTCAGATGTAGAACGTGTCTGATTGCAGGAGAAGGCAAACATGGATGGGCGGGTGCATGATTTCCTTGAAGAAATAGCTGTAAGACTTCCCGGTTTTGATATTCATCTTAACAGAGAAATTTTGGCGCTGCTGGACAAAACAGGCTTGAAGGTTAATGAAAGACTGCGTTTTAGTAGGTCGGATAATAATTTTTATCCAATGATGAGCATAGACACAAATTCTGAAAACAAGAGAGTATCCGCTGGATTCTTGACTTCTAAAGGCTGTAAACACGAAGTAATGATAGAAAATACGACAGGTAAGATAAAAAAGAACCCTCTCAAATACTCACATCTGAGCATCGATGATATCACAGACAGATTCAACAAAAATGCCATTATGATATACGGCCTGGACCACATTGGTTTCAATTTGCCTTGGTTCTCTTCCGGTATTCATCCACTGATAGAGAATCTAAGACGTGATTTTTCATCTAAATGTCTTTATCACAAATTTCCAACAGGAGAACCTTGGGACTTTATACTTCCTAGCGTAATCAATGAAATATCAAGCTCAGAAAAAGTTGACTATTCCAAGACACGAAAACCGAAATTTGAAATAGTCTCATTTAGTGCCTCATCTGTTCCTTTGATCCAATTTGACGTACAATGTGATGAGAAATACGAAGTGTTTTCTCGGATATTTCCTGAATCTATTGATGATAACCAGTTAAGAAACATCTGGATATATATTGAAAATCCGTACAATGTTGACATTTGCTTTGTACTAAACGAAAGCAGCAATAGCGATTGGAGCTTTTATTTCAAAGACAGTCGAATCCTTTCATGAAATACATGCTCCATATCGTTTGAAGAGGCCTGAGCCTTGGTTGATTTCCGCCATGAGAAAGCCGGCTTCTCGCTTTTTCTTCATTCGCATTACCATTTATCAAAATGCATTTTCTGCTCTACGTTAACCGAATGCTGCTCAACTGGTTTCACATTTTTGTTTGGGTAGCCCAAGGCGATGTAGCACGGAATTTCATAGTCTTCTGGAACTTTTAAAACCGCCTTAAGATGTTTTGACTCTTCGTCGAACGGGATTCTTGTTACGCCGCCTATGCCCTCTCCCGCTGCGACGATCAGTATGTTTTCGATACAGCACCAAACGGACGCGAACCCATTTAACCCGGATAGGTTGTCTGATTTTAAAAGTGGCCATTTTTGACGGAAACAGGGTATGATGAGGCATCCTGCGGTCAACAGCATTTTGTACTGTTTCGGGATAGCAGTTAAGTACATTTCACGTTGCGGTTTGTCGGAGTATTGCCAATTGTCTAACATTTTCTCTATTTCTTCATGGGTTATGCGCTTTTCAACCTTGTCAATAGCCGCTATCCTCGTTGGCATATCATTTACGATGATGAATTCCCATTCTCTCATGTGATCGTTTGAAGGCGCATGCAGTCCAGTACCCAAAATTCTCTTGATAACGGCAATGTCTATTTTCTTATCTTCAAAATCCCTAACCGTTCTCCTTGAATAAATAGCCTCATAAACGTCCATACTCATTTACCTTACTTCATTTT
>Ga0209323_10003112_pt1 | contig 11074 bp, 6 predicted proteins | sample Rifsed19ft2_FD_184014 | JGI IMG/M metagenome (GOLD analysis project Ga0209323, IMG submission 184014) | Soil microbial communities from Rifle, Colorado, USA - sediment 19ft 2 (version 2) | ecosystem: Environmental > Terrestrial > Deep subsurface > Rock core/Sediment | place: Rifle, Colorado...
TTTTGCTCGAGGAGCCATATTACCAAACCCTCCAGCTCAACTTGTGGCATACCTGCCGGCAAGCCGAAGGGTTCGCTGCTCAGGCTCTGGCGAGCGACAACTCGCTAGAGTCTTCTTTCATTCTATCCGGGAAAGAAATTCTGGACCGAATTCTGTACCCGGCCGTTTTCGAATCAACGTAAGTCCAAGCGCGCCCGGCAGGACTCGAACCTGCAACCCCTGGTTCCGAAGGTAAACCGTTTCAATTTCGGGGCGCAGTTCATTGTTGCGTAAAGTCCGACGCACAAGGAGCTTGAGTCAAGCAGCAATCGGCTTCGACTTGCCAACGATGTCCATGTTTTACAGCGATTCGCAAGAAAGTGAATCGATTCTGTACCGGATTGTGTACCTCAAATGAACGCGACGCGCGTGAACAAGGGCTGTCGTAAAGCGGCGGATTGGTGAAGCGATTCACGCGTTTATGAGTTCTCGGGACTTTCTATGCGGCCCGGTGCGTCCGGAGACACCAGCCGGCCGCCGCTAACATTAGCATCACCGCAGTTGTTGGCTCGGGGACTGCGGCATTCGCGCTGGCAGCCGCACCACTGCCAGCGGTTTGGCCGAAGCTTGTATTCCAAGTACCATAGTCGGCCACCGTGACCATCTGGTCGCCGTCGGCGGCGAGACCGGTGCCGGTTTGGCTGAGCGAATCACGCCAGACAGTGTAGTCCGCCGCATCGACGATTCCATTGTTGTTGCCGTCGGCTGCCAGGACCACTTCTGATCCGAAGGAGGCTTTCCACACATTGTAGTCGGCGTCGTCGATGACGCCATTCAAGTCGTAGTCACCGGGCAGCGGTGGACCGAAGTACAACGCGAGGCTCGTGGGCGACGACAGCAGCAAGAATCCCTGCGCGTCGCCAGCCAACTCGAATGTGCCGACGATATTCGACGCGGTCAGCACTTCAATGAAATCGCCAATTTGCGGCGAGTATCCGTCCGATAGCGTGACGTCGAGCGCACCGTCAAGGTATGCCGTGCCGCCAATTGAAAGCGTGTCGTGCAGGCCAGCACCGACGCCCTGCAATTCGACGTGGAACACACTACCGAGGTGCTGTGTGAAATCGCCGGCGACGGTGAGTTCTCCCAGCGAAGTCCCCGGCGAGACGATACCTTCGTTGACCAGCGATGCTCGCACTTGCCCAGTGCCGCTTAGCTTCCCCGTAGGTTGAACGAGCGTGGCACCAGTCCCCGTGGTTTCCACGAGGTTCATTTCACCCTCTTCGACCACGGTGGCAGCGGCATACATCGGATCGGAATGCAGCTCCCACGTGCCGTCGCCGCGCTGGGTGATTCCGCCGCTGCCGCTGAAAACTTTGTGGAATTGGCCGGTGCCTGCTCCGGTCAAAGTCAATCCTCCACCCAAAGCACTAACGATCGAATGTTCTGCATCTTGGTCCAAGGTCGCAGTTTCTCCAGCCGCCACCTCGATCGTCGCCCCGCTGGCACCGACGGTGAATGCGCGGAAACTCGATCCGGCACCACCAGCCATCGCGATCGTGCCGCCATCAATCAGTAACTTCGTGGCGTCCAAATCCAAACCGCCGAAGGATTGATCCAAGGAATGCGCCAGCTCGAGTCGGCTGCCGCCGTATACCGAAACGCTGGAGGATTGACATTCGTTGTTGTCGAAATAGAGCTGGCTATTAAGGTCAAGCGTCACACCATCAGCGAGAATAGTGCTCCCCTGGTAGAAGCCGCGGCCGTTGAGCACGAATCTGCCGGTGCCCGTCAGTCGCAGCGCACCCACTTTCGGGCGGCCGCTGGTTAAACGACCTTGACCGACGATGTCCCCGTTGAAAGTCACCGGCCCGGCAGTGTTGTTGACTGCGATTAGATTGCTCCACAAGTCGATGCGGGTATTGAAGACGTGGCCACCGCTGCCCGATTCGATCCGGAGATCGCTGTTGCCGTCTGCTTCGTCGGCAAACGTCAGGCTCTCGCCCGCCCCGCCCGCCTGTCCCATCGTGAAGGCGGTGGTGCCATTGAGCGTCATTGCACCGACGGTCCGTGACCCGCTCCATCGGAGTTCCACGTTCGAGCGCCGGCTAGCGTGGGGAGCACCACTTGTTGGCGATCGTAGTTGGGTATCGCGCCTGACCAGTTTGCCGCCGTGTCCCAGGAGCCAGTCGCCGTGGAAACGAGGTTCCAAGTCGAACTGCTCGTTGACGGGGCGGTTTGCCAAACGCGGATCCAATCGGCCCGAGTTTCGTCCATTTGTCCACCGTCCCACTGGGCCGCATTCGGAGATCCCGGCCAACCTCCGACTGCGTAATTGAAAATCAAATACATGTTGTAGAAATCGGACTTGTAGTTGCCATGTTTGACGAGGGCGCCGTCAAAATAGAAATCCAAACCGGTCGAATCCAATTTCCAGCCGTAGTTGTGGTAAGCGGCACTGAGGTCGATGTTCCGATCGACCCAGAGAAAGTCGGATGGTGGTCCAGTGCCCGCCCAGAAATTATTCACCGAGTATGTGTCGTTTGTCGTTTCCGTCGTGAATAACGGATACTCCATGACGTCGATTTCCGGGGGCCAACCATCGCGCGGCATCCAGAAGGCCGGCCAGGAGCCGCGCCGTGTCGGCATCTTGATCCGTGCTTCGACGTAGCCCGACGACACGCGAAACGTGTTGTGTGACGAAAGCATGCCCGAGGAATGAGGCTTTCCGTTGGTCGACTCTTTCTTGGCCGTCAAGGTCACGGTGCCGTCGCCGACCGTCACACTGCTGTCGAGCATGTAGGCATCGTGATTGTGCGTGCGTCCTCATTGGTATTGGGTAGCCCACTTCACTGGGTCGATGCTTGTGCCGCTGAATTCATCGGCGTGGATCAATCGCCAGTTGCCGTCAGGCGGATCGGCCCACGACGTTGCCGCACAGCCAACGGTGGCGATGGCGAAAACGAGCGCAGCCAGAATGTTTCGCATGCGCCTCGATCTCAGCAATCGCTTGGAGCTTGTCGTCACCTCCTGCAAGCCTTCGACTGAGAGCGCATCAGCACCACACACGCAACCGCGAATAGTACAAGCCCGGCGGCACCGGGTTCCGGCACGGATTGGGTTTGAACCGCCAAACTACCTCCACCGCTGCCCATGCCAAAATTGGCCTTCCACACGGTGTAATCGCCCGGACCGATGGAGCCGCTGCCGTCGCCGTCGGCGCCGGTACCCATCGGCACGTTTTGGCCGAGGGTGTCACGCCATACGGTGTAGTCGGCGGCGTCGACTTTGCCGTTGCCGTTGTAGTCTCCGAGCAATCCGCCGGAAACGTATTCCACAAATCCTTCTTCCAGCACAGCGGCACCTGGGGCGCCGTAAAGGAAAGTCAAATCTTGCATACCTCCCGGCGAGAAGGCGTTACCCAACGAGACAGAATCACTCTGGCTGAACGACCTGATTCCAGTGAGATTCACCTCGCTGACGTTGTTGCTGTTGCTGTTGGGAGCAGGATCCCAGCCTGTGCCGACCGGGTCGTTGCCTTCACTGCTGTCGAGGCTGGCCCAACCGCCGGAATTGAGCGATCCAAGCGGACTGCGAATCTCGTAGTAGTCCATTTCGAGCACCGTGCTCTGAGGGTTGCGGATCGACACGACGCCGGTAGTCGTGTTCACTCGCAGGGTGAGCACCGTGGCCGGCTCGAAACTCAAGCCGTCGTACCAAGTGCGGTTGTTGACACCAATCGTAGAGGGCAAATCGTCGATGAACACTTTAATCTGTCCACTCGCGTTGGACAGCGTGTTACCGACGACGCCGGCATACATTGTCCGGTCGGCCTCCGCAAAGACGGTCGGTGGGGTCGCATAGGTCAGCGTGCTGGCAAGAATCGCGTCTTGCGCCCCGATGTCGGGCGCATCGGCCGGATTAGCGAAGAGCTTCGTGTTACCGGAGGAGAATCCCGCCCGAATGTTCCAATCTGGAGGACCGCCGCTGCCGTCCCAGAAATGTACATAGACTTTATAGAGGGAGCTCGGGCTTAGTCCCCCGAGCGTTGTCATGATCTCGGGCGCGTCCTCACCGTCGCCGTCGCCGGACTGGAAGATAGTGCCGCCGCTGGCGAAACCAGAGCGCGGGCCCCATAGGTTGTCGTCGGCGTTGGTCGCAGCAAACGCGGTGGTTGGAGTGGTGTTTGCCGTGCCACCGGAGATGCTCGCATCGACGTAGGTGAGTTGGGCCGACGCCGAGTGGCTAATAACCATAATCAGGCAGCACGCGAGCAATGGTCCAGCCGTCCGAACGGTCTTGGACCGGCTCCATGAGCGGCGAATGCCGAGCACGACCAGACCGATGCCCAATAGCGCGGCAGACGTGGGTTCAGGAACTCCGGCCATCACTGCGAAGGCGCCCTCTCCAAACATTGCGTCATAGGTGTTCTTGAAAGCACGAAAGTCGCTGTAATTCACGGCACGGTCTCCGGTCATGTCACCAAGCAAGTAAGCTTCTGCATTTGTTGTTACATTTAATGTCTTGTTTAGATTGTTGAGCAGAATGCCAAAGTCGGTCACGTCGATGCCGCCTATCCCGTTGAAGTCGCCCATCTGCATGGCCGTTCCGGTGTATTGAGGAGTGATGGTCAGCACGGACGAGTTGGCGAGCGTAAGCGAGATTTGCACGTCTTGCGTCGGGGTGCGAATCCAGGCATTGCCGAGATTCAAGCCGCCGGCTCCCAACGTGCCTCCGCTTGCACCGCCCGAAGCGTCCTCCGCTTCGCTGAGTGTGGCGGCAGCCGTGGGAAACGGCATCGTCGGTGCGGTGACATTCCAGACGTCGGTGTCGAATTCACCGCCGTCGTTGCCGTCATAGTTAGCACTCACCGAAAGCCAAGAGGCCGGGCTCAACGCGCCGGCGGCTGAATTGATGGAGTAGCTTACGACCTGCACGTTTTGGCCCGTGGCATTATTGAGCACGATTTGGCCGGTGTCGCGATTGACCGTGGCGGTGAGCGAAATGGCGGAACCGGCTTCGATGAAAGCCGCGCCATCGAGCCAGCTGCGATAGCTAAAGGCATTCGCACCGGGGATGTCGGTTGGATAGGCCGTTGTCGGCAAATCGTCGATCAGCACGTTGATTTGCCCGCCAACCGCGGTTGCCGTACCGACTTTTCCGAGCAGCATCACGCGGTCGCCTTCCGCGGTGAGCGTAGGAGGCGTCGTCCACAGTGCGGATGCCGCGCTGGTGCCTGCCACAGCGCTTGGCAGAAACGTCAGAGGACCGGTGCGATTGAAAACGGTGGGACTGCCCGAGGGAAGGCTGGCTTGAATCGTCCAATCCTGGCTGGTGCTTGACCAATACGCGACGTAGATGTCGTAGCTGTTTCCGGCGACCAATCCATTGCTGGCGTTGAGAGCCATCGTCAACTGAGGCGAGTCCTCGCTTCCCGGATTAGCAGTCGTCGATGATTCGAACACTACCGCATTGGAGCCAAACGCCCGATAGCCCCACTGATTGTCAACAAGCGACTGGAGCGAGTTTATGGCGCTCAGCGGGCTGAGATTCGCCACTCCGGAGAATCCGTCATCCGCCTCGACGTAAACGAGTCCCACCGCGAATGTAAGTCCCGTTGCCATCCATTGGAAACACAAGGCGGCGACCGCCGCAGGAAACAAATTGAGTTTGAAGCACCTGATTGCGTCGTTGAATCTTGTCATGTCTTCACTCCCGAAAAAGTGCAGGTCAGCAGCAGTGATTAGTGAACGACCGAGTTCTGATTGGAGTTGGCTGGGCTACTAACGGACGGAAATCCAATTGCTTGGCCAGGCATGGTCCGTAGCCAGGATCCGCAGGTCAGCCCGACGACGAACAGCGCCATCGTCGGCGGCTCAGGAACTCCGGCCATCGCCAGGGCGAACGCCCCTTGACCGTTCCATTCGTCGTATCCCTGCTTGAACAAGCGAAAATCGACGTAGTTGTTTTGGTAGTCGCCATTGAGGTCGCCCAGTTGATAGGCTTGTTCGGCAGTCAGGCCCGACAGGTCGGCATTCAAGCCGGCTAAGAACATTTGAAAATCGAGCAGATTGAGATCCCCGTCGGCGTTGAGATCGAGTGGTGGCAAAGGAGTCGTGTAGTCGCCCACCGAATAGAGCGCGAATCCATTCAGCACGACGCTTGCGCCCAAGCCGATCCCGTCGAGGGTGAATGTGACGTCACCGGTGCCGTTGTAGCCGAAGGCGACTCGGGAGGAGGATATGCCGATGGTGGGGTTCGCTCCGGAAATTGGATTGAGCGTTCCGAGATCGGCCCCGTTGAGCAGAATGTCGTACGTGAGCTGGTTGGCGTCGCGGTCGTGCGCGTAGAGGACCAATTGATAGTTGCCCTGAGCCAGATTTCCAAAGGTCAGCGTCATGTCGCCGTTAAGGAAAGTGAAATCGTCGGCGACGTCGCCGATCGGCCCAGCAACGTCGTCGCCGCGGTCGGCAAACTGGACGTCGCCGCCGCCCAACGTGACCGTCAACTGCTGGCCGCTGACTGCAGACGGCGAATCGTATGCCTCGCTTTGTGCATCGCCAGCCGGATTGGCGGCTCGCGTAAAGGCCAGGAAACCGGTTTGCACGGTCTGGCCCGACGATCCAAAGTCGATTGCCAGGGCCAACTGAGGATCGGGAAGCACAGGATTGACCAAACCGACTGCGTCCGTGTCGTAATTGGTGTACGTGGTGTATTTTCCGCGGAGCCAGAGCACCGCCGTGTTGTCCCCGTCCCACTCGGGCACGATCGGTCGAATGTTATCTACCGTGGAGTTGAACGTGATGGGCGTCCAATTCCAGGTGACGCCATTGTCCGCAGTTTTGCCTTTGAACAATTCGTAGTGACGCAATCCGTCGGCGCCGATCATTTGAGCCTTCGTGGCCGGATGTACTTCCGATGAAAGATAGACCGTGCTGGGATCATTGGGGTCGATCGACACCAAGCCGGTGTAGTCGTTTTCGGCCGCGTAGAGATACGATCCGGCATATGCCATTTGATTCACCTGCCAATGCGTACCGTTCCAGCGCCCATAGAAAAAGCGATGATCTGTGTCGCTGCCATTGGCGCGAGCTTGGAAAACGACAACAGGATTGCCGCCCGATTCGCTAGCCACGTCGACCGTCCAGGCCCGCCGCATTGCGGCCCCGTCAACCACGGTGCCCGCGGTGAACACCGGCGTCAGCGCTGCTGGCGCAACGCCATTGCCGTCGAATAAATCACTGTCGATGATGGAACCATTCGCATTAAACAATTGACCATCCTGCACGTAACCGTAATACACGCTGTTATCAAAGTCGCGCGGATGTCGTTCCGTCGTAATGAAGTGAATCCGGTCGCCACTGGTAAAATACCGAACGTACGGCCGATCGCCGCCGCCTCCCTCGGTGAGCAACTTCCCGCCGTAGGACCAGGTAGTTCCCTGGTTGTCTGAAATAAGAATGTTGGGGTCAAAGTTGTTGGAGCGTACAAAGTTGTACATCCGTCCGGCGCCGCCATTGTCGTTTGGCAAGTAGTTGAGATTGGAGTATGTTATCGACGCGTTGTTGTCGAAACTCTGCGGCGCATTCCAACTCGAGCCATCGCCAGGATCCGTGCTGATGCGGTAGCGCGACCGTTGCCCCGCCTCGCCGCCGGCGGCGTGCGTGCCGTACATCGCCAGATATCGGCCGTCCGGGCGGACGATGATCGCCGCCGAATTGTGGTCGTCGGCCGCCAGCGAGGGCTGAAGGACGAACCGCTCAACCGTCATGTCGGCCAAATTCAGGGTGGCGACGTCAATGTCGCCGCTACGCTCCGCGCCGCCGGTGCCGCTACCGTTGGCGACAGAGCTGACGAGTAATTGGTTGTGCGCGGCGTCGACGATCGCTCGCTCGTCTTCGAACCACGACCAGCCGCCGTTGTCATTTAACGTGATCATCCCTGCGGCCACGTCGTCGGCACCACTCGCCCGATTCGCCACGACCGACACGATCGCGGCAAAACCGAGCAGAAACAAACCCAGTCGATAGTCCTTGTTGACGTTCAAATGCATCAGTGTCGTATCCAGTGTTTTGTCGAAAACCTCTCTCACCCCGTCGCCCGTCGCGCCGACTTATTTCGGTGCCACCTTCTTTGGAGGCACGTTGTAATTCACTTCGATCGGTTCGCCTTCCGCATCGACGACCAAATCGTCGGGTCGATAGTCGCTGGGAACAAAATTGATGTCGCCAAACGGATCAGGGCTCTTGGGATCGGGCAGTCCTTGGTAGCACGTGATACCGACGGTGTAGCGGCCAGGCAGCAATCCGTCGCCCTCGTGAAACGAAGTAGCGACAAATCGACCGTCGCTCTTGAACTTCCCAATGCCGGGACGTCGCGGCAGCCCCGGTGCGACCTTGACCGGCATAAACGTCACCGAGCCCTCGGCAGGACACGGACCGCCGTCGAACGTTACGCGTCCGCTGACGGGAACGAGCGGCAGATCGCTTCCGTCTCGACACCCCACGATCGTCGTCATCGCCATTGCGACGGCAATTCGCCAATTAAAAAACTCCACGTCACCCTGCCTCATGTTCCCGTGTCGCATTCCGATGACCGAACGGACAGCAAACATCTTCATCGATGTAGATCGTTATTGCGAGTCGCGGTGAACGACGTCGCCCGCCGCGCGTGTGCCCATGTAATTGTAAACCAGGTAGTCGATTGTCTCGGACGCATAGCTGACGCTGCCGTCACCGAACAAAAGATTGACGCCGCCAGGATGCTCGCTTTTGAAACCGCTGGTCCGCCAATAATTGGTGGCCGCGTCCGATGACTCCATCGTATTGAGTGGAATGTGCGTCGAGCTGACGGGAAAATTGTCGCAGAACACGCAGTTCCAGATGTAATGAAATGGCAGCGTTTCGCCCACCATGATCGTGTTGGAGAGTCCGTCCGTCACGCGACTGAATTTCGTGCCCTCGGCGGTACGGCAGATCATGCCGACGCAACGGTTGGGATCCGGGCAACTGACGCCCCGCGCGCCGGCACCGCACGGGCTACAAAATCCGTTGCCCACGGTCGTGGGCGATCCAAAATCGCACCCCATACAGGTTTGATTCACGATGCTAGAGTCGGCAAATGTGCATTGATCGGGAACCGTGGGACCCATCGAGGCCGGGTACCACAACGCCTGGCAAATAGGCGGATTGTGGTCGTAACCGCCCAATTTTCGGATCTGTGGCGGTTGGCCCGGATCGTTGCGCTTGATCGGCGAGCCCGCCATCGGGTCGCTCGGGCAAATGAATTCAGGGAGCACCAGCTTCTCGATCAGTTCCACGTTGGGCGATTCATCCGCGTATTTCTTCACGTCCATCTGGGCGGCAATCGTCGAGTTCTCCATTTGCGGCAGAATCGACGTCACCCAGGTCCCCGGTTGAACGCGGAAGCCGGAACCGCCGGGAAGCGATTTCTTACTGCTCTCGAAGTTGTGCAAGGCAATGCCGATTTGGTGGAGATTATTGGTGCATTGGGTTCGCCGCGCCGCTTCGCGCGCCGCCTGAATCGCCGGCAGCAAGAGCGCCACCAAAATGCCGATGATCGCGATCACCACCAACAACTCCACGAGTGTGAACGCGCAGCGCGAGCGCGAACGTGCAGTGGCGTCGAGTCGGGACTGCCATCGAATCATCGAAATATCCTCTGTGTGCGCGAGGTTTGCGCAGACGCATTGCGTGGCAGCAAACAAGGCACGCCCCCCGTTATCTGTTTTGGGTGCCTTGTTGCCGCCCACGGAGCGCGAACGCGCTGCTTGCGTCAAAGTGAACTCCGCTGATAAGCACGTGACGCCTAAATCGCTTGCTTGGACGGCTTTTTCGGCCGAACGAGTTGAAAGTGCCGCCGAATCTCACTGTCCGTGAGCGCGCGGTTGTACACCGCAAGCTCATCCAACTGGCCGACGAATCGCCGCCAATCGCGGTGCCGATCGAGTTGACCGATCAGCAACGACAAGTTCTCTGCCAATCCAGTGTTGCCGTCGGCTGCCGCGACCAGTTCCCCGTTAATGTAGAGTCTCATTTCGCCCCCATCCTTGACGGCGACGACGTGTTCCCAACGCCGCAGTTCATACGGCGACTTTGAAAAGCAAGACGTGCCGGCCAAGGGATCGTAACTGGGGGGATCGCGGTGCAAGAAACGAATTCGTCCGGGATGCTCAATCGTCGACGGTGTCGTGAGCGGGCCACCGAGCTCGAGCAGCGCCCCATGTTCGCTGCCCGCAGGCAGATTTCGCGCCAACGACACCAAAGCGCCAAGATGGTAATGACTTGGCTTGACCCAGACCTCGATGGAATAACTGTCCTTGATCGCCTTGCCGAACGAATTGCTCGACTCGACGTACGCCCGCAACGATTCGTCTGTCAGCCCCGAGCCAAACTCGATGGCGCAATTGTCGCCTTGCGAGGCCCAGTCGGGCGTACCTACGACTACGCCGTTGTATTGCTCGCCAACTTCGTTTTGGATCATGCCATCGCGTACTTCTTCAAACCGCCAATAAACGATGGGTGCTGCCTGCGTAATTGCATCGACGTAATGCTGCGAGATCTCGAGACGATCACTGATCATCGACGTGAGCGAAGCAAAGCGGCTCGGGTCGGCCGTTCCCGGCGTAACTTTCATCGCGGCCGCGTCGGCAATCGAAAGCCGCAACGAATTACCGGCATCAACGGTGAACCTCTCGACGGAATTGCCGTCGGGTGTCCACGGTGAGACAAACACGACCTGACCACTGAAAACGTCAACCTCCACGTCCAAGCCGTGAACCGCGACGCCGAGCGACGAATCCTTGAGCACCGTCACCTGGCCAAACGGCGTGTCCATCGTGAAGTCGCCGAGCCCGGGATAGACCTTGGCCGAAAACTTGCCGAGATTCAGGCTCGGGGTTCCCTCCGCCGTTAGGACCATTCTCGCCGGACCTTCGATTTGCAGCGTGGCGTTTCCACCGGACGCAAGATCGAGCTCAATCTCCGCGAGCCCTTCCATCAAATTGAGTGATTCGCCGCGGCGCAACTTGCCGTCCCCGAGATTCGGCGGCACTGTGTCGGGTGCCCAAACGCAC
>Ga0209323_10003113_pt1 | contig 11073 bp, 9 predicted proteins | sample Rifsed19ft2_FD_184014 | JGI IMG/M metagenome (GOLD analysis project Ga0209323, IMG submission 184014) | Soil microbial communities from Rifle, Colorado, USA - sediment 19ft 2 (version 2) | ecosystem: Environmental > Terrestrial > Deep subsurface > Rock core/Sediment | place: Rifle, Colorado...
TGCTCCATGACATTTGTTATCTTCCAAGGCATGTTTTCCCTCCTTAGATTAATGGGAAAATCATACCTCTACTTGTAAACCATCTCCTGGCACAAACTGTAAACTATGTCATGGCATCGTACACCTTGCGGTTGCCCAAAAAGGGCAGGTGCAAGACCGTTCGGCTGAGCCTGTCCTGAGTCTTGACGAAGGGCTCACGACGAAGCCTGCCCCTACATTTATGAAATAACAGGATAGGTGAAGTTTTCTAACCCCACGAGACAATAAAGTCACGCCTTCTTCCTCTGCAAGGAATAGGATAGACCAGGGTATAGCCGGGGTTTTCTAACCTCGGATAAAGGAATATGTCATGGATCCCTGATAAATACATTTGGGGATGACAGACGGGAGGATTCGGGCAGTATGTAGTGCCCGTTCCCCTGAACGGGCATGAATATTTGGACTGATGAGGGCATCAGTCCCTACAATTTTAATTAGTTAAATTGCCATTCGTGAATTGTGGATCGTGAATCGAATTACTAACTCCTAATCACGAACCACGAGCCACGAACCCCGAACCGCTGATTGACAACAATACATGACTTAAATATATTTAACTCCGTAAAGTCGCCAACGTTTTAAACCTCGGAGGAAATTTGAGGATTTTAATTACCGATGGCCTTGCCGAAGAGGGTCTAAACCTGCTTAAATCCCAGCCCGAGCTTGAAGTTGTAATGAAGAAAGGCCTTCCAAAGGAAGAAATCAAGATGATTATAAAGGACTACGACGCCCTTATCGTAAGAAGCGGGACTAAGGTTACAGCGGACATTATAGAGGCGGCGGGAGAAAGATTAAAGGTTATAGGGCGCGCAGGAATCGGCGTTGATAATGTAGATGTTGCAGCCGCTACAAGAAACGGTACAGTTGTGATGAATACCCCTGAAGCAAACGCCATAACGACGGCTGAGCATACAATAGCACTTATGTTTTCACTAGTAAGAAAAATACCTCAGGCTCATTCGTCGGTAAAATCAGGGCTTTGGGAGAGAGAAAAATTTAGGGGAAAAGAGATCTTTGGAAAAATCCTCGGGATTATTGGACTTGGAAATATTGGGAGGTTGGTTGCTGAGAGGGCGATAGGACTAAAGATGAAGGTGATTGCGTATGATCCCTTTCTTACTCAGGAGGCCGCAGTCAAGATGGGGGTAGAGTTAGTTTCTTTTAATGAGCTACTTGGGATGGCTGATATAATTACGATCCACACCCCTCTCACGCCTGAGACAAGGAATCTCATAAGAAAAGAAACCTTTCTGCGAATGAAAAAGGGGGTAATCATAATTAACTGCGCAAGGGGTGGTATAGTAAATGAGCAAGATCTATATGAGGCTGTAAAGTCTGGAATAGTGGGTGAGGCGGCGCTGGATGTTTTTGAAAAGGAACCCCCCGGGAAGGACAATCCGCTTTTGCAGCTTGATGAGGTAGTTTTTACACCTCACCTTGGTGCTTCAACGGAGGAGGCGCAGACCAAGGTCTCTGTAGCGATAGCAGAGCAGATCGTTGACTTTTTTATAAATGGCGCTGTGAGAAACGCTGTGAATATGCCTTCGATAAGCATTGAACTATTAAAGATAATGAAGCCCTACATAGTACTTGCAGAGAAGCTTGGAAGCTTTCAGGGACAGCTTTGCAGAAGTGGTGTTGAAGAGATTAATATTGAATATAGTGGAGAGGTCGCAGGTTTTGACGTTGCTCCTCTTACCACCGCTGCGCTCAAGGGTTTTCTCACGCCAATTATGGATATTACAGTAAATTATGTAAATGCTCCATTCGTTGCTAGAGAACGAGGGATAAGGGTAATAGAGTCGAAGTCATCAAGGTCTGAGGATTTTACGAGTTTGATTTCTATAAAGGTGAAGACAAATCTTGATGAAAAGCATGTTTCAGGGACTATATTCGGACGAGAAGAGCCAAGGTTCGTGAGAGTAAATGGTTTTTCACTCGACGTCATCCCGCAGGGTTATCTCCTTATAAGTGAAAATTACGATAAGCCTGGATTTATCGGTTCTATGGGATCGCTCCTGGGAAAAAGGGGCGTTAATATCGCCCGTATGCACCTTGGGCGTGAAAGTGTCGGAGGGAGAGCAATAGCTTTTATAAATGTGGATTCACCTATTCCCTCAGGAGTTATAGAGGAAATAAGCGCGCTTCCCAATATAATATCTGTTACACAGGTAGTGCTTTAGATGCTTGAGCGTTTTAGCCTACCTCAAGGGGTAAGGGACTTTCCCCCTGAGAGGGCAGAAGAGATTAGAAGGGTTGAAGAATGTCTACTGGATGAGTTCACACGCTGGGGATATAGAAGGGTAATTACGCCCTTTTTTGAATCCCTTGAGGCTATTTCGGTTGGGCTTGGCGATGATCTAAAGGATAAGATTTTAAAGTTTGTTGATCCGTCAACGGGCGATGTTGTAGCACTGAGGCCAGATATAACACCCCAGATAGGTAGATTAGTTGCAACTCACCTAAAAGATCATATAGGGCCACTAAGACTCTGTTATAATGGAAGGGTACTCAGGTACGAAGAGAGGGGAAGCGGAAAGGAAAGAGAGATATTTCAGGTAGGATGCGAGCTAATGGGGCTTTCATCTCCAGAAGCCGACGGGGAGATTATAGCGCTTGCGGTTAAGTCGCTTGAAAAACTGGGAATAAAGAACCTCGTTCTAGATATAGGACATACTGGATTATTGAGATTCCTTCTTGGAAAAACTGGAAATGTTAGGAATGAAATAGAGGAAGCGCTTAAAAAAAAAGACCAGGAGGCGCTTGAAAAGGCAATCTCAAAGGCCCCTATTCCTCAGACGATAAAGAAGGTTATACTCTCTCTTCCTGAGCTTTACGGGAATAAAGATATTCTTCGTAGGGCTAAAAAGATCAGCATTATAAGAAAATATGTAAAGGAATTAGAAGATGTATTAATTCTGCTTGACGAATTTCAAGTTGGCTGTGACATTAATGTAGACTTGGGGGAGCTTAGGGGTTTTAACTATTATACAGGTGTATCTTTTGAGCTTATCTCACCGCGCGTACCATCACCTCTGATTATTGGCGGAAGGTATGATGAACTCATAGAAAAATACGGGTATAAATGCCCTGCAACAGGTTTTGCCGTTGATATAGAAGCTCTACTAGATGTTGCTAGTACCTCCCATGAGGATAATAAGAATCATTTTGTTGTCATCCCAACTAAACCAAGTCTCAGGCGTGAATCAATTAAGATAGCCGAATTACTCAGAAGGAGCGGTTTTAAAGTAATACTTGACCTTAAAGCAGATGTGAGCCTAAGAAGAGAAAGAATTAAGGAGAACCAGAGTTTAAGTAGCTATGGAGTGATCATATTGGAAACCACTGGGAAGGTACGATTAATTGAGTCAAGAACAGGAGTGAGTAAGGAGTTTTCAAATCTAGAGGAGCTTCTCAGCAGTATTTGATACTGACAGTCAAATGTCCGATAAATTGCATGCATTAAAATGGAATAAACCTGCAACTTCGAGCTTGTGTTTTAACTCGATAACTCCTTTTAGCGTGCTGCAGGTTCTTCATTGTTAAGTGGTCATTAGATGGCAATAAAGATTTTTTAAGCGATCTGTATAAAAAGGGGGAAAATTAAATTTGCCAAATATAGTTGTGATTGGTACCCAATGGGGAGACGAGGGCAAGGGAAGAATCGTTGACCTTATCGCTGAAAGGGTTGATGTTGTTGCAAGGTACCAGGGTGGTAGCAATGCTGGACACACAATTGTAACAAACGATAAGACTCTGGTTCTCCACCATATTCCGTCTGGGATTCTTCGTGAGGGCAAGCTCTCTGTGATAGGAAACGGTGTTGTTGTAGACCCTAAGGTTTTACTTGAAGAGATAGAGAAGATTAAATCGCATGGATATAGGGTAGATGAAGAGAACTTAAAACTAAGCGACAGCGCACATATAGTTATGCCATATCACAAGGAGATTGACCTTGCGCGCGAGGAAAGAATGGGTTCTAGTAAGATAGGGACAACTGGAAGAGGAATAGGTCCTGTGTATGAGGACAAAGCAGCAAGGCGTGGGATAAGATTTTCCGATCTTATTAATCCTGAGGCCTTTTCAGTAAGGCTTCGTTCCATACTTGAAGAAAGAAACCTTTATATCACAAGGGTCCTCGGAAGAAGTGCCCTCGAATTTGAGAAAATATATGAAGAATATATTATCTATGGCAACAAGCTTAGAATGTTCATTACAGATACCTCCAAGGTTCTTAACGACGCAATATCTCAGGGAAAGAGTGTTCTCTTTGAAGGAGCACAGGGAGCACTTCTTGATGTGGATTTTGGTACTTACCCCTATGTTACATCTTCGAGCGCCGGTGCTGGTGGGGCATGTATAGGTACTGGGGTGAGTCCTACTAAGATTGATCTTGTTATGGGAGTAGCCAAGGCTTACACAACTAGGGTTGGAGAGGGTCCCTTTCCATCGGAGATTTCAGGGGACTTGGGTATAAGGCTTAGAGAATTAGGCGGTGAGTATGGCTCAACTACCGGAAGACCTAGAAGATGTGGATGGTTTGATTCTGTGGCATTGCGCTACTCATCCATGATAAATGCGGTATCAGGACTTGCCATTACAAAGCTCGATGTTCTTTCTAGTTTAGATAAGATAAAAATCTGTGTTGGGTACAGATATAAAGGTGAATTACTTACTGAATTTCCTTCAAACACTGAGATTCTTAAACACTGTGAACCTGTTTATGAGGAGTTGGATGGATGGAGAGAGGAATTACGTGACTTAAAAAATCTTTCTTCTCTACCACCTTCGGCACGCGCTTACTTAGAAAGGATCGAGGAGACAACAGGCGTTCCAATCTGGATTCTTTCCCTCGGACCATCCAGGGAGAAGGTGATTTTTTTGAGAGATATTTTTTCTTAAAACGGGTTTTATAGTAGGGGCGAACGGCCGTTCGCCCCTACGGTTTTGTCTCTCTTAACAGTACTTTAATAATCTCTTAATAATAAATTAATTTTCCTTCACTATTCTTCTTTGAAAATTCTTATAAAGGAGGTTGAAGTGATGAGATTTTTCTTAACGCTGATGGTGGTCGGTTTTCTTTTCGTAATGCCATTTGCTACAAGCTCACAAGCTGAGAGCCAGGATAACAAGCAGGTAGAAGAAAGCAAAGAAGTTGCTCAGGCTACAAAAAAGCAGAGCGATCAAATTGAGCAGCTAAAAAGGCAGCTTGAGGAAATCCAAATGCACAATCAACAGCAGATTCAAGACCTTCAGCAACAGATTAAGGACCTGGAGGTTCAAAGAAAGTCTTTTGAGGAAAAGGTAGAGGAGGTGCAATCTAAGGATTCTTGGTGGAACAAAATAGAAGTTAGTTACAAAAAACCAGGTGATGGTTTTACACTACAGACAAAGGATGGAAACTTTTTGTTGAATATGAGATTACGCGCTCAGTTTCAATTCTCTGTAAATGATACGACTGATGAGCTTACAGCTACCAATTTTGCGATAAGAAGACTGCGATTTTACTGGATTGGAAACGCTTTTAGACCATGGTTCAAATATTATATTCAAGTAAGCGCCGATAATGGATCCGATCTACAGTTAAGAGATGCTTATTTTGATGCAGCTTATAAGACGGTAGCACTTCCAAGGGTAGGTCAGTTTAAGGTTCCGTTTAATAGAGAGGAGCTAACCTCCTCATCGGAGCTCCAGCTTGTAGAAAGGTCTATTGTCAACGAACAGTTTAGCTTAGGACGCGACATAGGTCCTGCGCTATATGGACTTTTAGGAAATTATGTTACTTACGGCGTTGGAATATTTGATGGTAATGGAAGAAACGCTCTCAGCACAGATTCTAATCTTCTTTATGTTGGAAGGGTTATGCTTACTCCTTGTTGTGGTACATTGAAGTACGGCAATAGCTCTTTCCCAATAAGCGGGGATTACAAGATAGAGCCTAACTTTGGAGAGGACAAGCCTCTTATTGCCTTCGGTGTAGCAGCAGCAGGTATGGAAGGTCTTAACATAGATAGAAAAACCCCGGATGCTGCGATAGCAGACAGATTTGATGAGATTGGTGTAGTATCAGGGGATTTTGCTCAATTTACAGCAGATCTTAACTTCAAATACAAGATTTTCAGCATAGAGGGCGAGTACGACGCAAGGTGGATCTCTCCAGATGGTGCGAGTATTGATACAGTATTTGACCAGGGATTTAGGATACAAAGCGGTGTCTTTTTGATTCCAAAGCTTGTAGAGGTAGCAGCAAGGTTTGCATATATTGATTTTGATGCGAGTGTTCCTAATGTGCCCGATGTTGATGAACCAGACAACCAATGGCAAATTACACCTGGACTTAATTTCTATATGTCACACAGTCACAAGTGGAAGATTCAGCTTGACTATTCTTTCATTAAAAATGAATTTACGAATGCAAGTGATATTGATGAAAACATATTTAGGGCGCAGCTTCAGGCTTATTTTTAACCTAGTTTGATTAGTCTCCTTACCCTTCCTTGGTTGTTGCCATAAGAAACCCGACACACATCCATTGTGTCGGGTTTCCTGCTTTCTTGAGGATAAGTCATTAGAGCTGAATTCGTTTGTAAAATAGTTTATGAGTGCTGTCCGCTCACTAAAGTATGCGATATGAAATAATGCTTACATTAAGGCAAATTTGTTGAAAGAGCATGTTGAGTTATATACAATAATAGGACTCAAGTTTTCGTGAAATGGTGAATGTCTTAAGGCTTTAGGAGATATGTCTTCAGAAAAACTAACAGAAGGATGGGTTTTAGCGCTACAACTGTATGGGTCAGCTAAAACGATAAGCTTTTCAGATCATAAATTCACAAACGGCAGTTCAACCTCGCTCACTGGAGGTCGTGAGAGAAACACCTTTGTAAGCAGGGAATTCGGGTTTAGAGTGTCCTGGCCTAATGGATGGATGATAGATAATAAGCTGAATGAATTGTACAAAAGACAGTTTAGATTCAGAGATAAGATTGTAATTCCAATTGTCGTAATTCCCCAATCTCTCTACGGTGGTTTTAGACCGAGTGTTACAGTGGCGATGGATGATTCTGTAGGTATTGATGTCAATAGCTATATTGAAAACAACATTCTAGTATCTAAGAACGCATTGGTTGAAATTATTAAAACAATCGGAGTTGACCTTGTATCAATATTACAGTTTCATTACCTGAGTCTTTATGGTTTATCTTCTGAGGAAAGGATATTTCAGATACAAAAGGTGGTTCTCACTAACAATAAGGCTTATATAGTCACAGCTTCTCAGATACCCGAGTCTGAACTTAAAACAAATAAGAGATTGAGGGGCGATTTAGACAAGATTATGACTTCTTTCTCAATTGTTGGCTTTTAATTGTTGTTTTTCCTTTTCGACCCTGATGGCTTCGATTTCATTGGCAAGATATATGCGTTCTTTTCCTAGTTCTCTCCTGTATATTCCCAGAACCTCAACAATATCTCCCTCAGCAATAGGGATATGACCGAGTACGAAAACTTTTACAAAATTCCCGTCTTTATCGGCTAGCTTAAACTCAGTAAACGGTGTTTCTTTATCCTCTCTTTCAAATTTATCAAACACTAAATCCCAAACCTTACCCTCGACAATCACTCCAGCACTGTCAAACGCAATCGGGTTTTCTAAAATAGCTGCTATATCAACCTGTTTAGCAGGAATGGTGGTATTAGGATTCTGCCACTCACGGGCACATCCAAGGGAAACCAAAAGAATTGAAGATATAAGCAAAAAGGCCTCTCTTTTCATCAAATGCCTCCTACAGAGTGAATGTTAGTTTAACATAAAACTTGACTACTTGGCCATTAAGGCACCAAGGTACAAAGAAATAATCGTTGGTTTTTAATCACTAGTCATTTTACAGAAATCTAAAGACCAAGTAATTCTTAGTGTCTTTGTGGCTAAATAGTTATACAAAATAGTGTTAAAAAATTATAACACTATACTGCACGCTATGGTATATTCTTGGATGAAAATTCCTCACGGAGAGTGACTAAGGAAATGTCTATAAAGATCTATAATTCAGAGACGAAAGAACTCTTGGGCGAGCTTAAAAGCTACTCCATTTCACGCTTTTATGTTACGGGCATTGATATTATTTGGGGAATCTGGGTTGATGCCCCCTTTTCAGACCCTAAGGAGCAAAAAGCGGCCTTTACACTGCAAGCGACAAATGATAATGGAAATGAAATTACTTTTGAGGATGGATGGTTAAAGGATGTTACTGGAACCCGTCCAAATATAGCGGTTAGGATTACAGCCAAGAAAAAAGAGTAGTTCAATTATAAATACAATTCAATCTTTTTCTTTTCTTTCGTATGCATCTATTATCTGTCTTACAAGTGGATGCCTTACAACGTCCTTTTTTGAGAAATGGACAATTACTATACCTTCAATTCCTTTAAGCAATGATTCAGCTTCAAGAAGTCCCGATTTTTCATTACCTCCAAGATCAACCTGAGTAACATCACCTGTAATTACAGCCTTTGAGCTAAACCCAAGCCGTGTAAGAAACATCTTCATCTGCATAGCCGTCGTGTTCTGGGCTTCGTCAAGAATCACAAAGGCATCGTTAAGCGTTCTCCCTCTCATATAAGCAAGGGGAGCAATTTCTATAGCACCCTTTTCAATAAGCCTGGTAGCCTTTTCAAAATCCAACATATCGTAGAGCGCATCAAAAAGTGGTCTAAGGTATGGGTCGATTTTCTGATAAAGGTCGCCGGGCAAAAACCCCAACTTTTCCCCCGCCTCCACTGCAGGCCTCGTTAGGATTATTCTGTTTACTTCACGGCTTATAAAAGCAGAAACAGCCATAGCCATTGCAAGATAGGTTTTACCAGTTCCTGCAGGGCCTATGCCAAAGACAATGTCGTTCTTTCGGATGGCATCAAGGTAGAGCTTTTGTGCAAGGCTCTTTGGTGCGATTAATCTTTTTCTTGTGGAAATACATACAGTATCTAGGAAGATATCTTCAAGAGGGGTTTTATCTTCAATTACAACCCTTGCTGCAAGTTCTATATCGCCTGGATCGAGGGAATAACCCTTTGAAATGATACGGTAAATCTCATGAAGGAACCGCTCTGCAGATTCAACTTCTTGAGGGTCTCCCTTGAGGCTCAGCTTTCCTCCCCTTGAGTGGATTTTGACCCCGAATACGCTTTCAATCTCTTTGAGGTTTTCGTTATTCTCTCCATAAAGCTGCTTAAGCACACCGTTATCCTCAAAGTTAAGCTCCCTGGTTATGCCGTTTTCTGCTATGAATGTTTCTTGCATATAGTTTCTAGAGTCCCTCCTGTTAATTTGATTTTAAAAAAAACATCTCTTTCTTTTGGATTATTATGAAAGAATGGAAAGGGTGTAGAAGTAAAGTGCATACTTGGTTTACAAGGTAGTAATAAAGGTATGAAATGTTTCTTTTTCCCAAACCCCTTATATTTTTTTTAATCCGTTACTTGTCATAATTCTATAGAGATTAGACTGTATTACTAACTAAAAGTATAACAAAACACAAGATAAAACTCAAATTTTGAGGATTTACAAGGCTAATTACATTATTCCTTACTTGTTTTATTCTCAAAGAGCTTCACATATTGACCATATCCTTCTTTTTCTAAATCCTCCTTTGGAATAAAACGAAGAGAAGCAGAATTCATACAATAACGTAAGCCAGTTGGTTTAGGTCCATCGTCAAAAACATGTCCAAGGTGGGAATCAGCATTTTTACTTCTTACTTCTGTTCTTACCGTAAAAAAGCTTCTATCTTCTTTTTCAATAATATTTTCTTCCACAAGCGGCGTAGTAAAGCTTGGCCAACCAGTTCTAGAATCGAATTTGTCAAGCGAACTAAAAAGAGGTTCTCCAGAAACTATATCAACATAGATCCCATCTCTGTGGTTATCCCAATATTCGTTAGCAAAGGGTCTTTCTGTAGCTTCTTCCTGGGTAACCTTATATTGTAGAGGTGTTAGTTTTTTTTGAAGCTCTTCTTTGGATGGTTTCTTATATTTTTCATTATTGTTTTTTGAAACCTTTTTTTGCATTTCATCCCCCCATATCTTTTTTAAGTATTGATCGCGACCTGAGTTGTACCTATAGAACTTATATCTTATTGGGTTCTTTTTATAGTAGTCTTGATGATATTCCTCTGCTTTATAAAACGCCGAAGCCAGAATAATCTCTGTCACGACCGGTTTTCTAAATTTCCCGGATTTATCCAGTTCTTCCTTTGATTTCTCCGCGAAACCTTTTTGTTCATCATTATGATAGAAAATAGCTGATCTATATTGTGAACCTCTGTCAACAAACTGACCGTTTGGATCGGTAGGGTCTATTTGTTTCCAAAACACATCAAGAAGCTCGGAGTAGGTAATTTTAGATGGGTCATATATGATTTGAACAGATTCTAGATGACCGGTTCCTCCATATGATACCTCTTCATATGTTGGGTTCACTTTCTTGCCACCTGTATAACCTGATATTACTTCGGTTACACCATCTAACTTTTCAAAAGGTGTTTCCATACACCAGAAGCAGCCTCCGGCAAATGTAGCTTTTTCAGTTTTTGTATCTGCGTATATCCTGGTCTGCATTATTAGCAACAAAAGAAATGAAAATAATATAATAATCTTTAACATATTTTACCTCCTTTATTATAAAATTGTATTAAACACCTTTAAATACATTCGTTATTAAGGGATTTGCTTCTCGTTTTACATCAAAGCTTTATCTAAAATTGATGAAAGTAAATCATTTCCTATTTCACCACTTCTATTATAAAGTACACTTCCGTTTGCACCAATTATAGTGACATGTGGTATATACTTTGGATAGAAACGCTCTCTTAACTCATTCTGCTCATTGGATATTTTTGAATCTAAATCAACAATTATGAAATCTATATTCCCCTCGTATTTCTCATACAGTTCAACTGTTCTTTTCGCCTGTCGCTTGGAGTTATAGCATTCATGGTGATAGAAGATAATGTATGCTGGTTCTCCCTGTTGGATAAT
>Ga0209323_10003114_pt1 | contig 11072 bp, 14 predicted proteins | sample Rifsed19ft2_FD_184014 | JGI IMG/M metagenome (GOLD analysis project Ga0209323, IMG submission 184014) | Soil microbial communities from Rifle, Colorado, USA - sediment 19ft 2 (version 2) | ecosystem: Environmental > Terrestrial > Deep subsurface > Rock core/Sediment | place: Rifle, Colorado...
TAATGTTGTATCCAGATTAGGCTCATGTGTTATAAAGACATTTCATGAAAAGGGGATAATTGCAGTTGGCAAACATTTCCCCGGACACGGAGATACATTCTCTGATTCCCACCTTGAACTCCCTGTTGTCCATCATGGAGTAGAAAGATTGGAAGGGATAGAATTTAAACCATTTGTAAATACATTTAAGACAGGACTTAAGGCTATTATGACAGCCCATGTTCTTTATCCTGCTTTAGACCCTGATTATCCAGCTACTTTGTCAGAAAAAATAATCTCAGGTATCTTAAGAAAAAAACTTGGGTTTAATGATGTAGTAATTACAGATGATTTGGAAATGAAGGCAATTTCAAATAATTATGCTGATGAGATTTCTGCAATTCAATCTGTTAAGGCAGGAGTTGACATCCTTTTAATCTGTCATAGCCATGATAAACAACTGACGATATTAAATTCTATATTAAAATCGGTAAAAAACGGGGAAATAAAAGAAAATAGAATTGATGAATCTTTTAACAGGATAATGAAATTGAAAGAGGAGGCAATACAGCTTAATCGGGTTGAGATGTAACCCTTATTACTGTCTTTACATTCCCCCTCTCATTAAAGTCCCCTATTACTTCCATAAAATGCGGTTTCAATATCTTATTTAAGTCATCATAGATTTTATTTGTTACTGCCTCATGTGATATATACCGATTTCTATAACTGTTTAAATATAGTTTCAGTGACTTTAGCTCTATGATGTGCTTATGAGGGATGTAATTTATTATAAATGTTGCAAAATCTGGATAACCCGAACGGGGACAGAGGCATGTAAATTCAGGAAAACTTATTTCAATTTTATAATCTCTCCCGGGATATGGATTATCCCATGCCTCCAACTTTATATCCTTAATAGCCCTTTCACCGTATTTTTTCATTGGTATACATCATAACATCTTTTTTCTTGAATCTGGATAAATTTGACACAATCAGGACATAATTTCCAGCTTTATTTATTTCAATATATCAGCTATCTCATTCTTTTTCAATGAATTAAAATTAAATGATAATCATGGTATATTTTTTGCTTAATTATATTATTAAAAATAATACCGATAAATAATCAGGAGGATATAATGAGCGATAATGAAAAGGACAATAAAGAACTTGACGATCTCTCAAGGGCAATTACAAAAGCACTCCTCAAATCTAAAGATGTGCTGGGGATTCTCTTTGACCTTAAAAAACGGAATATGATAGAGCCTTCTGCAATGCTTGCCCTGATAATCAAGGTCAACGAATTCATAAATACAGCGGAGAAATCACTGCCGGATAATTCAAGTGAGCTTAAATCAAATACAGATTACATTGATGGCAGAGTTCTCACAAAAAATGAGGCTGCATTTGAGGAGTATCTTTCGGACAAATTTGACGAGACAGAGTGGCTGAAAAAATATGGTATATTTTTAAATTGAGGAAAAACTATGGCAAGCAGGATAATAACACATAAAAATACTGCTGAATATTTCAAGGAATTGGTGGATACGGCTATGGACCATCAGGATATAGAAACTGATGAGACGGTAGCTTTTTATATAGTTAATCTCCTCTCTGAATATGTTAAAACCGATAAATCATTTCCTGAAGAGGCATCTGATGAGCCTTTAATAATGCTTTTAAACAGTGCCATGAACTCAGAATACAGCGAAAGGATAAGGAAGTTTAAACAGGTAGGAGATTTTTCCCTATTTGTCTCTGGCTTTTTCTCAGACAGCCTTAAGAGAAAGCTGATTGATATTGATTACTACATCATTATCGGAGGGAGTGCCTACAGCAACCTGTCATATATTACCAAAGGACAACAGAATGGTGAGCTTTTCAGTGACCTCTTTGGTGAGCTGTCAGACAGGTTCAAAGAATTCATAGATGTAATTGCCGAGGTCAGCGATAAAACATCAATCAGCACAAATAGCGATTTGTTAAGGATATATGAAAGGTGGCTCAAGACAAACAGTGACAGGGATGCCCAACTTCTGAAAGAAAAAGGGGTTATTCCCATAATATCCAAAGGCAGCAGGTATTTGCAGTAAGATTCCCTCTCATCCCCAACCCACTCCCTCCAAAAGAGGGAGTGTGGCTGCAATTTTTATGTTGTCCCACATACAGAAGATTATAGAAAAAATATATAAGGTAGAGACATTTCTTAATGTTGAGAACTATCTTATACACGAACCGCTTTCTAATACTCTAACCAATCAAAAATCCTGCAAGATTAAAAGCAAATCATCAAAAGGGTATCTGCTTATATCTCAGGATGGAGAAGAACTTAATCTGGCTCTCTATCTTGGCAGAGAGACAGTATCTAATCTAAAAAATATTCATCTGCAGAAAGATTTCAGTAGTTCAAATCTTTCAGATTTTTTCCTTGCAACAGAAGAGATAAGTCACTTTATATATGCAGTATGGAATGCCATGAATAATAGGCAGATAACTATATTTGAGATGGAGCTTCAGGCAGAGGTTGATAAATATATTACAGCCATCTTTTACAGCAGCAGTATTAATTCCGGCAGAGTCCCTGCAAAGAATATTAAGAAAAAGCTATTTGAAGATTCTGTCTTGAATCAAGACTTATTATCAGAAGAAAGGGAAAGATACAGGGATGCAAACAGAATGGCAATGAAATACTGCCACTATTTGGAATCAAATTATCTAAAAAAGAATGATATTACATCTTTGGTAAGGGATATACGTCATTTCTACCGTCTGGGACAGAATGGAAAGATAAATTATATAAATGACATACTCTTTCATTAGTTTTCAATAACTGCTTTAATTATTCCCTCCATCCTTTCTTTGTGTGTCCCTCCCCAGAATATCTTTTTACAGTTTGAGCATTGAACAAATTTATTGTAATTTTGATAAACAAACTCAGGAACCTTTCCAGCTACATCCTCTTTTGATATCTTAACAAGTGGTTTATTACAGTCTATGCAGAGGGTGAAAGGATTGCCTTTTAAATTGAGCTTAAAATTTGCTGCAACACCTTTGAGTTGGTCTTCAACACGGTCAGATGTAAGCAGAAGAAACGGGATACCCTTTTCTTCGAATGTCTTTTTCTTTTTTTTTATAAAACCACTGTTTCTCGTTAATATCATACGCCCTTCTTTTGAAGCAATCTCAATCAGTTTATCCGGATTTGCCGAGTTATAAAAAACAGTATCATAACCAGCAATCCTCAACCATTTGGCAAGCCTGCCCATTGTAAGGTCAACTATAAACTTCATTTATAGAAAATTATAAAAGCATTTAGACAAGATTAACAGGATAATTAAGATTATTAAAAGCAATTTTTTAATCCTATATATCTTGTCTAATTTTAAGTTTTTGTTCTTCCTGTAATTGTAATTTTTCCTTTCTCCCCTATTTCCCCTTTCACCTCTACCTCTACAGATAAGAACTGTTTTACAGTCCAGATGTTCGTAAGTAGATGATGGGAGATCTTTGATGTCGTAAAAGTGGAAGTTCCATCAGATAGTGAAAGATAGGGAATAATCTGGTCTGAGAGGTGTTCATCAATGGCTGCATTTGAATCAAGATGTTGGAAGAATTCCTGACATGCCTCCTCTGCAACCACTTCAGCCCTTTTACCTATTGCACCAAGAGAACTGAATCCTGTTACACTATTTTCAAATTCTGCAAGTATAAAAAAGAAGGTCCCCTTCCCAATTGAAGGGGCATTGATAATCTCTATCTCAGCATTTAATCCCCTCTCTTTTAACAATTTCAATCCCTGACTTCTCTGTCTCTCTGCAATATTCAAAGGAAGATTTGAAACAGCAGAGATACATTTTATTCCTATAAGCCTGCCCCGTTCTATTAACTCAATAGCTTTAATCCTTTTTGCAGGGGTAGCTGAAACATTAACCCTCCCTCCACCTGCTGGATACCATCCCCATTTTTCAATACTTAACATGGCATAACATCCCATTCTTTTAATGGTCGGTAAAAAGACCTGTTGTATATAATGAACCGGTGGACTCCACGCTACATGGGTGCCACCTGATAAAATAACATTTACCCCCTTCTCTGCATAAAAGAGCGGTAATAGGATCGTCTGTAAAACTAATGATACGGCACCAGCACTCCCCTTCCTTTCTGCAACATCAAAAAAATATTCTCCATCTCTAACTCTATCAGGCTCAAATCTCAATTGAGTAGAATCTATCACATTACCCGAAACTCTTGCTCCTGTGATGGTCTGGCAGGCATTAACACAGGTCAGATGTTGTGGTTTAAGTCCAGGACTCCTTCTACCCTTTCTTATATTTTCAATTTCTACAGGTTTTTCCAGTATAGAAGAAAGGGAGATGGCTGTTCTTAATATCTGTCCACCCCCTTCGCCATAACTGCCATCAATTTTTAGATACATTTTTATTTTTATAGTAGCATCTTTTGATTGGGCATTCTTTACAAAGAGGTTTCTTCTTGCAGTAATTCTTTCCAAGCATTACTATCAGGGCATGATATTCGTTAAAGAGCATGGTATCTGATGGAAGGTTTTTCATGAAGATTTCCTGCATCTCGTGATAGGTTATATCTTCAGGGGTTAAGTTCAATCTATGGAATATCCTCTTTGTATAGGCATCTACAACAAAGATAGGAACATTGCCTGCATAAAGCAGGATAGAATCCGCAGTCTCAGGTCCAATACCATTAACACTTAACAAATGGTTTCTAAGATTGCCAGAGCCGTTGGAAAACATATTAGACACTTCCCCATCATATTCTTCACATAAAAACGAGATAAAATTTTTAAGCCTCTTAGCCTTTATGTTGAAATAGCCTGCTGGAGTAATTAGCTTTGCAAGTTTTTTGGCTGGAAGTTTATTAATTTTATACGGGTTTAAAATTTTTTGTTTCTTTAGATTTACTATTGCCTTCTCCACATTCTGCCATGCAGTATTTTGGGTAAGTATAGCACCGACACATACCTCAAAGGGTGTATCACCGGGCCACCAATTTTGTGGACCAAAGTGGCTGTAAAGGGTTCTATATATGTTTGTTAATTTTCTTTTCACTTTAAAATACAATCCTCACCACGAAGACACAAAGGACACAAAGAAAATATTTATCCTGCCGACATAAGTTTCTTCAATATTTTAAGCAATAAATTGCCATGCAGTTTATCAATATAATATAGTTTTGATGGTTGTCTTATAACATCAGAATAACTGGGGTAGATATGAATCGCCTCACGAATCTTTTCAAAGGGTAAATTAAGAAATTTTGCAAGCTGAACCTCATGGATGACATCTGAGGCATGACTCCCAAGAATATGAATCCCTGTCACTCTCCCCTTTTTATCGCATATTATCTTGCTCATGCCGAAATCCTCCAAATCTGTCTTTGCCCTATCTATCTTACTGTATTCATATCTGTAAATTTTGATTTTATCTCCAAGTTTTTCTCTTGCCTCTTCTTCAGTAAGACCTGCATGGGCAAGCTCAGGGTCTGTAAATGTGCACCAGATAACATTGCTGTAATCAACCTTTTTCTTTAATGGAGTAAAGGCATTTCTGCATACAGTAATTGCCTGATATTCAGCCATGTGGCTGAATTGATAAGGTCCCACTACATCACCGCAGGCATAAATGTTTCCGGCAGAGGTTTCAAGTCTCTCATTTACAATAATCCCTTTATTGCTATAATTTACACCTGCCTTTTCAAGTTCAAGCCCCTCTATATTGGGCTTTCTGCCTACAGCAATAAGGATATTTTCAGCCACTATTTCCTTATTCACTCCACCTTTTTGTTGCACATAAAGAGAGATTCCCTTTTCTGATTTTGAGAGTCTGATTGCCTTTGCCCCTGTCAATATCTTTAACCCTTCAGATTTTAACCTTCCGACGAGCATCTCCACTAATTCCTTATCTTCTTTAAAAAGAATCCTGTCAAGCATTTCCACCACTGTAACCTCTACATTGAGACGATTGAACGCAGAGGCAAGTTCAATCCCAATTGGTCCGCCGCCAAGGACGATCAGGGATTTGGGGAGTTTATTCAGTGAAAAGACAGTATTATTTGTCAGATAGGGGACTTCACTTGTGCCATCTATGGGAGGGATAAAGGGACTTGAACCAGTTGCAATGATAAACTTATCTCCTGACAATATTTTTTCACCTACTTTTATTCTATGGTTATCCAGAAATTGAGGTGTGCCGAAATAGACATTTATCCCAAGCGCCTCAAAACTCTCAGGCAGATGACTATCATAAACCTTCTGGACAATGGAGCGGACATGGGGCATCACATCATCTGTATTAAACGATGGAGGAACATCAAGCCTCAAACCAAACTTGTTAAGACTCTTTAATTCATAGGCTGCCCTTGCAGCCCTGATAAGGGACTTACTCGGAATACAGCCGTAATTTGTGCATTCCCCCCCAAGCTTCCCTTTTTCAACCATGGCAACACTCTTTCCGAACCCCCTCGCAAGCTTTGATGAAACAAATCCTGCCGCACCACCGCCGATTACTATTAAATCATAATCATACCTGCTCATATCTTTAGCCTCATCAAATCCTCTGCAATTATAATCTTGCCTCTGTAATATTTTTTGCACACACTGACTGCATCAATTTTATCACATGACGGATAGAAGTGGGTCAATACCAACTTTTTGCAATTTGATTCATCAGCAATTCTACCACATAGAGAAGGAGTAAGGTGCCCGTCAACTTTTTTCTTATCAAGCATGGAACATTCCAGTATCAATATATCAGCATCCCTCCCAAGTTCAACAACATTTTTACAATAATCTGTATCGCCTGAGAAGACTATAGACTTGCTATTTTCAGCTTCAATCCTGTATCCAACACTCTCCTTAATATGAGCAAGTGGTTTTCCAGTAACTCTAAAACCACTAAAATTTACTGCCTTACCTGAAATCTCCCTGACACTTATTTTATAAAACTCTGGTTTTAGCCAATTTCCATATACCCCATTAAGTTTTTTAAAAAACTTTTTAAATCCTTTCCCTCCGATTATGTTTAGATTTTTCATCCTTGGCATTTCAGCATACTTGCTTGTAAAAATGAATGGAACTAAATCTGCTGTATGGTCGGGATGGATATGCGTATAAAATATATAATCCACATCGTTATATGTAATACCTGCCTCAAGCATCCTTCTGATTGTGCCTGAGCCGCTGTCAAAGAGTAAAACTTTTCCACCTGCCTTTATAATGAGTGATGGAGAACTCCTCTTTAAAGAAGGGACACAGGTGCCTGAGCCAAGGATAATAAGCTCCACCTACCACCCCTTCCTTTTAAAGAACAAGAGCATCCCGGCAGCAATGAATCCCATTACTCCCATTGCAGCAAAAAAACCATAGGAAGATTTCAAGAGGGGAATGTAATCAAAGTTCATGCCGAATATGCCGCTGATAAGTGTCAATGGCATAAGGATAGTGGCAAAAACTGTTAACACCTTTATAATCTCATTCAGCCTGTTTGAAACAACAGAGAGATATGCCTCCATAGCACCTGAAATAGTATCGCGATAGGACTCTGTCAATTCTGAAATCATAAACAGGTGGTCATAGACATCTTTAAAGTGCATAGTGCACTCAAAGCATATCTGCTTATACTCCCCGCTGCTCAAGTTTCTTAAAATCTCCCTCTGCGGATGAACAATCCTCCTCAAATAAAGTATATCCTTTTTCAATGCAAAGAGTTTGTTTAAGGTCTTCTGATCAGGTCTTGCAAATATCTCCTTTTCAAGTTCATCCACCTTATCGCCAAGGTCATCCATTAGTGGAAGGTAGTTATCAACAAGTGTATCTATAACCTTATGCATGAGAAATTCAGGGTCTTTCTGGAGTATAGAGCAGTTCTTTTTGCTCCTCTCCCGGACAGAATCAACACTCCTGAAATACCCCTTATGAAATGTAACAAGGTAATTCTTTCCGAGGAATATATCCAAGTCGTGGGTCTCAAGCTCATCCCTTTTAAGGGCTTCTGCATTGATACCGTGGATTACAACATAAAGATAATCGCCATAATCGTCTATCTTTGGATTGGGCACAAAAGAGAGGCAGTCTTCAATAGCAAGTGGATGGAATTTAAAAACATCTGTAAGGAGGCTGACCTCCTTTTCAGTGGGGTTATCAAAATCAACCCATGTTATGCTGTCTTTATCTGAAAGAAGTCCTGTAAGGTTCTCAACTGCGGGTTCCTTAAATTCGCCGTTTCTTGAGCATGATATTATATGAATCATAAAACAATACCTGATTAACCACGTGATTAACCACGAAGCTCACGAAGGAAGCGAATGATGAAACCACAAGATTTCACGAGATTTACACAAGAACCATATAAATCTTAATTAAAAAAATCTGTGTTAATCTGTGGCTAAATTATGTTTTTTTTCGTGTTCTTTGTGTCCTTCGTGGTTTATATTTCCCTATGGTTAAGAAAATCTTTTTCTTCTGTGAACTCTGTGGTTACTGCATTTTTTAAAACATTTTAAAAAATCCTTTTCCCTTATGTTTAACATCTTCACCTGATGTCTCTGCCAGTTCCCTCAGCAGCTCCTCCTGTCTCTTTGTCAGCTTTGCAGGCGTCTTAACAACAACCTGCACTATCTGGTCACCTCTTGCATGCCCCCTTATATGAGGTATCCCAACCCCCTCTATTTTGAAAATCTTTCCTGTCTGTGTCCCTTTTGGAATTGTCAGCTCCTCCATACCGTCAAGTGTTGGGATATCAATTTCTGCGCCGAGTGCAGCCTGTGAAAAAGAGATAGGAATCTGACATATAACATTATAACCATCCCTATGAAAAAAATCATGCTCCTTTACATGGACTATCACATAGAGGTCTCCCGATGGTCCCCCCCTCTTCTCTTCCTCACCCTCCCCTTTCAATCTCAACGTTGACCCCGTATCAACACCTGCTGGTATCTTTACAGATAGTTTTTTCTTTTTCTTTATATTTCCTGAGCCTTTACACTCCTTGCATGGCTCTTTTATCACCCTACCAGCACCATGACACTGATGGCATGTTGTACTTATGTGGAAAAATCCCTGCGACCTTGTAACCTGACCCGACCCTCTGCAAAGAGGGCATATAACAGGCTCAGTCCCCGGTGCAGCTCCGCTGCCACTACAGTTTTTACAGCCTTCATATTTATCTATCTCAATCTCGGTCTCTTTTCCCTTTACAGCATCCATGAAGGAAATTTCCAAATCGTATCTCAGGTCTGCCCCTTGCTGTGCATAAGTCCTCTCCCTACTCCTCGTCCCAAAACCAAAGAAGTCCTCAAATATATCCCCAAAGGATGTAAATATATCCTCAGCTCCCCTGAAGCCCGCAAACCCTGTGCCTTTCAATCCCTCATGCCCATAGGCATCATAGAGGCCTCTTTTTTCAGGGTCTCTTAAAACCTCATAAGCCTCAGCCGCCTCCTTGAACTTTTCCTCAGCTTCTTTATTATCGGGATTCCTGTCAGGATGATACTGCATGGCAAGCTTGCGATAAGCCTTTTTTAAATCATTTTCCGATGCATTTCTTGGAACGCCGAGTATTTCGTAATAATCCCTTTTCATGCAAAATATCTTTTTTGCCACAGACTTACACAGATTTAAAGGAAAAAATTTTTATTCTGTGAAAGTCTTGCGGCTAATATTATTGTGGCTTGTAAATATGTAGATTAAATTGGCGCGCCTGATAGGATTCGAACCTACGACCTACGGATTAGAAGTCCTTTCAGGGCGTCTTTTGGTTTTACCCCATTTTTGTTAGTGTTTGTTTTTGTTAGCAAAATGCAAAGATAGGGGATAGCGTATTAGACGGTGTTATCCCCTATTATTTGATTCTACTTCACAATTACTTCACAGTCAAGGAAAGGGAGGCAAGACAATGAAAACAAGAAACGGAAATGATAAAAAGAGAGAAGCTCCAATTAAGAAATGTAAGTTATCAACCTCAAAGGATGTTTACGATTTATTGTATAAAAGAATCAGGAAGCTGGATAGAGAGCATTTCTTTGTAATTCCTCTTACTGCAAAGAACCATGTTATAGGGATTAATCTTGTTTCTATGGGCAGTTTAACCTCATCAGTAGTTCACACAATGATATCCACATAAGCGGGTGTAGTGATGTTATTAAAGAGATAGCAGAGGATATATACGGAAGGCTTGACGATTTTATAAGCTCAAGCGGTGTTCATTTAATGCTAAAAGAATACAAAGAGAAAGCAGAGAACCCCACGAAAGGCAAATCTTGAATGTGATAAAAATAATACTGCCAGACCCCAGTATCTTAACGAATGCTGGGGTTTTTTATTTTTCCTTGACAATAACACTATAAGGCATATAATACCTATTAAACATGTCAAAGGCTAAACTTATAGTAAAAGAAAAGTTGGAGTTTCAGGATGGGACTATTACAGAAATGAAGTTATGGGAAGTGCCTAAAACAGAGGATAAGCCTCATGGCTATAAATACTCTCTTGTATATATCAGGCATGGCAAAAGGCTTATCGGTTATGACAATTCAGAAGGCAAGGGAGACCACAGGCATTATGGAGAACATGAGGAAGGCTACACATTCACCACAGTAAGAGAACTCATAAAAGACTTTTTGAAAGATGTTAATGAGTATAAAAAGGGGGGGTAAACAATTATGAAGGTTAAAAAGGTAAAGATAGGTATAAAGAGTCTGAAGGAAGTTTTAGAGGACTTTGCAGAAACAGCGGAGGCTATTGAACGAGGGGAAAAGGTTAAAAGGCGGAGAGGTTATTATTTTGAAAATCTTGCGGCGTTTAGAAGGGCATTAACAGAGAAAAGGCTTGAGGTGCTGCATGTGGTAAAGAGAGAGAAACCTTCCTCTGTATATGAGCTTGCAAAACTCCTTAAGAGGGATGTAAAGAATGTAACGCAGGACTTGGAGTATCTTAAACAGATAGGGCTTGTGGAGATTAGGAGAACCAAAGAGAAACAGGAACGAAACATACCAGAGGTTAAATACGATAAGATTGATTTACAGATAGCAGTTTAAAATATATTTCAGGGGATAGGCAC
>Ga0209323_10003115_pt1 | contig 11072 bp, 12 predicted proteins | sample Rifsed19ft2_FD_184014 | JGI IMG/M metagenome (GOLD analysis project Ga0209323, IMG submission 184014) | Soil microbial communities from Rifle, Colorado, USA - sediment 19ft 2 (version 2) | ecosystem: Environmental > Terrestrial > Deep subsurface > Rock core/Sediment | place: Rifle, Colorado...
ATTGAGATGCTGCTACTGTCAAGAAAATTCGCAACAGGGCCGATAAATTCTCCGGTGATGTAAGCATTGCCCGAATCAATGGCTATCGCATTAGCAGAATCATCACCCAGATTGGCAGACATGATGACATTCGTGCCTCTTATTTCTCTCGCCCAAGCCCAGTATAAAGGAACAATTGAAGTAGCGCTTGGAGGAACATCAAGTTTTGCAAAAAATCCGTCGAAGTTGCCGGGGCTATTCAAGGTTATATTTCGATCAAGGTCAAAAACTAAAGATTCAGTAAACTTTCCGCTTACATAAATAGAAATGGTCGGATCACAAGGCAATGTTCTACAATTGCTAGTAGTGCTTGCAACAGCTATATCTTCCACAGAAACTTTACCTACAGTGGTAAGCGTGGTAGCCCAGACAGCCGTCAAATTTGTCGGATCATATTTCGTTATATAAATACCTTGCTCGCCGGGAAATGCGGTGAAATCCTTTGGTCCGGTATCCGTTTCAATATGAATAGAGCCTGTGAAATTTCCAGCAGCGTAAAGAAAATCGTCCGGACCCGTGAAGACTGCCTGGCCGAGCTCATTTAGTTCACCCGGAGCAATGTTTGTAGCTTGACGCCAGGTCACTAAAGTAGGCTCAACACCGGTCACGCGCATAATGACAACGACCACAATAGCCACTGCCAAAATAGTCACAAAAGTTGAATAAAAAGGATGCTCCACGAATAATCTTTTTATCATTTTCATATTTAGTTTCCTTAAATTCATTTAAATAATTAGCTTATAATATAGTGCTTATTTCGACGAGCGAGGAGCGTGTGGGCGAGTAATCTAGCACATAACGTCCGAGTCGAAGTCGAATTAAAGTACTCTTTATTTTACCACATAAGGTGTTTTTTTATGTAATTTATATCCCCTTTTGTTTTTTTGCCCGGATTAAAAACGCCCTGCGGATCAAAGATGTTCTTTATTTTGTTGAATATTCCTATCATTTCCTTACCAAACATCTTTTCCAGATAAGGCGTGCGAATAATGCCGTCGTTGTGCTCGGCAGTAATGGAACCGTGGTATCGGAGCACCAGATCATAAACTTTATTTGAAAGTTCCGGGATAATTTTGCGACTGCGCGGATCCTTCATGTCCATCAGAGGAATAATGTGGAAGTTACCATCGCCCGGATGCCCGGCCAAGGTGTATTCGATCGGATAGTCTTTCAATATATTATTTAACTCCGGCAGAAATTTAGGCAGAAATTCCGGTCGAACGATAATGTCGTCGATAAACGGCGCCGTGCGCTTGCCTTTGACATGCTGCCTCAAAAGATTGAAGCTCTCGTGTCTAATCTCAAAATATTTTTCCGTATCACTGGCCGATTTTGTCACCCTATATTTCACCCCACTTGGGAGTTCGACTCCCAAGTCATGCAAATTGGGTAATTTATCTTGCTCAAATTCTGCCAGCATGACTAATTTAGGAAAACCAAATCGGATCAACTGCAAAAGATCCGGCCAAAAGCTCCAGGCAAATTTTAAGGCTCGCCATGGATTTTTGCCTTTTAAAAAACTCGGGAAAAATCTGATTGCCAAGCGCAAGGTCTTGTCGTCATAGGCCTCAAGGCTTTCCGGTTTATATTTCAAAAGTTTATTGACGACCTCCGCGATCATCTCAATTTTATCCAAAAATATTACTATCAATCGTGTATCTTTGATTGCCGGTTCCAACCGGAAAGTCACTTCAGTGACGATACCCAGCGTCCCCTGCGAGCCGACGATTAATTTGTTTAGATCAAAAATTTCTTGGCGGGAAAAGGTCGGACCTTGGGATCCCTTAAGGTCCGACCCTAAGGAGCCGAGCACGTTCCAAATATAATACCCAGCGGAATTTTTAGACACTTGCGGTTTGGCTTTATTTATCAATTCCCTATTTGAATTTATCAGTTCAGATATGTCTTTATAAATTCTCCCTTCGATATCATTTTGATTTATTTTTCCGATCAATTCATTTTCAGGCAATGCTTTAATAGTGTATTCATTGCCGTCTGAAAGTACTATTTTAAGCTCAATAACATAATCCTCCGTCTTGCCGTACTTCAACGTTTTTTCCCCGCCGGAATTATTTCCCACCATTCCGCCAATCGCACAGATGCTTTTAGACGCCGGGTAACTTGGTAAAAATAAATTTTTCTCTATTGTAATTTTCTCAAAATCCCGATAGAACATACCCGGTTGAACGCTTATAATCTTACTGTTGAAGTCAAACTTCAACAGTTTATTCATATGCCGGGTAAAATCGAGAATTATAGACTCATTCAACGGCCCGCCGGTCATGTCGGTACCAGCACTACGCGCCGTGATCGAGAGTTTACTTTCCGCGTTGATCAGCTTTCCATCCGCGTTGATCTGCATATTTACCCATTTCACCAGATTTTGCACATCTTCCGAATCTTTAGGAAATAAAACTATCTTCGGCCTCACCTCAAACAAGCTGGCATCATGGCTATAAGTTGAAAGAGTGGCTTCATCATCCGCAACATCACCTTTAAAAAAATTTTTAATTTCCTCTTTCATATTTATATTGCCCGACAGAGGCCAGGCTGTTTGCTCGAGCTTTTTCAAGCAAAAGTTTCTGCGCGCCAGAGATATCGGCAGGATTTTTAACCCAGTGTTCTAAGGCTTCGTTTTGAATCGCCCGGCCGTAAGAGAATGTAAGCGGCCAAGGTAAATCCCCCATCTTCTTCATTGTATTGAGTCTTGTTGTCGCTTCCTCGTCCTTCATCCCCCCGGAAAGAAAAACGATCCCTCCGATATTTGCCGGCACATGTTCACGCAAGCATTTCAGAGTCAGTCGGGCGACTTCCTCATCCGACACTTTTTCTCCGGAATCAATTCCCGGAACAATCATGCTCGTTTTTAAAATCACTCCCGGTATATAAACATCCAAATCTGAAAGTTCGGCAAAAAGTATGTCTAAATTATGGGCTGTGACCTCATAACATTTTTCTATGGAATGATTCCCGTCCATCAAGACTTCCGGCTCAACTATCGGCACAAGACCTTCTTCCTTGCAGGCCAAACAGTATCTAGCTAACGCATCGGCATTGGCGATAAGATCAGCTTCAGTCGGAATATCTTCGCTTATCGTTATGACCGCGCGCCATTTGGCAAAACTGGCTCCCATGTTTTTGTATTCTTTAAGTCTTTTACTTAGTCCATCTAGGCCTTCAGTTATTTTTTCTCCCGGATGAGCCGGGAAGTCTTCGGTGCCAGTATCCACTTTTATCCCGATCTCTATCCCCTTTTCTTTCAGAATTGAAGGAAAGGATTTGCCTGCCTGCGCAGGCAGGCCGTCCTTGGTGGATTGCTTAATAGTTTCATCAAAAAGTATAAAGCCGGAAATATATTTTTCAATTTCTGGGGCGGTGATCAAAAGCTCGCGGTATGCCCGACGCTTCTCCTCTGTCGCAGGTACACCGAGATGTTCAAAACGCTTGTTGCATGTGGAAATACTCTCATCTATGGCCAAGATACCCTTGGATGGTGCCATGAGCTGCGCAATAGTTTTAGTCAAAAACTCTTTGTTCATTGATTATATTTTAGCACCCTCCTTCGTGTAATCCTACTTCGCTAAAGCTTCGCAGGACACGAGCTACGGACGGGCAAGCACGCAAAGAAAAAAGCAGTACATATATAGTACTGCTTTTGGTGCTCGTTTACCTATTTCTTCAAACTGTTCAACATTTCATTAGACATAAAAACGGCAGGCGGTTCCATTTCAATCTTAATGCTGTCTCCACCAATGGCGCCATTGACATACTGTCTGATTGATTCTTCCTGTTCACCTGTAAAATTATAGGCAATATCAGTGTCGTCACTGCCAGTAATAGGTATAACCAATCTGACTTTCCTTTTCACTTTTACCAGAAAAAATTTGACTGGCGATAGCTCAGCTTCACCAGTATAAGCATCCTTGTAGGAGATCTTGAATTTGACCTTGTGCATTTTTGCAGAATCAACTTCTACTACAATGCCATTTAATTCAAGTCCAGGATTTACATAAAAGAACATGCCACCAGAAAAAGATTTCGGTGTTGCATCAAATTTTCGGCTTTTGAAGCCAGCACAAATAAATGCCGTAAGCAGTCCAGCCCAGAAAAGGTGAATAAATATTGTTTTTTTCATGTTAAAGAATATTGGTTGATGTTTTGATTTTCTAATTGCAATTATACATTAAAATATAATATTGTCAATGAGGGAATTTGCCAAAATTATTGATAAAATAGAGTCATGTTTAGAAAAAAGAAAATCGATTTTCTGGCGATCGGTGATATCACTACCGATGCTTTTATTCGCCTCAAGGATGCGGAAGTTCATTGCAATATCAACTCAGATAAATGTGAGCTCTGTGTCCGATTCGGCGACAAGATCCCCTACGAATTCGTGGAGGTCGTCCGCGCCGTCGGCAACAGTCCCAACGCTGCCGTCGGAGCAAGCCGTCTTGGGCTTTCCTCTGCCCTACTCACAAGCATGGGCGATGACCAAAATGGTAAAGAGTGTCTTGAAGCTCTTAAAAAAGATAAAGTATCAACTGATTATATAAAAATAGAGAAGGGAAAACCGACGAATTATCATTATGTTCTCTGGTACGGCGCCGACCGGACGATACTCGTGAAGCACACGGATTATAAATACGAAATTCCTAAAAACATGCCGGCGCCGAAATGGATATACTTGAGCTCTTTGGGGCCCTCCGCCGAAGCTTTCCATCAAGATATTACCAGATACCTTAAAGCGCATCCGGAAACCAAACTCTCATTCCAGCCGGGTACTTTCCAGATATCCTTAGGTTATGAAAAATTAAAAGCAATATACCAAAGAACTGAATGCTTCTTTTGCAACTTGGATGAAGCCGGAAGGATTTTAAAAACTGATGAAAAAGATGTCAAAAAATTGCTTGAGGGCCTGCATCTTTTAGGTCCCAAAATAGTCGCTATTACAGACGGACCTAATGGCGCTTATGCCTATGATGGAAAAGAGGCATGCTTCACTCCGCAATATCCTGATCCAAAACCCCCATACGACCGCACAGGTGCGGGCGACGCCTTTTCGTCGACTTTCACTGTTGCTTTGTCTCTCGGTAAAACTGTCCCCGAAGCGCTCTCGTGGGGACCTGTTAACTCTATGTCGGTCGTCCAATATGTCGGCGCGCAAAAGGGTCTTTTGAGCATGGGTCAGTTGGAAAAATACTTGACAAATGCACCAGCTAGTTATAAAATATCATCAATATGAATTTTGAGTTATGGAAAAAGGAGCGCCTAATTGATGTCATTAAAACAATGGAACAAGCACCTCCATCGGGTGTTGGGCATGACTCGACTGAGACAATGAATCCAAAGAAGATTTCTGATGTGTATGTCGAAAAAAATGAGTCATTTGCGGGAGGAATGGAAGGTATTTTGGATACTATAAAAATTGGCGAATTGTTAAAGAGTAAAATTAACAAAATTCTTGAATCGCATCCCAAGAGAGAAAAATATTTGATTGAAAAAAGAGACGAGCTTGATATAACATTAAAAGAATTAAATATTATCCAATCCGAATTAAAAAATGTGAGCAATTCGATTAATGCTAAACTTGATAAGAATGGTGAAGAGAATAATTTATGGCTGGATATTCAGGAGAATAAGATCAATGATTTAAAACGTGTCCAGGTTGAACTAGTAGAAAAGGCTGCCGAACAACGGACTGTTGTGAAAAAGGTGGAAAGTGATTTTAAAATATTCTTAGATAAATCGTATCAATAATTTATAAGTTAATAATAACAATATGACACCACCAGAATCAGAACCAAGAATAGCGACAATGGAAATAAGCGAATTTGAAGCTAAAATTAAAGAACTGCAAAATAAAATAGCGTACAAACAAACTCAAATCGAGGAAATCGAGGAAATTTTAAACGATCAAGAATATATGGATGAACACGATAAAAATAAACTTTCATTCGACAAAATAGTGGAACTAGAAGATGAAAAAGGTATATTTAAAGATAAGAAGAAAGCGCTAGAAGATGAAGTAATATCTACTCAAAAGGAAAAGCATAATGTTCTAAAAAGAAATACTCTATTGAATTAGCCTAGGCAAAACCTAAGCAACAACGCCTTGATTCCCTCTCTGTCTAATTTATATTTAGCCCATAGATCCTTAGCGGAACCCGACTCGGCAAATTGATCATAAACGCCGTGCCGAAATAATTTGACTGGTTTATTTTCGGATAAACATTCAGCCACAGCGCTTCCTAAGCCACCAATGATGTTATGATCCTCAGCCACGAATACTTTACCCGTTTTTTTTGCCGACTCCAAAATAGTCACGCCGTCCAGCGGTTTGATCGTGTGCATATTGATGACTTCCACGGAAATTTGACCTCTCAGCTCCTCAGCGATCTGCAGTAGTGTATAAACCATGTAGCCATGCGCCACGACTGTGACATCCTTTCCCTCTCGGAGAACTTGAGCCTTTCCTACCTCAAAGGGCGTAGCGGGTGTAGTGAAAACAGGTGTTGCTTCTCTGGCGCACCTGATATAAACCGGACCTTTCAAATCATATGCCGCCCTCACGGCTTTTTTTGCTTGCTCCATATCAGCAGGCGCGATGACAGTAAAGCCCGGCAAGCATCGAGTCAACGCAATATCTTCAGTCATCTGATGGGTCGGGCCGTCTGAGCCAGTTGCTAAACCGGCGTGCGATGAAATGAAGACAACATGGCGCTCCGGATAAGCGATAGTGGTACGAATAGGTTCCCATCCTCGGCCGATAAGAAATGCCGCATAAGTGACGGCAAAAGGGACCTTGCCCTGATATGACAGCCCGGCGGCGATGCCGATCATATTCTGCTCGGCTACGCCGCATTCAATCGTACGCTCCGGAAATTTATCGGCGAAATAATGCGCCCGACAGGACTCGATCGTGTCCGCGCCGATTAAAACCACATCTTTTTTTTCGTCACCCAATTCCGCCAAGGCCAAACCCGCGCCTTCTCTGATCGGAGATGATTTGAGTGTCTTTTCGTCTAAATATGTGGGAAATAAATGATAATCCATGATAATAGCTTTTAGGGTTTAGCTTTTAGGGTTTGTTCTATTAATTTCAACTGGCGCATCGCCTCTATGGCTTGCTCTTTGTTGGGTGGGACGCCATGCCATTTGTAATTATTTTCCATAAAGTCCACTCCTTTGCCGGGTGTCGTATGCGCAATAATGAATGTCGGCCTGTCTTGGATTGATTTGGCTTCTTCGAGAGTCGAAATGATATCTTGCATATCGTGCCCGTTCATTTCCAACACATGCCAGTTGAAAGCTTCATACTTAGCCCGAATTGATTCAAGAGGCATAACGTCGGAAACGTTTCCGTCGATCTGAATATTATTATAATCAATAATCACCGTCATGTTGCTTAATTTATATTTGGCTGCCAGCAACACCGCTTCCCAAGTCATTCCTTCTTCGTGCTCGCCGTCGGAAGTCAGGCACCAAATATGATATTGATTGACTGTGCCATCGAAGCGCGAAGCCAGGGCAAAACCGCAGGCTTGTGAAAGGCCTTCGCCTAGAGGCCCTGAAGAAGTCTCTAGTGCCGGCATTTTTTTATATGAGGGGTGCCCCTCGAGGCGGGAATTAATTTTTCGAAAAGTTTTAAGCTCGGCATCGGTGATGTCGTAGCCGGCATAATGCATGGCCGCGTAACGAACCGGACAAATATGCCCGTTGGAAAGAATTAATCGATCGCGCTCCGCCCAAGTCGGATTCTTGGGGTCATGCTTTAATGTGTGAAAATATAAAGCGGTGAAAACATCGGCCATCCCTAAAGGTCCGGCCGAGTGTCCGGCGCCGGCTTCTACCAGCATTTCAATAATAGTCTGTCGAATTTTATTCGCTGTTAATTCTAATTCTTTAATTTTCTTATCGTTTAGCAACATTTATATATTTTCTAGTTCATCTATAGCTTCTTTGATATCAAAACTCTGAAATATTGCCGAACCAACGACTAATCTATTTGCTCCGGCATCTTTCAAAATGGGTGCGGTATCTAAATTGACTCCACCGTCAACGCTAATTATAAGCTCTGGGAACTTTTTTCGCAAAGATTTAATTTGATCCAAAACGCGTTCATCAAAAGGTTCACCCTGAAAGCCTATTTTTTCTATCCCCATGCATTGGACGAAATCAATAAAAGGGATAAGCGGGAAAATTTTCTCAATGGGCGTAGTGGTATTTATAGCGACCCCTATTTGAGTGTTTTCTCTGATGTATAAATCAATCCCCTCCAAGAATTCCTTAAATTTCTGTAGTTTATCGGCGTTAATCAGCTCTTTATCAGTGTTGATCTGCGATGTTTCGGCTTCAATATGAAAAATAAGACGCTTGGGGCCAAGTTTCAAATATGAATCGAAGTTTGTGACTGCGTCGCTTACCATCAAATCCAATTCAAAATCAATCTCTTCCCAAAATGGCATGCCTTCTTGTTCTCCCATGATCCGCAATAAATGGGCATCACTGGAGGAAATTATATCACCATCCGCAAAAGGCCATGTTCGGCCTCTTACAAATTTGCCATCCATCAAATCTATCTGCACCGTTTGAACATGCCCGCGCACCAAGGCGACTTTATTCTTCAAATCTTCGTAATTTTTCGGCATCACCGCCGGAATTATTTCCATCTTGTCTGTAATTTTACCATAAAAATATCAATATCCTATTTGTCTACTAACCACGCACCTATTGATGTAGTAGACATCAATAGATATTCTTTAAACTTCCCTTTTTGGTGACTTCCATGATTTCGACATATTCCAATATCCCCATATTTTCCAAATCAATTATGAATTGCTTTGGTAATTTCACTTTTCCAACCCAAACGCTTTGGTGGATGATTTTAAAGCCTAAGAGTTTCATCAGATCCCTTAATATATCCCTCTCCCTGTTAAATTCCTTGGGAATGTCGTAACTGACAATGATCAATTCAGTACCCGGTTCTTTCTGGTAGTTATTCTTGTTTACATTTAATCTCCCTTTAAATTTAGAAAGTTTTTCTTGCCCTTTCCCAGAAAGCAGGATTTGACCATAAGTATTTTCTGATACGAATCCGTCTGATTTTAATTTACTTATGTATTTCTGTAATTTTCTTTTATGCTCGCGCCCCACCTGGTGTTCTAGTCTCCTATCCGCTCTTTTGGAATGCTCATAATCAAACTTACTGAAACTGGCTCCGTATCCGACGCTTAAAAAAACATCGATAAAATCAGCGGCTTCCATAGCTCTATCTGCGAGCGCATCCAATATTTTATATGCAATTTCTCCCCTCATTTGTTTATATATAGATTATATAAATATTTTACTTCATGTCCACTAACCACGCACCTGTTGCCGTAGTGGACAATATAATTTGCCTTTCATTTTTAAATATTATCCATCTTCTTGATGCGTCTTAGGTGGCGTTCTTCGTTGGAAAATTTGGTTTCGATAAATAGTTGGGCTGCCATTTTTGCTTCCGGCGAGGTGGCAAAACGAGCGCCGATGGAAAGGATATTGGCATCATTGTGCGCGCGAGAAAGCTTAACGATCTCATAAGGATCTTTGCTCGGCCTCATCGTCATATCGATATATTGAATAGGTGTGTGCTCGCCGTAAAACACCGCCGCTCGGACGCTTTTAAAGCGATTGACCGTCATGGCCTCGCCTTCCCCTGATCCCCCAATGATAAAACCTCGCGCCTCCGGTTCACCTTGAATTTTCTTGGCCACGGGAATCATAAAATCAGGATAATCGTCATTCTCGTCAAATTTAAACGGTCCGAGGTCTTCAACTTCATGTCGAAAATCCAAATTCTTAATGAAAGGAATCAGCTCTTGTTTTAAACTAAGTCCTGCGTGATCTGATGCTAAATAAATTTTCATATTTATAAATTCTGTCCAGCTTTGCTGACATGATCGATCAAGGTTTGCACATACCCCATTTCATTATCATACCAGGACAGGACTTTGACTAGGTTGCCGTCTACTACCTTTGTGAAGTTGAGATCAACTATCGCTCCGTATGGCTGGCCGATAATGTCGGATGAGACCATTTGCTCACTGGAGGTAGTGAAGATGCCTTCCCATCTTGGATCTTTGGCAGCTTTCTTGAATATATTATTTATTTCTTCCACTGTCGTTTTCTTCTTGGAGATGAAAGTGATATCGGCGATGGACCCGGTGATGACTGGCACGCGGATCGCTATGCCATCGAACTTCCCTGCCAGAGATTTGATTGCTCGAGTGACGGCGATGGCGGCGCCGGTCGTGGACGGAGAAATATTTTGCGCGCCGGCTCGGCCTCTTCTATAATCCACGCCCTTAGTCGGGCTATCAACAATACTCTGGGTCGCAGTGTAAGCATGGACAGTTGAAAGTATGGCTTTCTCTATACCAATAGATTCTTCTAAAATTTGAATGACAGGTGATGCGGCATTGGTCGTGCAAGAACCGTTGGATGAAATCTTGCAGACTTTAAAATCCTTTTCATTGATACCATTCAAAATCGTCTTGCCCATGTCTCCATCAGCATCCTTGGCTGGAGCAGTGATGACGACTCTCTTGGCGCCGGCATCCAAATGCACTTTGGCCTTTTCATAAGATTCAAAGACTCCGGTAGACTCCACAACGATATCAATATTCAAATCTTTCCAAGGCAAAGTGGCAGCATCTTTGATTTGAGTGTATTTAATTTCTTTTCCATCAATAATTAAACTGCCGCCTGTCCCGAGCGTAGTCGAGGGAGCTTTCATTTCAACCTCGCCCGGGAACTGTCGGTAAACGGTGTCGTATTTCAAAAGGTAAGCTAAATTAGCCAAATCACCCAAGTCGTTAATGGCGACCACTTCAAAGTTCTCATTATCAAACGCCTGCCTGAAAAACAGCCTGCCTATCCTGCCAAACCCATTAATTGCAATTCGTGTTTTACCTTTTACCATGTTGATATTTTTGCTTGTCCTGCGAAGCAGGAAATTAGTTATATATGTATATTATACCAAACATTAGAATAAA
>Ga0209323_10003124_pt1 | contig 11061 bp, 26 predicted proteins | sample Rifsed19ft2_FD_184014 | JGI IMG/M metagenome (GOLD analysis project Ga0209323, IMG submission 184014) | Soil microbial communities from Rifle, Colorado, USA - sediment 19ft 2 (version 2) | ecosystem: Environmental > Terrestrial > Deep subsurface > Rock core/Sediment | place: Rifle, Colorado...
ACCGCTACCAGTGTCAAGAGGCAAGATCCCATTTTTGATCCTATAGTTATTTTGCTCTTAGATTTATCCTCATTAGCTATAAACCTATGCAAACCTATGCAAAATTGTAAAACATTACATTGTAAAGCACCCGTAAAATTGATCCCGATTAAATCGAGGTTGAGGCCAAACACAGAATCCGGCCCCATGCGAGACTGAATACGACGTCATCAGAGCCCCCAGGACAGCCGTTTCTGTCCTGACCCATATAAACCCCCGTCGACTTGCCCTCACACGTCAAAAGTAAAATAATCGACCCCAATGTAAGTAATTAAGGTGAACTAATGGGATAAGTTTAATAATCGAATAGACAAGATCAAAGGTATAGGGAGTGGGGATAAATGATGTTAATAAGCAGAGATAGATCAAGAACAAGTAGGTTAATAGTGGTTATAGAATGGGCAACAAAAAGAAAAAAAGAAAAGAGATAGGCATGTAATGAATGTGGTGTGGTGGGCGGGCATGTGGGCAATGGGTATGGAATAAATGAGGTGATGGGGATATGCTAGATGATTTTTTCTTTGGGTATGATTGTAAAACATTGATATAATGTGAGTTAAATATAATTATTATAAGATTAAAGATATAATATAATAAGATTAAGAAGTAAATTTTGAGTTCAAAAAGATTTAAAATCATTTCATATAATATAGATTATGTGAAACACGGACACCCCCCCCTACCTCAGATTCCCAAATCATGGACGAATCGGGTTATGGTACCCACCTCAAAATCCCAGCCATATTTTCCCCAGATTGCCTCTTTACAGATTCATCTACTAGATGTTATAATGCCTTCTATGCGCACAACGATTACCATTCCAGATTCCTATTATCAGAAAATCAAGAAAGAATACGCTTCTGAAGGCTATCTTACCGTCAATGATTTCATTCTTGAATTAATCAGACGGCATTTTTCCGATGGTAGAGTTCTTGAGAAAACGCATCGGGCAGATGCACATCTAGTAGATGATAAAACACAATCAGGAGAAAATATACCAATAGCACATCTAGCAGATGCGGCTAAGGAAACTCTTAAAATTAATGAAGAAGAACATCTGGCAGAAGCATTTGAGAAAGCCTCAGGGGTTGACGAAAGGGAACATCGGACAGATGCGAATGGAAAAGAAGAAATTAATTCCGACAGATTAAGCAAAGCCGGTTTTGCCGCAAGAGGCAGAGAACGCCAAAAACTGTTTAACGGAAAGGGTGATTAAAAAAATTTTGCATACCAAAATATCACAAAAACTTTGCCCTATAGTATGAAGAAAAAGATATTCGCTAAAAAATGCAGAGATTGCCGTAAAGCTAAAACCGGCCAGTGTTTTTTCCACAAATATAATATTCGACCACAACCATGTTGCAAAAACTGTTATGAAGAGAATCCTGAATGGCAAAAAGATCCTTTTCATTGTTCTTCGAATTATATTTGTTCACGTCATGTGAAACTGGCCGGCATGAAACACAAACTGCCCGAAAAATTTGAAATACCCAAGAAGTATCAAGGATCGGTAGATTATCGGGCTAGGGAAGCGATTAACAAGCTTATTGATATTATATTGGGATGAATACCGGAATAGTTTTCGTAAAGCGGGCAAATGCTTGGCAAGTCTATATTAAAGAAGTCCGTACGAAAATGAATAATAAAGACACCACGCTCAACAAGGAATTCTGGTTTGCGGCGGAAGAAGAGGCGGAAGAAAAACTGGAAGAGATAAGGTCAGGGCTTGACAAGCAGTTTCCAACGGAGTAAATTTTATTCGTAAGAGGTAATTCAGCTGCCCTGGGTTATTCCCTTGCATTTCAAAAAGGCTTCCTTTTCGAGCAGACTGTATGGGGGAGCCTTTTTTGAGGCAACTTGACAAGTTAGAGGCATATATGTTATAATTATAACAATATGCACTCTTTGATAGAAGACTTCCTGCAATATCTTTCGATCGAAAAAGGCTATTCGGTGCTGACGGTAAGCGATTACCGCCACCGCCTGACGCATTTTGTCAATTGGCGCTCTTCCCATCATGTTCCAGTCGGCGATATTAATCCCGATCTAATCGGGATCGGAGAGATCGATGGACAGACGGTTTCCCGATACCGACTGGAACTTGCCAACCAAAATCTTCAAAAAATTACCCAAAACCATTATCTGATCGTTCTGCGGTCTTTCCTGCGTTTTTTAACCAAGAAAGGCTTTCATGCCATGTCCCCCGACGGTATAGAGTTGGCAAAGACGGAAAGCGTCCCTGTCGGTTTTTTAACCAACGGACAGGTTGAATCTTTAATCGGAGCCTGTGATACGAACGGCATCAGGGGATTGCGCGACAGGGGGCTGATCGAACTGCTATTCTCGACTGGTTTGCGTCTGGCAGAGTTGTGTTCTTTGAACAAGCCCCAAGTCAACTTGGCAAGCGGGGAATTCCCCGTTGTAGGCAAGGGAGGAAGAACCAGATTGGTCTTTTTGTCCCGAAAAGCCCGGGAATTTTTAACGGCTTATTTCAACAAAAGAAACGATGATTTTGTTCCCGTTTTTATCCGCCACGGTCACGGCGGGGGCGATAGGCTTTCGACTAGGGCCATCCAGTATCTTATTGCCAAATATGCCCAAAAAGCACAATTACCTGTGAAAGTTACTCCCCACGTTCTTCGCCACAGCTACGCCACTGACCTTTTGACAAACGGCGCCGATTTGAGATCGGTTCAGGAATTGCTTGGACACAAGAACATCGCCACCACGCAGATTTACACGCATGTCACCGATCGGAGATTGCAGGAAGTATATTCCCGTTATCATTCCAATTAATAAGGAAGAATTAATAAGGAAGGGGGTGCAATATGGCAAGAAAGAATGCAAAAAATAATGAAACCGCAGGAAGTCGTGGACGGAGGAGGTATAAGAATCGTCTGGAAAATGCGGACTTTAACCAGATAAAAGTTTTGGCGCAAAGCAACTTGAAGAGTAGTCAGATTGCCGAAGTCTTGGGCTGGTCGAGTGCCTTGATATCGGTCGTCAGGAAATTTAACGATTACGAATCGTATGTTTCCGATATGCGTCGAAGGATAGCCGAATACAAAACCAGAAGAAACGGGCAAGGAGCGGTTGCTGAGAGCCAGGAGAGAGGCGGAGAAGCGGAAAGTTTTTCCGGAGACGTTTTCCAACAGCAGCTTTTATCCAAGCTGGACAGAATCGCCGATGCGCTGGAAAGGAGGTAAAAGTGGGAAAAAAGAAAAGCAAAAAAAGCAAAAAGAAATAATTTTAGACTTTTGCCCAAAAATATGGTAGTAGTGGAAGAAGGCGTCTGGTGAAGAAAAAAACGGAAGTTTTGATTTACGATACCGTTAAGGGGAACTGGGAAGTGAACCAGGTACAATTTGATTTGAAGCATCAGTATGTCAATCCGGTAATCATTCTGGAGGGACAGTCGTACGTTGACGTGCCGAATAATTATTCGCTGAGGCAGAGGCTAAAAATGATATTTGTATTTTTATTCTTTAAAAGGGTAAAATTGCCGATAGGGCTGATTTTTACAAAAAAAGAGGATTACGTTCATGGGAAACAAAATTAAATCAAAAAGATTGAGATAAAAGAAGGGAGGTGAAAATAAATTATGGATCCAAACGATCAACCGCAAACGGAAACTCCGGCTGAAAATGGCGCAACCGAAGAAGCTCCCGTCGAGGAAACTCCGGCAGGAGATGGAGGCGAAGGCGCTCCGGCCACAGCCTAAAGGAGGATTCGGGTAACGCAAGGAGGTGGTTTTGCCTCTTTTTGAGTCTTAATCGCCTCCTTTAGCTTCTTGACAAAATTCTTCTGATATGTTATTATTGTAACAATACCTATATAAAGAAAGGGAGGTGAATAAATGATAGTTTTATTTATATTTTTTGTGCTATTGGCTTTTTTTGCTTCTAAAATAACTAACTTGTTATTCAATGATGATCCTGAAATTGCAAAGAAAACAGGATTTATTATCCGTTGGGTAGCAGTAGGATTGGCAGTATTAGTATTATTTTTTAGTACTGTCGTTATAATAACAGCTGGTCATGTCGGTGTCATAAAAAGACTAGGGGCTGTTACCAGAACGATCGAGCCAGGGCTTAATGTAAAGACTCCTTTTGCAGAAGACGTCGAAATTCTCGATACGAGAGTCCAGAAAGAGGAAACGGAGGCCGACGCTGCGTCGAAAGATTTGCAGACGGTCAAGGCCAAAGTCGCCTTGAATTATCGCATTCAACCCAACCGCGCCGGCGATATCGTCCAGCAGATGGGGAAGGAATATAAGGAGAGAGTGATCGATCCCGCAATTCAGGAATCGGTCAAAGCCTCCACGTCCGGATTTACGGCGGAGGAATTGATTACGAAACGGGAAGCCGTTAGGGAAGTGATCAAAATCCACCTTAAAAATAAGCTGGAATTTCGAGGAATCATTGTCGATGAGTTTAACATCGTCAACTTTGATTTTTCGCCCAGTTTCAACAAGGCGATCGAAGATAAGGTGACGGCGGAACAGAACGCCCTCGCCGCCAAGAACAAGCTTGAGCAGATTAAGTTCGAAGCGCAGCAAAGTATCGAATCCGCAAAGGGAAAGGCCGAAGCGATTAGGATTGAAGCGGATGCCTTGAGGGCAAACCCTCAGCTTTTAGAATTACGTTCGATTGAAAAATGGGATGGTAAATTGCCTACTTTTATGGGGCAAGGAGCCGTACCGTTTGTGAACATTAATCCATAGCAGACTGGCATCAGGAACGCTTAAATCCTGATGGGGCCGGAGCCAAAAAAGTATAAGCGACTGCTCCAGCCCCATTAAGATTTAAACCCATGAAAAAGAAAACCTATTTCTGTATCTGTAAAAAACCGATAGAATCCTATGACTTTGATAGTAAGCGGTGTAGACGCTGCGGAAAGGTAATTAAATCATGACTTTAGCTCTTATTATGTTAGGCTCGCTTATCTTAGTGGGATTTATAGCTTTAATTGGGAAGGAAGAATAAATGAATCTACCAAAAGCAGATGAAAAAGAAATAATGCAAATTTGCACTTATCGTGGAGATAAAGGCACATCGGGATATAGTTTATCCGAAGAGCAATTTGAAGAACTATTTTCATACCTCGCAAGGAAAAGAATTGAATGGATAGTAGAGGAGTTAATAACTCTACGGGATGTAACCAAGATAATTGACAATCATAGGGCAGATTACATCATGAACCGTTTTAACGAATTAAAATTGGGTGGAGGGGGATGAAGAAAACCTCCCAAACCTATGCAACAAGTTAACAACCTATCAAATATTATGCCAATAGGGATTTATAGGTTAGACCCAGAAACAAAAGATGTTTATGTATGGAAAGAAAAAAATCCTTATAAATATAGACCAGAATTAAAATCGGATGGAGGAAAATGACAACAAAGAAAACTACTATGCAAGAAGAAATACGAAAAATAATTATGGAGGGTTTACCAAAGGGGAATGTAACTGCCGTAATTAATGATATTCTTATCCTTATCACCAAAATCCGGCTGGAAGAGTTGAAAGCAGATCGTAAAAAGATAGATAAAACAAGTGGATTTTATAATTACCATGTTTGTGTCTACTTAGATTCTAAGATCAATGAACTAAAAAATGAAAAAAATACCATTAAGTAAAGGGCAGTTTGCCATTGTTGATGATGAGGATTACGAAAAGCTTGTCCAATGGAAATGGCATCAAAGTGTCTCGGGATATGCTATTCGTAATGATTCCATAATAAACGGAATACAACCAAAAGTTTATATGCACCGACTAATATTAAATGTCCCAAACGGTTTCCAAGGTGATCATATTAATCGCAATAAACTTGATAATAGACGAAAAAATTTAAGAATATGTACGCCTAGCCAAAATCAAATGAATAGCAAAAAGAGAATTGACAATGCTAGTGGACTTAAGGGCGTTACTTGGAAGAAAAGGGATAATAGATGGGCGGCATATATCAGAGTAAACAAAAAACTTATTCATCTAGGATATTTCAAAGATAAAAATGAAGCAATATGGGTTCGTGATCAAGCAGCCCTAAAATACCATAGCAGTTTCGCATTTTTAAATAAGGAGTTGGGGGAATGAAAGACTTACACTCTGAAATATCAAAGATAGTAAATCATGCGGTTTATGAATCAGGTGCAGGTAATGACGTGTTAATAAGTAATGACGTAGATGATATTTTAACCCTTATAAAGAAACACGAGAGAGAGGTAATTAGAGAGGCAGAAACCTTATTAGATCATTATAGCTGTGGGCAACACAAAAAATTAAAAAGGTTGTTAATTAAACTTAAAGAGGTCGAGAAATGAAGTGTGTATTTTGTAAAAAAATAGAAGAAGGAAGTATTAAAGACGAGGGTGCTGGTGTTTGTTCTTTTGAGCCATTAAATCCTGTCACTAAAGGACATTTGTTAATTGTACCTTATAACCATAATCCTGATTTTACCCATAGTCAAGCAGAATCAGCGAATGTTATGGCAATTGCATCAAAACTGGCTAAAAATATGGGGGAGCAAAATTAAGGCAGTTTGAATACGATTTTAGTGTTATAGGACTTACTTAAATGAAACTTGAAAGGTTGGGAAAATGAGTTTAGCATATTGTTTTGATTGTTTAAAACGGATAGACGAATGTGAATGTAATAGGCCGTCAGATAAAATAATCTATGGCGAATTGAGAGTCGCTTACATGGAAGGTTATAGGGACGCGAAAGAAGGGAAAGAACCTAATATTTAATTGAAAGGTTGGAGGAATGAAAAAGGGATGTAATTTTTGCGGCAAACCATTAAAAGACTGTGGGCATAAAACCTTACAAGAACTTATGACAAAGGAGAAACTAAAAGAGGGAAAATGGTGGTTAAAAGAATTAAAAACCCGATTATGGCAATATGATAATCGGATTGATGGAGATCCTAAAAGGGCAAAAGAATACTGGATTGATGAATGGACATCCTTCATCCAAAAAATCGCTAAGGCAGAATATGATCGGGGATTTAACGATGGCAGAGGAACTGAAAAGTGGTTGAAATCTAAGAACCCCCGAGAGGATGGGAGTTGGTGAATGAATTGTAAACATGAATTAAATCATTATAACTATTGTTGGAAATGTAATAACATCGTTATTTATCCGATTCAAGATTCAATTACTCTTGATTTATCAGATTTTGATGAAGATTAGGCGGGAGAAGATATATGAAGAAATTTGATAAGGTAAAAATTGGTGTAAGAATGGACGTGAATGGATATATTGTAAGAGATGATTTACTTGAATGGATGCAAAATGTCACTACTACACTTAATAGAATTGTTAAATTTTTAAATTCTTCCTCATCTGAGACTCTCTTAGATAGAGGTAAAAGGAGGGGAAGTAAAGCAAGATAAACTCAAAAGATAATCTTATGTATTACTACTATATGTACAAACTAACAATATAAATATGCTTATTGCTTTTAAAAATGAGTTATTAAGGAAAACTTAATAGCGGGGAGGAGGTGAATATGAAAATTAAATTAGGAATAATATTAGCGACATTAGTTTTGGGGTTGGGCATAGTGGCAAATAACGTATATGCAAATAATTTTCCGTTTCCCCTAATTACAATTTGCCATGTGCCAAGCAATCCTGATGAAATCAGACAGGTTCCGTTTCCTGCATTGTTAGGGCATTTGAGACATGGTGATTATCTGGGACCGTGTGTGATAGAAAGCCCTATTCCATCACCCAGTCCTGAAGCTTCGCCTTCGCCAGAACCTTCGCCAGTTCCATGTGAAGAAACTGAAGAAGGATGCCCACCGAGTCCCGAATCATCGGTGGAGCCGACTTTGGTTCCACTGACTCAAGGAGCGGAAGGATGTAGCCAGGACTGCCATCCGACATATAATCCCCCGACTTGTAATGGTATTTATGCCGACAAACCGGTGATAACGGGAGTCGGTCGCATCGGTTCGACCGAGGTGGTCGTCAACTGGGCGACCAACAATGCCGACAAGATAGACATTAGCTATGGTTATGTCGGCGGAGATTTGGAGTTTGGAGCAACGGGATTGAGCGGAAATGCGAGACAATTGAACATTGGGAATCTCCAAACGGATACGCCTGTGAACATACAGGTTATTGCGTGGAGAGGAAACTGCTCTGTGGTTTCGGAAGTGGTCGATCCGTAAGTTGAGCAGGCTTGCGGTTTCTGCGGCAGGCCAATCGGCACAGCTTGGCCTGCCAATTGAAAATATGAAAAGCAACACCAATTGGCAATATGAGGAAAAACTGCGTGTCAGAAACGAAGAGCGGGAAGCGATTAGAAAAGAGGAGCGTGACCACATCGGGAAGGAATTGTGGGTATGGTGGTTTGGCGATGATGGGGAAACGAGCGCCCACGCCATCAGGCGCGTAACCGGCGTCGATAGTCCCAAGCCGATTCCCGAAGACCAATGGAATCTCGGTAAGCGCAAGCAGTGACTTGACACCGAGTTCTGTCTGTGTTATAATTATCACAACATGAATACAACAATTTCTCCTTTCGCCAAATATATCGCAATAGCTCTTTCTATCGGAATCGTTCTGGGATTTATTTTCGATTCCCCGAAGACCGAAACCGTGACCGTCGAGAAGCCGGTCGAGAAAATCGTGGAAAAAATAGTCGACAGGCCAATTGTTTCCAAGATTCAACTAGATCAAACCGAAGCCTGCCAGGATGTTATCAAAATCGACGAGCGGGCTTTGGGCATCGCCTCGAATATCATGTCTCTTTTCGGGGAAGCCATAACCGCCATTACCTACGATGACATGGCCGCAATCAACAGAATTACCAATACCATAAATGGCTACAATGCGCAGCTGACGTCTTTGACGGTCGAAAAAGAGGCAATAATCGGAAATTGCATGGCGGATGGTGTCTGATGCCCAATTATACGGTTGTTTACGACAACGGTAAATTGATCGTCAAGCGGGATCGCAATTTTTACCTTGTCCCACCCGTTGCGGTCACCAAAGAAGAATTCGGATATATTGTCAAGATTTCGGCCAGGAAGAAGCAGGAAGCGATAAACAAAGCCGTAAAGCTGATTCAGACAACGCAACAGCGGGAGGCGGAGGACAAAAAGAAGGTGGAGGAAGAAATGGGTTCGACTATCAGCCAGACGAGCTTGGCGAAAACCGAGCAGAAAAGCCCGATTGAACTTGTGCCTGAAAGCTTTGAGAAAGAAGCGTAAATGAAAACCAAGAATACTTTAATCGCATATATCGGACCGTATAAAAAACTTAATATATCTCAACAAACGGCCAGCAAAGAAATAATTTTAAAACTTTTTAAAGAATTTTGGAAGCAGAACCCTAGCGAAAAAGAATTTGCAGATTTTGCTTCGGGACTGGTAGTATTTCCAGAGATGATTTATTTTATGATTAAAAGACGAGGAAGAATTTCAAAATGAGTGCTAATGATTATATATTAATTAAATGGACACGATACGGCTACGCTATAAGCCATCAGGATACAGATACTGGATTTTTGAGCCAAATCAATCCTCTCGTTAAGAGGAGTAGAAATCTGGAGGAAGCGGTCAGAAGAGCCAATGAATATCAAAAGATGAATGGCGATGTTGAATACGGATTGCATGTAATCCCAAGGAAGAAAAAATGATTGAATACAGAATAGAAACATCGGCCAAATTGTCCAAAATCAAATCCATCTGGAAACGATTTTTGAAGAATGACCAAAAGTGGCATTACACCCTGGAGGGAACGTACATCGAACTGCGGGTTGTCAAGAGGATGCCCGCCCTCGGCGCCTATCTCGCAAGAAAAAAATGGCCGTACACTACATTTACCTATTCTGACAACATCCCCATAACCCGAAAATACCAAAAATCGTTCGAAAAGATATTCCACGGCTTTGCGCATTTGGCGATGAACGTGAAGCGGGAGAAATCCAAAGAGGAAGACGAAAAGGGAGATTTGAGAGGTGTGTTCGAACGCTGCATCCATTTGCTTTGCAATCTGAATGGTATGGACTGGAGGGATGAATATAGGTGGGTGAGCCAGCACGCTTTAGACCGAGCTTATTTCACCGGTTATATCAACGCCAAAGAGGAAGAAAGCAAAAAAAAGAAGGCTTAATAAAAAATGGAAGAAGGGAAAACCCTCGCCAAATTCGTGATCACCTGTATCGATTGTCAGTTGGCTGGCAGGAAGTTCCATACGCTCCTGCACGTGGACTGGATGAAAAAATATTACATGATCACGTGTTACAAGTGCGATGTCACCGAGGCTTTCAACGAAAAGGGGGAGAGGATAGTTTTCGAGGAGAACAAACGGCAAATCGAAGAAGAAAAAAAGAAAGAGGATGAGGTGAAAGAGTCTTGAATGAAGTGTATAGGCAAGATACATGTTTTTACTGAAGAAGACAGAAAATGCCTATGTGGCAGGGCGGACAAGTGGTGGTTTAATTGTCCCCGCTGCAAGGTTGGATCGGTATCTAAACACGCCTGGTTGCCCTGCGAGGATTGCCTGAAAGATCCGGAATACCGAAAGGAAGTCAGGGTGGCACTTAAAAAGACCTTGGACAGAAGCGGCATAAAGCATTATCGGGAGCCAACGGCTTTCGGTTACGATCGGGCGACGGGCAGGCCTTGGGCCTTGGACAGGTTCGGCAAGAAGTTCGACCCTAGCGAGACTCGCTATGATCTGAAACGGGATCCGCACGGATGGAAAAGTACAGGTAAAATACCTAAGAAAAAGAAGATTTATATATGACTTGGGGAGAAGGTGAAGTATAAAAATGAATGAAATGACGACTTTAATTATTTGGATAGCAGCGGCTATTTTTGCTTATGCCATCGCCCAGAATAAGGGCAGGAATCCATGGATCGCTCTCGCTTTCGGATTGCTGTTCGGCTTTATAACCGTGATTTATTATTGGATAGCTTCAGGATCCAGGGATTATGAACTTGAAAAGGCTCAGCGGAAAGTTAAAAAACTGAAGAATAATTTATAGACGTATAATGAAAAACAATTAA
>Ga0209323_10003128_pt1 | contig 11049 bp, 7 predicted proteins | sample Rifsed19ft2_FD_184014 | JGI IMG/M metagenome (GOLD analysis project Ga0209323, IMG submission 184014) | Soil microbial communities from Rifle, Colorado, USA - sediment 19ft 2 (version 2) | ecosystem: Environmental > Terrestrial > Deep subsurface > Rock core/Sediment | place: Rifle, Colorado...
GATTCCGCTACGGGGGCGAGGTGGTGGCCAACTTCGCTCCGACGGATCCCGGCTACTTCAACCAGACCGATTACGGCGACGACAGCCTCAGACTTTTTCGCCTCAATCTGGGGCTCGAGCTTCGAGCTTCGGAGAAGTTCTCACTCCTTACGGAGATCCGGAGCGACAACCTCGACGCTCCGAGACCCTACGCGTTCTATGCGCGCTTTCGGCCGTGGCGGGAGCGGGCCTTCGCGGTCCAGGCCGGAAGGGTGCCTCCGGTCTTCGGGGCGTTTCTCCGCAGGCAATACGAGTACGACAACCCGCTCATCGGCTACCCGCTTCCTTATCAGTATCCAACGGTGCTCCGTCCCGACTCGGCCCCCGCCACCCTTGGCCAGCTGCTTGCTTATCGAGGCTACGGGGCGAGAGTGAGGTATCCCATCGGGGATACCTCGGTCGCGTCCGGTCTCGCCCAGGTGAATCCGATCTATTGGGACACCGGGGTTTCGGTGAACCTCGGATCCGACCCCGTGGCTTTCGCTTTCGCCCTCACCCAGGGCACGATCTCGGATCCGCGCGTCGACGACGACAACGGCGGAAAACAGCTCGCCGCGAGGCTCGGGTGGCGGCCGGCCTTCGGTTGGGAAGTGGGAGTGTCGGCGTCTCGAGGCAACTACGTTTCCGACGAAGTGAAAGTGCTTCTCGAAGGGGATGGGAGCTCCGATCAGACGGCGCTCGGTGTCGATGCCGAGCTCGCCCGCGGTCCCTGGATTCTGAGAGGGGAAGCGATCTGGTGCTCCTGGGACGTGCCGACACTCTCGACCGGCCCGCTCGCGACCCTCGGCTTCATCGCCGAGGGCAGGTACAAGGTTGCCCCAGGCCTCTACTTCGCGGCGCGGGTCTCGGGCTCGAGGTTCGAGAGCATCTCGACCCCGGAAGGTCCCGTGACCTGGGACTCTCCGGTGACACGCTTCGAAGGAGGCGTCGGCTACAGGTTCCACCGAAACGTCCTGGGGAAGCTCGCCCTCCAGTACAACACCCGGGACGCGACGAGAGTCACGAGCCGGTGGATCCCCGCCGTGCAGCTCCTCTTCTGGTTCTGAGAAATGGCATGGCCCCTTTTCCTGGCTCTGGGTCTTCCGCTTCTGGCTCAAGGCGAAGGCGACGGAGCGCCGGGCGCGATCGCCGGCCGGGTCGAGGTCCGGCTTCCCTCGAGCCCTCCTCGAGCGCGACCCTCGGTGCGAGAGATGGAAGGCCGCACTCGGCGGGGAGTCCCCGACCGGCGGCAGAGCGTGGTCTATCTGGCGACGGCGCCCCAGGGCGCTTTCGAGGAGCGCCCTCGAGAGCAAGCGGTGCTCGATCAGCGGCAGGAGACGTTCGTTCCCTACGTGCTCCCGGTCCTCGTCGGAACCACCGTGCTCTTTCCCAACAACGACCCCTTCTACCACAACGTCTTTTCTCTCTCGAAAGCGGCGCGGTTCGACCTCGGCCGCTACCCCAGGGGTCGATCGAAAACGGTGCGATTCGACCGTCCCGGCATCGTTCGCGTGTTCTGCGAGATCCATTCCCACATGAGCGCTTTCATTCTGGTGCTCTCCCACCCCTACTTCGCCGCGACCGGGACCGGCGGTCGCTACCGGATCGAGAGGGTTCCGCCGGGAGAGTACGACGTCGTCGCGTGGGCCGACGGCGAGGAGCGGAGCAAAAAGAGAGTCCGAGTCTCTCCCGGGGCTACGGCGGAGCTCGATTTCGTGGTCGAGCCGTGAGGGGAAGCACGCGATGAAGACGATGTCGTCTCTCAAGAGCCGCGTCTTTCTCGCTTGCGCCTTCGTCGCGGTTCTCTCCATCGCCGTCGGCACGAGCTTCGTCACCGCCCGTGTCTCGCGCGAGGCCCAGGCCGAGCTCAGGCGCGACCTTCAGGAGGCCGCGGAGCTCCTCGACGAACATCACCGGCAGCGGTACGAGACGCTCGGTCTTCTCGGCTGGCTCGTCAGCGATCTCCCGAAGCTCAAGGCGGCGGTCGCGACCGGAGATGGGCCGACGGTCGAGCCCATCGCTCTCGACTACCAGGAGCGTCTCGGCTCGGACATCCTGGTCGTCGCCGACGACGAGGGGCGCGTGCTCACGTCGCTCGGATCGGGAGAGCCGTTCCCGATGGGAGAAGCGCTCGATCGCGCGCGGCGAGGCGAGTCGTCGATCTACGTCGCGGAGACGCGAGAAGGCGTCCTCCAGATCGCGACCCTCCCCATCGTCGTCGGTCCCGAGCCGCCGGAGGTGCTCGGGACTCTGAGCATCGGTTTCTTCCTCGACGACGAGCTGGCGCGCGAGCTCCAGGCGATCACCCAGAGCGACGTGGTCCTCCTCGCCCGGGGCCGGGCCGTGGCCTCGTCGATTCCGGTGTCCGACGCCGAGGTCGCGACCCTCTCGTCACTTTCGGAGGGAAGCCTTTCGATCGGTGAAGAGAGCTACGTGTTCCTCAGACGGGTGCTCTCGGTGCCCGACGCGAAGGAAGGCTTCCAGGCAGTGCTCCTGCGATCGACGAGTGAAAGGCTCTCGTTCCTTCGCACGTTTCAGGAGGGCCTTCTGCTCTCGGCGCTCTTCGGCGTGCTCCTCGCCATCGTCCTCAGCTACGCCGTGGCTCGCACCGTGACCCGACCGCTCGCGGCCATTACTCAGACCATGCGGGAGATCACGACTACCGGAGACCTGGCGCGCAAGATCGAGCTCTCGGGGCCGCTGGTCGACGGCGATGCCACCGTCCTCGCCCGGGCCTTCAACCGTCTCATCGATTCCATCGCCCGCTTTCAGCGCGAATCCGCATCGAAGGAGAAGCTCTCGGCCCTCGGGCGCATGTCGACGGTCATCGCCCACGAGATCCGCAATCCCCTGATGATCATCAAAGCCTCCCTCCGGAGCTTCCGGCGCCGGGAGCTCTCAACCGCGGAGGTGCGCGAGGCCGCGGAAGACATCGATCATGAAGTCGATCGGTTGAACCGCATCGTGGGAGACGTCCTGGATTTCGCCCGGCCCATCGAGCTCGAGCTCCGGCCGACGGATCTCAACGCCGTCTGCCGCAGCGCCGTCGAGGCGGTTCTCGTGGGAGAGGGGTCACCCGCGATCGAGCTGCGGCTCGATCCGGCACTTCCCGATGTCCAGACCGACGGCGAGCGTCTTCGAACCGCCCTCCTGAACATCCTGGCCAACGCCAAGGAGGCGGTGGGGGCGAAAGCGAACGGAGAGCACCAGGGGTCGGGGATCACGCTCGAGACCAGGCGGAGCGAGGAGGGGAAGGTGGTGATCGTCGTTCGAGACCGGGGGGTGGGAATCCCGCCCGAGGATCTCTCCAAGATCTTCGAGCCCTATTTCACCGGAAAGCGGACGGGCACCGGCCTCGGGCTCGCGATCACCAAGAACATCGTCGAATCGCTCGGAGGCACGGTCACCGCCGAGAGCCGGCCCACGGAGGGGACGGAAATACGAATCGAGCTCTTTGCGCGGGTGCCGGGTGCCGAAAGCCCGAGCGCAGGGCGAGCGAAGCGAGTCCCGGAGCGAGAAGCGCTGGGGGTGGGGCCCCAGCGCAGTAATCGATGAGCGCGAACACTAGAGACCTGACGGTGAGGGGCGCGATCCTGCTCGTCGACGACGAGGAGCGCATTCTGAAGACCCTCGGCCGGGCGCTTCGCGACGTGGGACACGACGTCTACGTGACCTCGAGCGCGAAGAAGGCGCAGGCGCTTCTTTCGGAACGGAGCTTCGATCTGCTGGTGGTGGACAACCGCATGCCCGAAGTCTCTGGCCTGGAACTCATCCGGGAGCTCTCGAAGTTCTCCCCCGAGAGCGAGAGGCCCGAGGTCCTCATGATGACCGCCCACGCGACCGTCGAGAGCGCCATCGAAGCGATGAAGCTCGGGGCCTTCGACTACCTTCAGAAGCCCTTCGAAGTGGAAGAGCTCCTCGTCGTGGTCGGAAAGGCCCTCTCCCATCGGAGGCTCCGGAGCGAGCATCGATATCTCCTGAGCGAGCGGAAGACCGAGTTCAACGACTACGGGATCGTCGGCGCCAGCGCCGCCATCCGCGCGGTGATCGAGAAGCTCGAGCAAGTCGCAACGTCGAAGAGCACGGTCTTGATCCGGGGGGAGACAGGCACCGGGAAGGAGCTCGCGGCGCGTGCCATCCACGACCGGAGCGCGGAGCGGGAGATGCCGCTCATCAAGGTGAACTGCGCCGCGATTCCCGAGAACCTCCTGGAGTCGGAGCTCTTCGGCCACGTGAAGGGCGCCTTCACCCACGCGACCTCCAACAAGAAGGGGAGGTTCTCGCTCGCCCACGGGAGCAGCATCTTCCTTGACGAGATCGGGACCATGAGCACTTCCATCCAGGCGAAGCTTCTCCGGGTGCTTCAGGAGCGGGAGTTCGAGCCCCTGGGCTCGGAGCGCACGGAGAAGGTGGACGTGCGGGTCATCGCCGCCACCAATCGCGACCTGGGGAAGATGATGGCCACGGGGGAATTTCAGGAGGATTTGTTCTACCGGCTCAGCGTGATCCCGATCGAGCTTCCGCCGCTCCGCGCGCGGCGGGAGGACATTCCCGCTCTCGTCTCCCATTTCGTCGCCAAGCACCGCAGGCGCGCGGGGAAGTGCGTCGAGAAGGTGACGGATGAGGCCCTCGCGGCGCTCTCGGCCTACGATTGGCCGGGGAACGTACGCGAGCTCGAAAACGCCATTGAGAGGGCGGTGGTCCTCTCTCGCTCGCCGGTAATCGGACTCGCCGAGCTTTCGCTCCCCACGGCCGGTAGCGCAAGACTGGACGGCCTCCCCTCGATGAACCTCCGGGACAACGTGGACTGGGTGGAGCGGGAGACCATCCGCCGCGCCCTCGAAAAGGCGAAGGGAGTGAAGAAGCTCGCGGCCGAGACCATGGGAATCAGCCAGCGGGCCTTGAGCTACTACCTCAAGAAGTTCCAGCTCGGATAAACACCCAAAAAGCTGCAACGTTTCCGCTGGACTTTACGTCTCTTGCTCTGGGAGGGAAGTCCCATGAATCATCTTTCCTTGCGTCTGAAGGTCGCCGCCGCGGCCGCCCTGCTCCCGTGGATGGCCCTCGCGGCCGAGGAAGGCTCCTTCGACCGGACGCTTTCCGTCACCGGTCCCGTTCAGCTCGAAGTCCGTACCGGGTCCGGGAGCATCGAGGTGACCGCGGGCTCGCCGGGCGCGGTGGAGATCCACGGGATCATTCGGGCTCGCTCCGGGTTCTTCTCCGGCTCCGGCGCTGCGGAAAAGGTTCGACGCATCGAGGAGAACCCTCCCATCGAGCAGCAGGGGAACGTCATCCAGATCGGGCGGGGAGTGATCGAAGACGGGAGCCTGTACGAAGGGGTCAGTATCAGCTATCGGGTCGTCGTTCCTGCCGAGACGGCGCTGGTCTCGAAGAGCGGCTCCGGAAGCCAGACGCTGGGGGACCTCAAGGGGCCGGTGGAGGCCGCCGCGGGCTCGGGCTCGCTCACGATCGGAAGCATCGGGGGTGACGTCGAGGCGCGCGCCGGCTCCGGGAGCATCCGCATCGACGGAGTCGGCGGAAGCTTGGAGGCGAAGACCGGGAGCGGATCGATCGACGCCCGCGCGGTCCAGGGGGCCATCACCGCGTCGGCGGGAAGCGGACGGATCGAGCTGGAGCAGACCGGCGAAGGCGACGTCGCGGTTCACACGGGGTCGGGCGGCGTCCGAGTGGGAGGAGTTCGAGGTGCGTTGAGCGTCTCGACCTCGAGCGGGTCGATCCGGGCCCAGGGCGAGATGGTACGCGACTGGAGCCTCGCGGCCTCTTCCGGCGGGATCACCGTGGAGCTTCCCCCGGAGGCCTCCTTCGAGCTCGACGCACACACAAACTCCGGCTCCATCGACTCGGAACGCCCGTTGACGGTCCAAGGGCGCATGTCGCGGAGATCGCTCCGAGGAGCGGTGGGAAGCGGTGGCCCACGGCTCGAGGTCGAGACCAGCTCGGGCTCGATCGTGATTCGTTAGCGCGTCGGCGCCCGCGGGTTGTGCTTCGACTACTTCTTGTTCCGGGTCATCAAGTCGTAGACCTTTAGGTCAGCGGAACGGGTTGAAGAGCGGAACCGAAGAGCCGCACTGCCTCGAGGTCACGAGGCTCTCGAAGACTTCCTTCGGCACCGAAGGTCCCTGTCGGGAGCAGTGCTTCTCGAACGCCTCGATCAGGGTCTGGGCGACGAGGTCGTCGTTCATCCTCTCGATGTGACGCCGCTCGAGCATGAAGACGAGCTTTCCGTCCTCGAAGAGAGCGACGGAAGGAGACGAAGGTTGGATCCCCACCATGTAGTGGCGAGCCCGCTCGGTGGCTTCGCGATCGACTCCCGCGAACACCGTCTTCATATGATCGGGGATAATTTTGTGCTGGAGGGCTTTGGTCACACCCGGACGCGCCGAGCCCGCGGCGCATCCGCAGACCGAGTTCACCATGATCAGCGTCGTCCCCTTGGCTTTCACCGCCGTGTCGACGTCTTCCGCCGTCGTCAAAGGGTCGACTCCGCAGTAGGCAAGCTCCTCCCACATGGAACGCACGGCTTCGCGATCGTAAAGGGGCTGCATTGTTGGATCCTCCGTAGAGTTCAAGCTAGCACTGCCTCCGACCTCGATCAAGTTGCTGGGAACGCCGATGAGGTCCGTTTCTGGCGAAAAACCAAGGCGGCATCGAGTTAAGCTGTCGGCATCATGGATCTGGATCGCCTGGCCTGCGATCGCGCCCGCCGCTCGCGCGACGCGCGGTTCGACGGCCGGGTCTTCATCGCCGTCACCAGCACCGGCATCTATTGCCGGCCGATCTGCCCGGCGCGTGCGCCGAAGGACGAGAATATCAAGTACTTCCCGACGGCCGCCGCCGCGGAGGCCGCGGGATTCCGCCCCTGTCTGCGCTGTCGGCCCGAAGCTTCTCCCGGGACACCCGCCTGGCACGGCACATCGGGGGTCGTGTCTCGGGCGCTTCGGCTCATCGGCGAGGGCGCTCTGGACGGCGAGGGAGTCGAACGGCTGGCGGACCGCCTCGGAGTCACCGGCCGGCACTTGCGAAGGCTCTTCCGACGGCACCTCGGCGCGACGCCGCTCGAGGTCGCGCTCACGCGCCGCGTTCACTTTGCGAAGAAGCTCCTCGACGAGACCTCTCTCGGCTTCGACGAAGTCGCGTTCGCCTCCGGTTTTGGAAGCCTCCGTCGGTTCAACAGCCAGATTCGCCGCACCTTCTGCTCGCGGATCGTCGTGTATTGCTATCCACGAACCGGAAGACCCGATGCTCCTACCCCCGAAGGGTGGGACGCGATTCCCGGAGCTCGCGGCTGCACGCCGGAGACCTGCGGGTTTCGCGATCATCACCAGGAGCTTCGGAAGCCGGGCGCCGTGGTATTCGGCCTGAGCTCAGGACCTCGGACGCCCGAGCGCCGAGGGCCATCCGGATTCCGATCTCCCGCGTCCGCGCGAGGACCGAGTAGGAAATAGCGTCCGCTATCGAGGCATTCGTATCGGGTTGGAAGTCGTCCTGACGAAATTCGCGGTAGAATCCGCGCTCGTGAAAGAGACGTTCTGCCGCGTTGCCTCCTTCCTGGTCTTGGCCTCCGCGGCTCGCGCCGCCCCCGACGAAAGCAATGCAATCGACTACGAGACCGCGCGGTTCGAGCGCCGCCTGATCGCGAAGCGCGCCACGGGTCCGATCGAGGTCGACGGCGACCTCGGCGAGCCGGACTGGAAAAGTGCCCCGGTCGCGACCGATTTCATCCAGAACGAGCCGAGGGAGGGTGAGGCGGCCACCTACGAGACAGAGGTCCGGTTTCTTTACGACGAGGTGAACCTCTACTTCGGCGTCCTCGCTCACGACGCCGAGCCCGCCAAGATCATCGTCAACGACCTGACTCGGGACTTCAACACCCGCTCGGGCGACATCTTCGGGCTCGTGCTCGATACGTTCCACGACGAGCGCAACGGGTTCATGTTCGAGACCAACCCCGCGGGGGCGAAGTTCGACGCCCAGTTCGTGAACGAGGGACGCGAGTTCAATCAGAATTGGGACGGGGTGTGGTACGTGAAGAGCCAGGTGACCGACGCGGGTTGGGTGACGGAGATGGCCATCCCGCTCAAGACGGTCCGGTTCCAGCACCTCGAACGCCAGACGTGGGGCGTCAACTTCGTGAGGCGGACGAGGCGGCTGAACGAGGATTCATACTGGGCGCCCCTTCCCCGCATCCATCGGTTCACCCGGCTCTCGCTCGCGGGGACCCTCGAGGATCTCGAAGGGCTCGAGCCGCATCGGGACGTCAAGGTGACGCCCTACGGCAAGGCGGACGTGAACGATGCCGCGGATCTGTCGACCGAAAGCGATTTCGATGCGGGCATCGACGCCAAGATCGGCATCGGCGCCGGTCTCCGGCTCGATCTCACGTTGAACACCGACTTCTCCGAGGTCGAGGCCGACGTCCAACAGATCAACCTCACGCGGTTCAGTCTGTTTTTTCCCGAGAAGCGTGACTTCTTCCTGGAGAACTCCGGCATTTTTCGCTTCGGCCCGCCTCAGGACCAGAGGGTGCAGCAATTCCAAGCCAGCTTCGGCGCCGCGGGAGCGATTTCGAACCTCCGAGGGGGCCAGAGCCGCGGGGAGGATCTCCTGTTCTTCTTCAGTCGTCGGGTCGGTCTCTCCGATGACGGACAGCCGATTCCCGTTCTCGGGGGAGGACGGCTCACCGGCCGGGTGGGAGGGTTCGACGTCGGCTTTCTCAACATTCAGACGGGAGACGCGCCGGAGCTCACGGGCCTCGCGCCGAACGGCGACAACTTCACCGTGGCGCGCGTGAGGCGCAACGTCTTCACCAACTCCGACGTCGGAGTCATCTTCCTGAATCGGGAGAACATGGAGACCGACCACTACAACCGCGGCCTGGGGCTCGATGCGAACTTCCGGCTGAGCCCGGAAATGGACCTCACGGGCTACGTCGCCAAGACGAAGACCCCCGGCGTCGGCGGCGACGATCTCGCAGGCCGCGTCGAGTGGAGCTACGAGGGAGGGCTCCTCCAACTCAGGGCGGCGGGGTCGACCCTACAGGACAACTTCAACCCCGAAATGGGATTCGCTCCGCGCATCGGGGTCAAGAGAGGAAGCGGTTTTCTCGGCTATCACTACCGCCCGGGCTGGTGGACGGGGTTCCTCCGGGAGATCAACCCTCACTTCGAGCTCGAGTACTTCACCGACCAGGAGAACGTGGTGGTGAGCCGCTACTTCAACAGCCACTTCTCGCTCCAGTTCCAGAACGGGGGGTTCGTCGAGTTCGGGCTCAACACCAACCTCGAGCAGCCCCAGGCCGACTTCCCCATCTACCCTGACGTCACCATCCCGCCGGGGTTCTACACTTTCGACGAATGGTTCGCGATGCTCTTTACCGACCCGAGCCGGACGTTCTCCGCGAACACCCGGGTCTCGACGGGCGGTTTCTACTCCGGCACCAAAGATTCGATCTCCCTCGGCGGAGTCCTCAAGCTCGGGGAGAAACTCTCGGCCCAGATCGACTGGTCCTACAACGACATCGTTCTCGATGAGGGCGCCTTCACCACTCACCTCCTCACGACGCGCTTCGCCTACAACTTTTCGACCACGATGTTCCTGAACGGCCTCATCCAGTACAACAACGTGACCGACGAGTGGAACAGCAACATCCGGTTCAACTTCATCCACCACCCGCTCTCGGATCTGTTCATCGTCTACAACGACCTGCGGGACGAGACCGGGGCGACGAAGAACCGGGCGCTCATCGTGAAGTACACCCATTTGCTGAGTTTCTGAGCCTGCTATACTGAGAGGTTCCCGAGATTGGGCGGTTAGCTCAGCGGGAGAGCACCTGGTTTACACCCAGGGGGCCACAGGTTCAAATCCTGTACCGCCCACCAAAGAAACTCCGAGACCGAAGACTATGAGAGTCCCCATCCTCGTCGGTTTTCTCCTTCTTCCTTCGCTCGCGGCGACGCAGCCGCGCTTCCGGAACGCTACGGCGGAGTCCGGCTTCCTCAGCATCCAGGGCTACGGCGGCCACGGCATCCAGGTCGCGGACGTCGACGGGGACGGTCTCCTCGACGTCTACGTCACCCACATCTTCGACCCCAAGCAGAACCGGCCCGATCTCCTGTTCCGGAACCTGGGTGGAAGCCCTCCTCGGTTCGAGGAGATCGGTCTCGCCGCCGGGGTCGCCGACGACGGCTTCTTTCCCGTGACCCTCGAAGACGGCACCGTCGAGGAGTACTCCGATGAGTCGCATTCGGCGGTATTCGCGGATTTCGACAACGACGGAGACTTCGATCTCTTCAACGGACACACCTGGAACGGCCACCACCGCCTCTATCGCAACGACGGAGACGCCCGTTTCGTCGATATCTCGGACAGCGCCGGAATCGACCAGCGGGATCTAGGTCCCCGGGGGGTGGGTGCCGCCGATCTCGACAGCAACGGGCTTGTCGATATCGTGGTCAGCGCCTGGGCGGGACATATCCCGAACCTATACATGAACCAGGGAGGTCTTCGCTTCGAGCGCATCCGTCTCCCGGGGGACGCCGACGACCGGTTCGCCAACCAGGGCATCACCATCGTGGACGTGAACCGGGACCGGAAGCCCGATATCGCTCTCAGCGCCTTCGAGTACGTCGACGGCGGCTCGGGGCTCGGCCCCGTAGCGCTCCTCGAGAGCGTCTCCGATCGTTTCGTGGAGCGCACCGAGTTCAGCGGTCTCGCTTACGAGAAGGTCACCAGCGACTACCGCGGGACGAACGGATTCAGCTTCCAGGACATCGACAACGACTCCGACCTCGACGTGGTCATCACCGGATACCACGGCTCGAAGCTCTATCGGAACAACGGCGAAGGCCGCTTTGAGTTCGTACGCCGCTTCGAGGGCGTGCACTACACCGGCGCCTTCGGAGACGTGGATCTGGACGGCGATCTCGACTTCTATATGGCCGGCGACACCGGCATCTACTTCAACGACGGCGCGGGGGAGCTCAGCTTCCAGGACGGCATCGGTCTCGACGG
>Ga0209323_10003130_pt1 | contig 11048 bp, 10 predicted proteins | sample Rifsed19ft2_FD_184014 | JGI IMG/M metagenome (GOLD analysis project Ga0209323, IMG submission 184014) | Soil microbial communities from Rifle, Colorado, USA - sediment 19ft 2 (version 2) | ecosystem: Environmental > Terrestrial > Deep subsurface > Rock core/Sediment | place: Rifle, Colorado...
ATAGCCCCACCACCGTTATTACCAACTCATGCTATGGTTGCCATTCAGAGGATACTGATTACAGCGAAGAGCGGTGGAATACATGGGAGAAGGAATAATAGGAGAAACACATTCATAGGAGTGAAAGTACTTGGAATCATTGATTACATGGGTTGCCCGGATAAGAAATGCAAATAACTAGACGTTAAGGAATTTTCATTTTATTTATGCGGGTTATACGATGTATGGCATAGAGAATCCCCCTTAGAAAAGGGGGCTAGGGGGTTGTAAAATAGTCCAGAAAAAACACAACCCCCTGAATCCCCCTTTGTTAAGGGGGACTTAAACGGAATAATTTAAAATTGATGGTCTCAATCGTAATGAAAATATTCAAATTGTGAATGCCTTATTTCTTCCGATGTCATTATTATGGCAATGTTTCTTTAGAAAAAACATTACGAGAACTTTTGGATCTAAAGACCAACTGATTGTTTAAAAACAATATGTTTGCAATTTTATGTCAAAAGAAAAAATCCTTGTTGTCGATGATGAACAAGACCTTGTGAAATTAGTAAGGTACCACCTCGAAAAAGACGGATACAAGGTAGTAACCGCTTACAATGGTGAAGATGCGCTGTTTCTGGCAAGAAAAGAACGTCCGGAACTTGTCATATTGGATCTTATGTTGCCAGGCATTGATGGTCTCGAAGTATGCAAAAAATTAAAGGCAGACACGGAACTGGCTAAAACTGCTATCGTAATGTTGACAGCAAAGGGTGAAGAAGTCGATATAACCCTGGGTTTGAAACTGGGTGCTGACGATTATGTAACAAAACCCTTTAGCCCAAAAGAACTCGTCGCACGTGTACAGGCGGTGCTCAGGCGATCAAAAAGTCCTTCGACAACAAAAGATTATATTAAAATAGACACCCTTACAATCGATTTGTATAAACATGAGGTAACTATAAAGAATGAACCCATTCAACTGACGCTTACAGAATTCAAGCTTCTTCATCAGCTTGCCAGTAAGCCGGGGCGTGTTTTTACAAGGGATCAACTGCTCGACGCAGTTTCCGGGTCAGAGACGTTTGTCATTGACCGGACGGTGGACGTTCATATTGCCTCATTGAGGAAAAAGTTAAAGGCCTATGCGAATCGTATCGTCACGATCCGTGGAATCGGCTATAAATTTAAGGAATAACCCGTGATATTCAAAAACAAATTATTTTGGAAGATTTTTATAAGCTATGTCGTCCTTTTATGTGGATTTCTGAGCTTGACAGGGTATTTTGTGAGCAAGGTCATAAAAGGATATCAGATGAATTTGTCAACCAAACATATTGAATACACTGCATTGCCAATTAATCATTTGATTTTATATATTCTCATTACGTTTGCGATAACTTTGGCTATAGGTTTTGTCATTATTAAAATAAATACATCGTCTCTCCTGAACATAACTCAGATTGCGCAGAGCTTTGCACGGGGAAACTTTGCCCGAAAAGTTGAGATCGATTCTTCCGGTGAGATAGGAGACCTTGCAAATGCAATTAATACTATGGGAACTGAGCTTCAATCCAGGATGCAAACCATTCTGGACGATAAAAATAAACTCGACGCCATCATGGCCAACATGAATGATGCTATTATAACAACAAACCTCCAGGAAAGAATTATTCTTATCAACAATGCGGCAAAAATCATGTTTGGTATATCAAAGGTTACATTGAACAAAGACTATCTGTGGGAAAAGATACGAAATGAGAAGTTATGTACTCTGGTTAGAGAAGTAATACGGTCGTCTACTAAGATGGGGGATAAAACTCAGGCGACTACAACCTCCGAAATTGAAATTCTTTCTCCCGAAAAAAAATTATTACAAATGCACCTCTCCCCTATACAGATTGATAAAAATACTTACGGGGTTCTCCTCGTATTTCATGATATTACGGAATTGCGGAAACTTGAAAACACACGCAGGGAATTTGTCGCCAATGTATCGCACGAATTGCGAACGCCACTTGCTTCTATCAAGGGATATGTGGAAACGTTGCTCGAAAATAATGATACGGATAATGCGTCTGCACGAGAATTTCTCGGTATTATCATGAAACATACGCAGAGACTTGATAACCTGATCAAGGATATCCTGGAATTATCTAAATTAGACTCTAACGATTTAAAGATAGAACTTCATACTGTGGACATACATCTTTGCATGGAAGATATTTTTTCTCATTATAAAGAAAGTTGTGCAGGAAGAGACCAGACTTTTGAACTGGATATGCCCCAGCATATACCCATGATCGAAACAGATGAATATCTCTTGCGACAGTTGCTGACTAATTTACTCGATAATGCTATAAAATATACACCTAAAGGTGGTCGGATAGGCCTGAAGATTAACCCCGTCAATGGATCTGTTCAGTTTGAAATATCAGACACAGGTATTGGCATTCCACAAGAACATATCCCGCGTATTTTTGAAAGGTTCTATCGTGTTGATCCTGCCCGCTCACGTGAAATGGGTGGAACAGGGCTGGGACTTTCCATTGTTAAGCACATTGTCAACCTTCATCATGGATTCGTTAAAGTCGAAAGTACCGTGAATGTTGGGAGTAAATTCATAATTACATTACCACAGCAACAACCGAAGCATGCAGCATGATTAAAATAATCATTACACCGCAGTTGACACAGGAAAAATATTAAATATATTTGAGTAATATTATGGAACTTATACTCGACAGTCTCGAAAGTCTGATTTATATCTACGAAGAGGTATTTTGGCTTAAAGAATGTTTTGCCATACTAAAATCTTTAATTGTTTTTGTTTTAGTCTGGTGGATCGTGAGATTGCAGTACAGAATGACATTGCTTTTATATCTAGGCACCTTTATTGGCGTTGCGTGTATTTTTTTTGCTGACATAGGTTATTGGAGCGACAACGACGTACTTAAGCTTATTGCCCCCGCTTCGTTATTCTTGCTTGCATACAATAAAAAGCAGGATAATGATGCTCTATTATTTATATTTCTTGTTCCTTACTTTATTACTTCGTATGAATTTTACAGAAGTTCCTATTATGTAATAATGTCCTTAGTATCGCATGCGCTCGTTATTTCTAGCATTATCATTGTTAAACAGAATACATATCTCTCACTGTTTATCAGCGCTGTAATTGGCATAATCATCAATTACGTAGGCGCTAATTATCCTCCAGGAACTAACGATATCCTGCTGAATCCGGCGTTGATTACCCTGGCTGTAAAGGGGCTCGAATTTTACACGAAAGACAACAGATATACAGATTTTTTAAAGTCCTTCTGGGCAACGCTCTTGTGTTTTGCCTATTTCGGTAGCTGGGCCTTTCATTACATAAAACCAGGCTGTCCACTTTATGGCCATTAAAAAATAGAACTAATTTTCTACATGCAAAATGTCCTGAGACGGACGAGTGCCCTGCATTTACCTTGACAGGATAAACCTCCTTACCTATAATTCAGTTTAAAATACCTCAAGTCTTTTTTGGGAAAATTCAGACAGGGCAGTGACTCGGATAGAATGTAAAAGAAGTCGTTGTCGGCACCAATTTGACTGGATTCCATGGTAAATGCTAAATTTCAATAACCTATAAAAAACCGTGAATAAGGAAACTATTTTTACTAAAACCACAGAAACAAAAATTATTCAATCCTTCAAGCCCAATGTTCGGCAATATTGGTTAACCTTTGCCATTTTAGCGTTTTCTATTTTTTTGGCATTCAGGGTATTTGGTATAAGTACGATTGTTGGGCTAAGTATCGTGTCGGTTAGCGGCCTCATTATTATCTATATGATTCTTTCAGTCTTCACGACAAAATATGTAATTACAAATCAGGGAATTTTGTTTAGAAAAGGCCCTTTTTCAGGAAAATTTAGGGAAATGAGTTATTGCGACATTAATAATATTACGATAAAACAAGGGTCGATGCAAAAACGATTTAAAATCGGCAGTCTCACCATACATACGGGAAGTGGTGGCCATGTAATCAAAGGGATTCGAAATCCTTATCAAATAAAGGAACTCATGAATAAGGAAAAGGTTTCTGAGTATGAAAGGCGTACTTTATTGAGAAAGATATTATAAATATTTCCGGAATCGTACCATGCGCAGACACGTTATAAAATATATCTATTCGGGCATTTTCGGTATTTCCTTCTTCCTATTCCTGAAAATTGCAATTCCTTTATCTGCAGAATCAATTAATACCCTCGACAGTGAAATTATAAAGAAGTATCAAAAAATAATTCTGGAAGAACCTTCCAATGCTAATGCGCATTTTAATCTGGGTATTTTGTATTACAAGAATTCACAGTTCGATGAGGCAATGCGCGAGTTTCATAAAGTACTTGAAATTGACCCCGGTGACGCAGAGGCACACTATAATATCGGAAATATTTTTAATAAAAAGAACCAGTTCGACGATGCAATTGATTCATATAAAAAAGCAATAGCCATTAATCCGGGTGATGCAGGAATTTTCCACAATCTGGGGAACGCTTATGCTGGTAAAGGTATGTTCGACGATGCCATTTCTTCATATAAGAAGGCTGTTGAGATCAACCCGAATCTTGCAGAAAGCCATCGAAATATTGCATATCTTTACAAAAAAAAAGGGAAGACGTCCGAGTCAATTCAATCTTTTGAGAAAGCCTCTAAGTCCAACTCCAAAGACATAACCATGCTTTTGGATCTGGCTTCCGCTTATGAATCAAATGGGTCGCAAGACCGCGCCATTCTTACCTACAAAAGGATATTGTCGATAGATACTAACCACAAAGATGCAAAGAACAGACTCTCCATGCTGTGTAACAATAAGGGTGTGTCACTGGCATTACAAGGGAAAAGAGACGAAGCGATTTCTGCATATAAAGAAGCCTTACAAAATAAAGAAGATTTTAAGGAGGCATATAATAATCTCGGCGCCGTCTATGTCGACAAGGATATGGTTGACGATGCAATTGCCACATACAAAAAAGCAATTGAAATCAGTCCAAATTTTGGAGAGGCTTATAATAATTTGGGAGTTGCCTTTACAAAAAAAAAGAATTACGATGAGGCCATTTCTGCATTTAAAAAAACGCTGTCTTTAAACAAAAATCACGCAGGCGCTCATTTTAACCTGGGCGTCGTTTATTCAGAAAAAAGGATGACATCGGAAGCTATAGATGAATACAATGAAGCTTTACGACTGGCCCCAAACGATCTTTCAACGCTTTATAACCGAGGTGTCCTTTATATACAAAGTGGTAGGTTAAATGATGCCACAGCAGATATGAAAAAAATAATCGAGATTAATCCAAAGGTGTCTGCATCCCATCACAAACTTGGAGACGTATATCAAAAACAGGGACATTTCGATGATGCAATTGCTGAATATAAACAAGCATTGGAAATATCGCCCGATCTTAAAGATGCGTTAATCAGTTTGGAAGACACCTATCGGTTAAAAGAAAAAAAGACGAAAAACCAGGGGAGCAGGGGAATAAGAAAAAGATGAGTTATCCATTCAGGGAATTTCAAAGCTTATGTAATTGTAGCGCGAGACTTCGTCGGGAGCGCTCAGTCGAACGATTTATCTCGCCTGAAACGACTAAAAAGGTAATCAACAGAAATGGGCGACTTGAAAGTCGCGTCAAACTATGCTGCGCTATGGCATGAACAACAAAATCAAAATATTTCTTTTGTGCTTAACTTGTTTCTTGGTTTTTAGTTTTAAGAGCAAAGCATTTTGTGAAGAATACAAGCTGTTTCCTGGTGTTATTCATCTCGATTCCACCATTAGCGGCGGGAAATTACCTCCTGAGGAGATGGCCGTGATTGCCCGTGATGCCGGTGTAGAAATTGCCATCTTTACCGACCACGATACTATGCGATGGGAATATGGCATACCACCGCTCAGAAAATTTATCAGGAAGGTTATAGAAAAAGGCTCAATTCATAGTTACGGTGAGGAGAACTATGTCAATACGATCTCTGGACTAAATCAAAAATATCCTGATATGTTAATTATGCATGGGGCAGAGGCAATTCCGTTTTATTGGTGGAAAGGAAGCTACTTTACTAAGAATCTGGAGATGATGGACGGGCACAAGCACATCCTGGTAATGGGATTGAATAACGCCTCAGATTATAAAAACCTCCCTTCGATTGGGAAGGGTTATTCCAGGGGGTTTGCATTTGATACCATGGTCAGTCTCTGGCCTCTCTGTTTTTTTGTTTTTAGCTGGCTTTTATTCTCGGCAGCCAAGGAAGGTAGTATTACCACGCTGCTAAAAACTGCAAGTGCTATTTGCCTCCTCCTGGGTATAATTTTTACGATAAACAATTTTCCCTTCGCAGCGCCCCGATATGACCAGTATCATGGCGATCGTGGAATAGCGCCGTATCAGACGGTCATTGACTACGTCAACTCACGCGGCGGTGTGACCTTCTGGGCACATCCCGAAGTGGAAGATGTGAATAAGGAAGCAAGTGGGGTTAAACTTATTACAAAGCCCTATCATGAAGACCTGCTTTCAGCGCGGAATTATACAGGTTTTGCAGTATTTGCAGAAGGGATTAAGTTCATGGCTCCACCGGGCGGTGTTTGGGATCAAATCCTCAATCAATACTGCAAAGGAGAACGTGAACGGCCAGTCTGGGCTATCGGAGAAGTGGACTTTGGAGACGAAGATACATTTTCTATCAAGGACTCACAAACCATATTTCTGTTAAAAGAAAAGGATGAAAAAACCGTAATCGAGGCGCTTAGGGCTGGCCGTGTCTATGCGGCTCATTTGTATGGTGAAAAGTCTCCGGCTTTGGTCTTGGACACATTCATAATCGAAGATACAACCCAACCCGCTAAGGCTCACATGGGAGAGGAATTAGAAACGGATAAAAATCCACAGCTAAAGATTCACGTGTCCCTTCCGGAAACGGCGAAGGACGTAAAATACAAAGTAGACATTATTCGGAACGGCGAGGTGATACATCGGTTTGAATCTACCGGAAATACTGAGCTGTCCTACGAAGACAAATACGTCAAACCGGGCGAAAAGATTTATTACCGGCTGGATATCGACGGACCTTCGCGCATCCTGTCCAATCCAATATTCGTGAAATTTGGTTCACCTTCCGGGAACACGAAGGGAGAATGAGCAATTATAAATCTGCAGAAAAGATCAGGGTGTTGCACGTAATTACACGCCTTGAAAGGGGTGGCGCACCGGCCGTCCTTCTTGAAGTGTTGCGACGCTGCGACAATGGGCAGTTTGAACATCATATAGCAACAGGATTTGCTCCAGAACCCGCAAAAGACATGATTGCATTCGCCAGAGATATGGGTTTCCAGGTATTTGTTATTCCCGCCCTCGTTCGAGATATCCAGCCATTTTTAGACTTCTATGCACTTTTAAAACTTTATTTTTTGATTCTCAGAGGCAGATATGATATTGTTCATTGTCATACATCGAAAGGTGGTTTTATAGGCCGTTTGGCGGCGCGACTGGCAAACGTAAAATGCATTATTTATTCTCCCCACGGGGATATCTTTGAAGGGTACTTTGGGAAGATAAAAACCTGTTTTTTTACAGGGCTCGAAAGATTTTCTGCCAGGTTTACAGACAAAATTATTACGTTGACAAAAAGCGGTATCGAGCCTTACATAAAGGCTGGAATTGGCCAAAAATCTCAGTTTGATTATATTTACAACGGAGTTGACATTGAAAGTTTAAGGAAAAGAAAGGTCGATCGGATACAGAAACGACAGAAAATCGGGATTGAGAATGATTGCTTCTTAATTGTAACGGCAGGAAGACTCGTACCTGTGAAAGGGTATACCTACCTGGTTGCAGCCCTTGCCCGGGTAATTGCAGAGATACCGAATACACGGTTAATTTTTCTCGGAGATGGGGAACTGAGAGGAGAACTTTCAGGACAGGTAAAAACCCTTGGATTGGAAAAACAGGTATTATTTTTAGGAATGCGCAACGATGTACCGGAAATCATATCATGTAGCGACCTATTTGTTCTGCCCTCCATTAACGAAGGATTTGGTGTCGTATTATTAGAGGCAATGGCCATGAAATGCCCTGTCGTTGCGACGAATGTGGGTGGCGTGCCTGAAGTTGTCCTGGACGGCGAGACAGGGATACTCGTGCCTCCCAGAGACCCTGTTCAATTAGCCAGAGGCATTATTCGACTTTTAAAAGATCGCTCGCTTGCTTTTCAAATGGCTGAATGCGGATATCATCGATTGGATGCCTGTTTTGATATTAGAGCAACGGTATCGAAAACAGAACATTTGTATAAGGAATTGTTAGAAAGGAAATTGTGCGGAGATGTCAATTAAAGAAAATTTAGAACTGGTAAAACAAAACATTGCTAATGCAGCCGTGAAGGCAGGTAAAAGACCGGAAGACATTGTCCTGGTTATGGCGACGAAAACGGTTGATACGGAACGAATACGCGAAGCCATTAAAGCTGGTTGCCGTATTGTTGCGGAAAATAAGATTCAGGAGGCCCTGAAAAAATATGAGGCGCTAAAGGACGAGGGAGCGGAATGGCATTTTATCGGACACCTGCAGACGAACAAGGTCAAAGACGTTCTTAAATTTGCAAATATGATCCATTCTGTGGATCGGCTGTCTCTGGTAGAAAAATTAGACCAGCGACTCCAGCATGAGGGTCGTTCAATGGATATCCTGATTCAAGTCAACACCTCTCATGAGGAAAGCAAGTATGGTATCTCACCCGAAGAGGCGGTTACTTTAGTCAGGCAGACAGCCAAATACGACACATTAAAGATATATGGGCTCATGACCATTGGCCTCTTTACGAAGGACGAAGTAAAGATTCGTAAGTGTTTTAAGGTACTAAAAGAAATAAACGACAACATTATCAAAGAGGGCATCGATAAGGTACAGATGAAATATCTCTCTATGGGCATGTCTGGAGATTACCAGATTGCCATTGAAGAAGGAGCAAACATGGTCCGCATAGGTACGGCGATCTTTGGCGCCCGTCTAACCCCGGATGCCTATTACTGGCCATCAGAGAAGACCGATGCGGATAGGGTAAAACAGTAGTGGCAGGTTTGAAAACATGGTAACGCGTTAGTTTTTTTTGTAACAATTTGGTTTTTTGAAAAATTTCAATAACAATAATATCTTACCGCACTGTGTAGGGGCAGGTTTGAAACCTGCCCCTACGGTAAATACGATGAATGCATGAATGTTGTTTTTCAAAAAACTAAATTATTACGTTTTTTAAAGTAACCCCGTAGGGGTGAACTGTTTATAGAAAAATGTGATATACAACACCTTAGCTCCGGAGGAGCGGCATGTGAAACACAGAAACAACATGTCGCTCCGATGGGGCTTGATTGTGACATAATGGTTTGTCTATAAACATATCGTTCCTAACGGAGCTTTTTACGCGCAGATTTGTTTCTATTTTCATCAGGCAACAGAAAAATATCTAAAAGGGTTTAAAGTGAAGGCGGTTGTTAAAACAAAACATGCGAAGGGAATGGAATACAAAGAAGTTCCCGTTCCCAAAATAGGCCTCAGGGACGTGCTTATTAAAGTCAATGTTGCCTCTATCTGTGGTACGGATGTGCATATCTACGACTGGACACGCTGGGCGCAGCATCGCTTCACACCGCCCCGTATCGTTGGTCATGAGTTCGTGGGAAACGTTGCAAAGATTGGCGAGGAAGTGACCCGCGTAAAGGTTGGAGACCGGGTTTCTGCCGAAAGTCATCTCACCTGTGGGGATTGTTACCAGTGCAATAACGGATATTCAGAGGTTTGCAGGAATTTCAAATTATTAGGCGTTGACCATGACGGCACATTCGCCGAATTCCTCGTCCTGCCCGAACATGTTTTGTGGAAAAATGACCAGAAAATTCCCGATGAATGGGCAACCATCCAGGAACCCTTTGGAAATGCCGTCGATACCGTTCTTGCAGAGGATGTTTCTGCAAAAACGGTTTTGATTCTTGGTGCCGGACCGATTGGACTTTTCGCCGCCGGTATTGCTAAAGCATGCGGCGCCTCGTTGATCGTCGTCTCTGATCCCAACAACTACCGGCTGGCCATCAGCAAGAAGATGGGGGCACATATCGCTGTCAATCCCAGAAGGCAGGATGTTACACAAATTGTCATGGAAGCCACAAAAAATAATGGAGTTGACGTTGTCCTGGAATTTTCTGGTAATAATCAGGCGCTAAATCAGGGCTTGAAGGTTGTTACGCCGGGAGGGAGGATTTCCATTTTGGGTATTTATGAGAGGCGTGTAAACATTGATCTGAATAAGGAAGTTATTTTCAAGAAAATCCGTATTTACGGGATTACCGGCCGCAAGGTATTTTCCACGTGGTACAAGACCTCTCGTTTCTTGTCAACAGGGCTTGTAGATCCGACGCCTGTCATTACCCACCGGTTTCCATTAAAGGACTATGAAAAGGGTATGAAACTCATGAAGGATGGGAGGTGCGGGAAGGTTATTTTAAGTATTCAGAGAGATTGTTTAACCACGAATTAATACGAATAGACACGAATATTTTTCAAAAAATCTATAATTCTGTTTATCCTCAACCCAGCAGCAATATTTAGAATTTAGTTGAGAAAAATGCCATAGAAGGCTTATATATACAAAAGAGAGGTTGTTAATGGAAAAAGAAAAGATTGTTAGAAGTAGGGAAAATAGTTGGTACCGAGCTAATTGATCATATCATTATTGGAAATGACAAATATTTTAGTTTTCAGGCAGAGGGAATGTTAAAGACCGAAGGGAGTAAATAAAATTAAGGAGAATTCAATTATGTCCATAACTTTAAAAAATAAACTATCCAATTTAATTAATGAAATAAAGGAAATCAAAAAAGAGGTAATTCTTCTGGAAATAAAAAAAACACACAGCACAAAGCACAAATTAAATAAATGGAAGTTGCTGGGAGAGAAAGTATCATCAAAATGGAATAAAATCTCGGCAGTAGAAGAAATAAGGCAACAACGGGAGAAATTCTGGTGAAGAAACT
>Ga0209323_10003133_pt1 | contig 11044 bp, 10 predicted proteins | sample Rifsed19ft2_FD_184014 | JGI IMG/M metagenome (GOLD analysis project Ga0209323, IMG submission 184014) | Soil microbial communities from Rifle, Colorado, USA - sediment 19ft 2 (version 2) | ecosystem: Environmental > Terrestrial > Deep subsurface > Rock core/Sediment | place: Rifle, Colorado...
ACATGCAGGATTCCCGACACCGCGGCAGCGCAGGCGCCGGTGCCGCAGGCGAGCGTCTCGCCCGCGCCGCGCTCCCATACCCTGAGCGCGATGCGGCGGCGCCCGATCACCCGCATGTATCCGGCGTTGACCCCGCGGGGAAAGCGCGGGTGGCGCTCGATGAGCGGACCCTGGCTCGGCACCGGCGCGCAGTCCACGTCGGCGACGATCTGCACCGCATGCGGGTTGCCCATCGAGACCAGCGCCAGCTCGACGCGCGCACCGCCCACCTCGAGCGCCTGCACGAGCGGCGACTCCGGCGCCGGCGCCCCCATGTCCACCGACACCTCGCCGTCGGGCTCCAGGCGCGGCGCGATCGGCCCGCCGAGCGTCTCGACGCGGATCTCGCGCTTCGCGCTGAGCCCCCTGGCGTGGACGAACTTCACGAAGCAGCGCGCGCCGTTGCCGCATTGCTCGACCTCGCCGCCGTCGGCGTTGAAGATGCGGTAGCGGAAGTCCGCCTGCGTCCCATGCGGCGGCTCGACCACCAGCACCTGGTCGCAGCCGACGCCGTAGTGCCGGTCGGCGAGGCGCCGCAGTTGCGCGCCGGAAAGGGCAAACGGCTGGCGCGTGCAGTCGAGCACCACGAAATCGTTGCCCGCGCCCTGCATCTTCGCGAAGCGCACGCTCGTCATGCGCCGCCCGCGTAGCGCTCGAGGCGCTCGCGCACCAGGCGCCCGACCGTGAGCGCGAGCTCGAGCGCGCGAACCCCGTCCTCCCCGCTGACGACCGGCGGCGCGGCGCCGCGCGCCGCGGCGACGAACCCCGCCGCCTGCTCGGCCAGGGCATCGCCGCCGGCGTGGTCTTCCTCCCGCTCGGCGATGGCGTCGTCCGTCTGCCGCACGTAGCGCAGGCGTCCCGCCTGCAGATCGGCCGAAACGTACAGCTCGGGCTGGAACACGCGCAGCTTGCGCAGCGCCGATTGGCTGACGCGGCTCGCCGTGACGCTCGCGACGCAGCCGCCGGCGAACTCGACGCGCGCGTTGGCGATATCGATGTCGCGCGTGAGCACGCGAAAGCCGCACGCGCTCACGCCGGTGACCGGGGAGCGCGCGAGCGCCGCGGCGAGGTCGAGATCGTGGATCATCAGGTCGAGCACCACGTCCACGTCGGCGCCGCGCTGCTTGAACCCGGACAGCCGCTCGGCGTCGATGTACAGCGGCCGGCCCATGCGCGAGGCGAGGGCGCGAAACGCCGCGTTGAATCGCTCGACGTGACCGACCTGGAGCACGCGGCCCGCGGCGCGCGCCGCGCGCACCAGATCCTCGGCTTGCGCGAGCGTCGCCGCGATCGGTTTCTCGAGGAGCACGTGCGCGCCCGCCTCCAGGAAGGCGCGCGCCACCTCGGCGTGGCGCTCGGTGGGAACGGCCACCACCACCGCCTCGGCGCGCCCGAGCAGCTCGCGCCAGTCCGCGGACGACGCGCAGTTCCATCTCGCCGCGGCCGCCTCGGCGCGCGCGCGGTCCGCGTCGGCGACCGCGACCAGCTCCACGTCCTCGCGCGCGGCGAGCTTCTCCGCGTGCAGGCGCCCCATGTATCCCGCCCCGATCAGCGCTACGCGCAGCCTGGCCATGCCTCTCCCGTCATTCGAGCGCGTCGGAGCCCGATTTTGCCCTCGCCGGGCTCTTGTAGCGGTTGTAGCCCCACAGGTACTGCCCGGGGCGCTCGCGCACCAGCGCCTCCACGGCGCGGTTGATGCGCCGCGCGGACGTCTCGCCCGCGAGCGGCGCCGGCAGCTCGCGCAGGTGTATGACGTAGCCCGCGCCGCGGGGCAGCCGCTCGCAGAATGCCAGGAAGGTCGCGGTGTTCGGGCGCTGCGCGAGCTTCCCCGCGAGCGTCATTGTGTACGCAGGCCTGCCGAAGAATTCGGCCCATTCGCCTTCGCCCTCGCCCGGCACCTGGTCCGGAAGGATGCCGACCGGCTCGTGCCGGCGCAGCGTCGCGAGCAACTGCCTCACGCCGCCGAGGTCCGCGGAAGCCAGTCGCACGTTGTCGCGCCCGCGCCCTTGCTCGATCAGCGGCTGCAGAAAGCGCAGCTTGGGCGGGCGGTACAGGATCGTCACCGGGATGTGCTGCGCGAGCACCTGCGGGGTGATCTCGAAGCAACCGTGGTGCGGCGTGAGGAATACGAGATCCTTGCCCGCGGCATGCGCCGCGCGCGGCAGCTCCTCGCCGTCGATGCGCTTCACCCAGCGCGTCACCTCGGCGCGCGGGCGCAGCCAGATCGCCGGCCATTCGGCGATCATGCGGCCGGCCGAGGCGATCGCCTCGCGGCGCGTGCGCGAGTCGGTGTAGCCCGCGAGGCGCAGGTTCTCGACCAGGTGCCGCCGGTAGGTGGGCGATATCCCATAGATCGCCCAGCCGAGGACGTTTCCCAACGCGTGCAGCGCCGGCAGCGGCAGCCTTGCGAGCAGCCGCAGCGCGAAGCTAGGGAACGAGTGCAAGATTTGTTATCCTTGCGGCCTTCATTTCAGGCCGAGGCGCACACGCAATGAGCGAGTTTCTCTTCACTTCTGAATCGGTGTCCGAGGGCCACCCGGACAAGGTCGCGGACCAGATCTCGGACGCGGTGCTCGACGCGATTCTAAAGCAGGACAAGACCTCGCGCGTCGCCGCCGAGACGCTGGTCAAGGACAACCTGGTGGTGCTGGCGGGCGAAATCACGACGCGCGCGCAGGTGGATTACGAGGCGGTGGCGCGAGCGACGATCAGGCGCATCGGCTACTCCGATCCGGCGCTCGGCTTCGACGCCTCGACCTGCACGGTGATGCGCGCGTACGGGCAGCAGTCGCCGAACATCGCGCAGGGCGTGGACGAGGGGCGCGGCCTCGATCTCGAGCAGGGCGCGGGCGACCAGGGCATGATGTTCGGCTACGCCTGCGACGAGACGCCGAGCCTGATGCCGATCGCGATCTACCTCGCGCACCGGCTGGTAGAGCGCCAGTCCGAGGTGCGCCGCGACGGGCGCCTCGCGTGGCTGCGCCCGGACGCGAAATCCCAGGTGACGATCAAGTACGCGAACGGCAGGCCCGATTCGATCGAGACCGTGGTGCTCTCCACCCAGCACGCGCCCGGCGTGCAGCACAAGACCATCGAGGAGGCGGTGATCGAGACCGTCATCAAGCCGGTGCTGCCGAAGAACCTGGTGAAGGGGCCGATCAAGTTCCTGGTCAACCCGACCGGCGCTTTCGAGATCGGCGGCCCCAAGGGCGATTGCGGCGTCACCGGGCGCAAGATCATCGTCGACACCTACGGCGGCTCGGCGCCGCACGGCGGCGGCGCGTTCTCCGGCAAGGACCCCTCCAAGGTGGACCGCTCGGCGGCCTACGCCGCGCGCTACGCGGCGAAGAACATCGTCGCGGCGGGCCTCGCCTCGAAGTGCCTGGTGCAGGTGTCCTACGCGATCGGCGTGGCGCGCCCCACCAGCGTGATGGTGACCACCCAGGGCACGGGCAAGATTTCCGACGACAGGATCGCGGCGCTGGTGCTCGCCAACTTCGACCTGCGCCCCAAGGGCATCATCCAGATGCTCGACCTGCTGCGCCCGATCTACGAGAAGACCGCCGCCTACGGCCACTTCGGCCGCGAGGAGCCGGAATTCACCTGGGAAGCGACCGACAAGGCGCTTGCGCTGAAGCAGGCGGCCTAGATTCAGAAGGAGGAAAACGATATGGCTCACAAGAATCTCGAGGAGTTGCTGAAAGCCGTCGGAAATCCGGTGGAGATGCTGCGCAATTCGCAGATCGGCGCCTACGTCTACCCGGTGGTGCCGTCCGAATTCTCCAACTGGCGCGACGAGCAGATGGCCTGGCAGAAGACCGCCATTCTTTACGACCAGTGCCACCACATGGTGGAGCAGTACGTCGAGGGCCCCGACGCGGTGAAGCTGTTCTCCGGGCTGACGATCAACAGCTTCGCCAACTTCCCGGTCAACCGGGCGAAGCAATTCGTTCCGTGCAGCCACGACGGCCACGTGATCGGCGACGGCATCCTGTTCCACCTGGCTGAGAACAGCCTGGTGTTCGTCGGCCGCGCTCCGGCCGCGAGCTGGGTCCAGTTCCATGCCGAGACCGGCGGCTACAAGGTCAAGACGGAAAAGGACGACCGCTCGCCCAGCAACCCCAAAGGCAAGGCGGTGGTGCGCCGCAATTACCGCTACCAGATCCAGGGGCCGAACGCTCCGCAGGTGCTCGAGAAGCTGAACGGCGGGCCGGTGCCGGAGGTGAAGTTCTTCCACCTGGGCGAGATCAACATCGCGGGACGCAAGGTGCGCTGCTTGCGCCACGGCATGGCAGGCGCGCCGGGGCTGGAAGTCTGGGGCCCTTACGCGGAGCGCGAGGAGATCCGCGCGGCGATCGTCGAAGCCGGCAAGCCCTTCGGGCTCAAGGAAGTCGGCTCGAGGGCCTACGCCACCAACACGCTCGAATCGGGCTGGATCCCCTCGCCCCTTCCGGCGGTCTACACCGGCGAGAAGATGAAGGCCTACCGCGAGTGGCTGCCGGCGACCAGCTACGAGGGCGCGGGCTCGATCGGAGGCAGCTTCCACTCCGGCAAGATCGAGGACTATTACATGACGCCCCACGAGCTGGGCTACGGGCCGTTCATCAAGTTCGACCACGATTTCATCGGCCGCCAGGCGCTGGAGAAGATGGCCGGCAAGCCGCACCGCAGGAAGGTGACGCTCGCCTGGAACTCAGACGACGTGGTCAAGGCCTTCAGGTCGATGCTCGAGCAGGGCGATCCCTACAAGTACATCGACATGCCGCTGTCGAACTACACCTCGGCGTCGTACGACAAGGTGCTGAGCGGTGGCAAGACGGTCGGCGTATCGATGTTCGCCGGCTACAGCTACAACGAGCGCTCGTACCTTTCGCTCGCCGTGGTGGACCCGGAGATCGAGCTCGGAGCCGAGCTCAAGCTGCTCTGGGGCGAGGAAGGCGGCGGCTCGAAGAAGCCCACCGTCGAGCGCCACCGGCAGATCGAGATCCGCGCGATCGTCAGCCCGGCGCCCTACGCCAAGCAGGCGCGCGCGACGTACCACGAGGGCTGGCGCAGCAAGGTCCCTGCCTAGGGACAGGACCCACTCATCCGTCGGGTGCTCGATCAAAGCAATCCGGTCACGGCCTTGAAGCTTTTCTCGACCGAGCTCATCTCCTCGAGCGTCAATTTCGTGACCGGCCCGTCCGCAAGACGCCTGCGGTCCAGCGTCCGCGGCTGTTCCGGCATCACCTGGCACGCCTGCCGCAAGCGGTCGCGCGCCGGGATCGTGACGTGAAGCGGCTCCTTCGACTTGCGGACCTGCGTGCTGAGCGGAAGCACGACGATCGTCGGCTCGCCCTGATCGGTCAGGAAATCGGCCTGCAGGATCAGCACCGGGCGGATCTTCCCGATCTCGCTGCCGCGGTTCGGATTGAGATTGCCGATCCAGATCTCGCCGCGCCGCATCAGCGCTTCCTTCGCTTCGCCCGGTAGGGCGCCCTCGCCTGTTGCACACCTCGTTCGGCAAGATCGAGGGCCTCGTTGCCTGCGGCAAGCGCCTCCTCGGCGACCGCGATCGGGTCTTCGCCGCCGCGCTCGCGCGCGGCGCGCGCGATCTGATCAAGGAACCGCTGCCGCTCCTGCTGTTCCAGGAACGCAGCGATCGCGGCGCGAGCCAACTCCGAGCGAGTCTGCTCGGTGCGGTCCGCCTCGCGCGAAAGCCGGCGGTCCAGCTCGTCGTCGAGACGCATGTTGAGCGTGGCCATATGGAAGGATGCGATCGCAGGCTGTGACACGAATTGTAATACAGAGTGCGTTGTCCAGCCAGTGGCGGGGGCACTTCGGGCACTCGAGCGGATCGGCTTCGTACACCTTGCGGACGAGCTGCGCCCAGGCGGCTTTGGCGCGGCTTGCGTACTCGCTCGGCACTTCGGTGACGCCGCCGGGGGTGAGCGCAGCCGCACCCTTGGCCTTGCGCTTCCCGCGGCTGCGGCTTGAGTACCAGCCGCAATAGCGGACCAACTGCTCGTAGCGGTCAGGAATGTGCTTGCACAGCAGCGCCAGCCAGTCGGCACCGGGCATGAGCTGGAAATTGCGCTTTAACCCCAGGTGCATCTTCGAGCGGTGGATCACGGTGCCCGAAGCCGCGTCGTAGCTCATCTTGGCAAGGGAGAGCGGCGCGCGCAGCATATAGCCAGCGAGCTTCTTTCGGCCTTCGGCGTCCCCGGCCGCGACGCGCACCTGGTTGTGGACCGAGAAGCCGCTGTAGCGCCAGCCGAGCAGAGGAAGGCGATGTCGCGGCAGAAGTCGTCGAGCGAAAGGCCGAGGGATTTCGCTCCCGCGCCGAGCGCGTCCATCATGCCGCGCGAGAAATCCTCGGGCGTCGAGGGGACCTTGGTGGTGAGGAGACGGCCGGCGCGGTCGACGATCGCGCAGTCGGTGAAGGTGCCGCCGATGTCGATGCCGACGACGTAGCCCATGGGAATATGTTAGCCGGAGCCTGTCCTTCGTGCCCTCTAGGGCGCGCAATTGCGGCGGTGAAGTCCTCAGCGTAACGTAGCGAGAAAGGCGGCACCAAGAATGCACTGCAGACAATTCGCCGTGCTCATCTCTGTCGTGTTCGGGGGCTGCGCGGTTTCACCGGTGCAGGACCTGGGCTACGGGATGGCGAAGTCGATTTTCGACGGCCGCGTCGCAGGCACCCAGTTCGCCGATGGAACGTATCCGTACGTCTGGAAGTTGGGGGCAGGGTTCACGATGTTGCCCGCTCCGCCGCCTGAAGGCTTGGGTGAAGCACTGGCTGTAAGGGGTGCGAGAGTGGTCGGCAGCGCAGCAGGGCATGCGGCCATGTGGAACGACGGTGTGCTTCAGCTGCTTTCCGCACCGCCTGAGGAGGTCACTTCGGGCGCCGGCTCGATTTCCGACGCACGCATTGTCGGGTGGGTGAGGAACGCAACTGGGCGAGTGCGCCCCGTTCAGTGGAGCTACGCGGGAGTCATAGCCGATGTGCCGCTGCAAGATGGCCGACACGGAATGGCGCTCGGCACCTATGGCGCAAGCAGCGTAGGCGCGACATGGCCGGAAGGCCAGACCGGGCCCTATTCGATTTTTTCGCCGTACATGCCGCTTCCGAATGGAGTCCGTGCCACGGCGTGGATCGATGGCGTGCGGATCGATTTGCCGGCGCCCGGGATTCTCACCTATGCACCTGCGCTCGCGGCGCCGTACCGTTGGCAGGACTGGGCGGCGCCGTGGTCGGAAAAGCTTGACGCGCCGAAGACTTCGGACGGCAAGCCGCTCGGCTGGAAGCGGCGGAAGCTGCAGGAAGGAAAGCGCGGCGACTACTTCACGTTTGTAAATGAGGATCTGTTGCCGCATCTGCGCGGGCTGCGCGACCGACCGGGCGCGACGCCAAAGCAGAAAGTCATAAGCGAGATCATGTCTGCCACCGAGCGCGTGCGAGTGGACACGGAAAGCAACTTTGCCGACGTGCTCGATCGTGTCCACGCGCTGCGCCTCGCGGGTACCGATACCCAGCATCAGTTCATGCTGTCGCAGGTGTATGAAGGCCTTCTTCTCAAGATGGGAGAGAAGAACTCCGATGGCGGCCAGTTCTATACGCCGCGAGAAATCATTCGCGCGATGGTCCGTGCCGTGGGCCCGAGGATCGGTCAGACGGTGTGCGACCCCTGCTGCGGAACGGCCGGGTTCCTCGCTGAATCAGCTGAGCACATGCGCACGCTCGGTGGGGAACTGACGACAGACGCACTCGATTCGCTCAAGCACCGCACGTTCTACGGGCGGGAAAAGGACAACCTCGCCTATACGATCGCGCTTGCAAATTTGATGTTGCACGGCGTGGACGAGCCGCACCTGTGGCACGGCAACACGCTGTCGAAACAAACGGTGTACGGCGGGTTGTGGGAAGGTGCACCGGAACGCTTCCACGTCGTCCTCACCAATCCACCCTTTGGCGGCAAGGAGGGTAAAGAGGCGCAAGGGCCTTTCCCCTTCAAGACGCGGGCGACGCAGGTGCTGTTCGTGCAATACGTGATGCAGATCCTCGAGCCGGGGGGTCGCTGCGGCATCGTGCTCGACGAAGGGTTGCTATACCGCACGAACGAGGAAGCTTTCGTCAAGACCAAGCGGAAGCTTTTGGACGAGCACGACCTGTGGTGCATCCTCAGCTTGCCCGGCGGCGCATTCACCGGCTCGGGCGCGGGCGTAAAGACCAACTTGGTATTTTTCACCAAGGGACGGAAGACCGAGCGCATCTGGTACTACGACCTGTCGCACATTAAGGTCGGCAAGAAGACGCCGCTCACGATGCTCCAATTCAAGAATTTCTTCGAGCTGCTCGACAAGCGCGGCATGCCGGAAGCCGAAACCGAGCACAGTTGGATGGTGGATTTCGCCGAGCGCAAGCGGAAGGCGGCGGACGAAGCCGCCCCTCATCGGCGCGAGGCGGATGCGCAACGGGAGCGCGCGACGACGCTACGGGAGCAGGCAAAGCTCCTGAGTAAGAGCGGAGAGGCGGCAAAGGCGGACGCTTTGCTGCCCGAGATCCAGGCTGCGGACAAGGCGGCGCGCGAAGCGACCTCCAAGGCGCAGGCGATCGACGACGCTGTCTACGACCTGAAGGCTGTCAACCCACGGGAGCGGAAGGTCGTTGATACCAGGACTCCTGCGCAATTGCTGGACGCTATCGCCGAGAAAGGGAAGGAAGTGGATGCCGCGTTGGAGCGCCTTAGAAATCTGATGTAGGCCGGCTATGCCGGCCCCCCGAGTGGACGATGAGCGCACCTAGATTCGGCGGATCCTGGACCGAGCGCAAGCTGGCTGCGCTTAGGGCTTACCTAGTCCAGTATCAAGTAATTTTCAAGAAACATCCGGTTGCCCGAAACCTGCGCACTGTCTATGTGGATGCTTTCGCCGGGACTGGAGATCGCGACGCCCGCCCGGGCCAGACCACGGTTTCGCTGTTCGGCTATGGGGACGAAACCCGCGAGTTCCAGCAAGGCAGCGCTCGTGTGGCGCTTAACCTCGAAGATAAATTTGACCAATACATCTTCATCGACCAGAAAGTGGGGCACATCGAGGCGCTTCGAAAGCTGGTAGAACGAGAGCTACCTGCACTCGCGCCACAGTGCGAATTCGTTCACGGCGATGCCAATACCTGGCTCCAATCGTGGTGTGCGGGTCAGAACTGGCGTGTACAACGTGCGGTTGTGTTCCTTGACCCGTACGGAATGAGCGTTGCCTGGGAAACCATTGAAGCGATTGCGCGGACTCGTGCAATCGACCTCTGGATTCTGTTTCCCTTTGCGATTGGCGCCAATCGAATGATGCCGGGCGACGTATTGCCCGAGAAAGACTGGGCTGTCATCCTGACCAAAGTATTCGGAACGGTTGACTGGATCAAAAGGTTCTATGCGAAGAGATCGGACACCGACCTCTTTGGCACGCAGCTGGACTCTGTGACAAAGATTGCGGGCATGGACGAGATCCTTGAATTTTTTCTTGAAAGACTACGTACCGTGTTCCCACACGTAGTCCAGAAGCCAATGATTCTTTACAATTCAAACAAGACTCCGATGTACGCGCTGTGCTTCGCCGCGGGAAATCCAAAAGGCGGAGGGACGGCACTCAAGATAGCGGCTCATTTGGCTCGAACGCGGTAACCCGAGGATGGCAACGATATCGAACATCGAGTGGACCGAAATGACCTGGAATCCCGTAACTGGGTGCACCAAGGTCAGCCAGGGATGCAAGAACTGCTACGCGGAGCGCATGACGAAGCGCCTAACCGCCATGGGTAGTGATCGCTATCGCAATGGATTCCGGGTCACGCTTCATCCCGATTCGCTTGATGAACCGCGCAAGTGGAAAAAGGGGCGTGTAGTGTTCGTGAACTCGATGAGCGATTTGTTTCATGACGATATCCCGCTTTCCTATATTCAACGCGTCTTTAGCACCATGCGTGACTGCCCGCATCACACTTTCCAGGTGCTCACGAAGCGGAGCGAGCGCCTAGCGGAACTCGCGTCCAATTTACCCTGGCCTGGAAACGTCTGGATGGGCGTGAGCGTCGAGGATTCGCGCGTCATGCATCGAATTGCAGATTTGCAGAACGTACCTGCAGCTGTGCGATTTCTTTCGTTGGAACCGCTTATTGGCCCCTTGAGTGAAATTTCGCTCAACGGCGTCCATTGGGTCATCGTCGGTGGAGAGTCGGGTCCACGCGCGCGACCTTTGAAGAAGGAATGGGTGAGTTCAATACTGCGTCAGTGCAGGTCGGCAGGCGTGCCGTTTTTCTTCAAGCAGTGGGGCGGCATACGGAAGGATCTGACCGGCCGGACCCTGAACGGGCGTATCTACGGCGAAATGCCTGCGGTGCTCGCCGCAGCCTAAGGCAATCGAAGATTATTTACCCTTGGCGCGCGGCGCGCCCCTGCCCGGCTCGATCTCGACCTCGCGCGCCCACTCGGCGATCTGCTTCGGCTCTACCATGCCGACGGGCTGCGCTTTTCCGCCCTCGCGCCGGTAGAACTGGCGCGGCTTGTCCAGGGTCAGCGTGGGCTCGCCGACGGATAGTAAAACTCATCCGCCGCGGCGCGCGCTCTTGAGCGTCCTGGCGCGCGAATCGCGTCTGCGCGCGGTCGGTGCGCGGTGGAACGGGCTTGTCGTGGGCGCTTGGCCGGGCATTCGGGGTGTGCGCAGCGGGCGTTATGGTGAATGCTGCGCGCGCCGGCCCCGTTCAGGCAAGCACGGATGCGCTCCGGGACGAGCGAGCGCGCCCCGGAGCGCAGCTTCAGGCGATGTCGGGAACGCGATGGTAGGTGAGCGGCAGATTCGCGTGCTCGGGCCAGCCTCCCGGCGCTACGGGCGGTGCGCGCTCGAGCGCCTGCGGCTGCCAACTGCTGACATCGGTCCGCCACCCCTGCGCTAACCCGGCCGAAACCGCCGCCACTGTTCGCCCAGCCCCAGGCGCGCCGCCTCTCGCTCTACGAACGCGACGTCGAGCGCC
>Ga0209323_10003145_pt1 | contig 11017 bp, 9 predicted proteins | sample Rifsed19ft2_FD_184014 | JGI IMG/M metagenome (GOLD analysis project Ga0209323, IMG submission 184014) | Soil microbial communities from Rifle, Colorado, USA - sediment 19ft 2 (version 2) | ecosystem: Environmental > Terrestrial > Deep subsurface > Rock core/Sediment | place: Rifle, Colorado...
AGAAATGTACTTGAGAGCGTTGGAATTAAGTGATCTTGATCGAACACATAAATGGCACAATGATCCTGAATTATATAAGACTCTTGGAGGTGTTTTCAGGTATACCAGTTTACAAACAGAGGAGCAATGGCTAAAGGAAGCTGTTGCGGGAAGACCGGACGCGGTGAACCTAGCGGTATGTCTTGCCAATAATGATGAGCATGTTGGGAATATCTATCTAAGAGATATCGATTGGATAAACCGCCATGGAGAGGTTCACCAGTTTATTGGTATTTCCGGTCAACGAATGAAAGGCATCGGTGCGCAAGCTGTCGGAATATTACAGGATTATGCATTCAAGCAGTTAGGTTTGGAACGATTGTTTGTCCATATTATCCACGATAATATCGCAGCGATCAAATCGCTGGAAAAAAATGGCTGGCAGATAGAAGGAAAATTGAGAAAACATATTTTTAAAAACGGAGAATTCAAGGATGTTATTGTCATGGGTTTCTGCCGGGACGATTAACTAATTCCGTTTCTTAAAAAAAGAATAGCATAATTACATAATGGTTTTCTCATACTAAAAACTGGATAGCGGAGAGAAATTTGATGAGTGAGGTTGTTTTGATCACAGGCGGTGCCGGTTTCATAGGGTCACATACCGCAGATATCCTGATAAAGAATGGATACATCGTTAGAATTATGGACAACCTTGACCCTCAAATTCATGGAAATTCAGGAAAATTCCCACCATATCTTGATCCCAAAATTGAATGTTTTCATGGTGATATTCGCTCCGAGGATGACCTCATTCGATGCTTGGATGGTGTAACCTATCTTTACCATTTTGCTTCATTAACCGGTGTCGGTCAAAGTATGTATGATATGAAATCTTATTCTGATGTAAATATCACCGGTACAGCTAACATAATCGAAACAATTATTAAGAAAAAGATCCCAATCAAGAAACTTATCCTGTCTTCATCCAGGGCTGTTTATGGAGAAGGAACCCGATCATGTCCCCAATGTGGATCGATTTATCTTGATATCAGAAACCGTTCAGACCTTGAAAAAGGTAATTTTGAGATCCTATGCCCAAATTGTGATCATACGACAGAATCCACTCCAACCAAAGAAACTCACCCTTTGAAGCCCATTTCGGTTTATGGGTGGACCAAGAAAGCACAGGAAGATATCTGCAAATATGCAGCGGAAGTATTTGATCTGAATGTGGTGATCTTAAGATATTTCAATGTATATGGATCCAGGCAATCTTTAATTAATCCATATACTGGCATCGTATCCATTTTTTACAGCAGGTTGATTGAATCACAACCAATATCCATCTATGAAAATAACCTTCCCCGCAGGGATTTTATTCATATTGATGACGTGGTCCAAGCAAATCTTAAAGCGCTTAGAAACTTAATCCCTTCCGGGGAAGTAATCAATATAGGATCAGGAACACAATCAACAATTGTGGATATTGCGACTGCAATAGCCGATGCCATGGGTCTAAAGCCAAACTTAACCCTAAATGATGAATTCAGAGTTGGTGATATTCTTGCATGCACAGCAGATATCTCAAAAGCTCAAACACTGTTAGACTTTAAACCCAGCATTACTCTCAAGGAAGGCATGCAGGAATTTGTGAATTGGGCAAGGAAAGAAAAATCAACTGACCTATATCAGAAGGCAATTACTGAATTACGTGATCATTCTCTTTTCAGCAGTTCCAAAATTAAAGGGAAATGAAGTTGCAGAAAAAGAGAATTCTTTTTGTCGGAGAATCTGTGTCATTGGCGCATATTGCACGGCCATTGTACCTGGCTGAATCACTTGACCCGAATGAATACGAAATCCATTTTGCCTGTGATAAGCAATATCAATCATTCATAGATGACAATTCATTTCAATTCTGGCCCATAAACAGTATCCCAAGTGATGATTTTCTAGATGCGCAAACAAAGGGAGGATATGTTCCCAGTGTAAGAAATATCGAATCCAATATCGAGGAGGATTTGGCATTAATTAGTAAGGTTTCACCATCAATCATCATCAACGATCTGCGGTTCTCAATGACCATCAGTGCAGAAACTACCAAAACTCCTTATGCGACGCTGGCAAATGCACATTGGAGCCCATACAGGAACCTTGGTTATGATCCTTTTCCATATTCAAATAGTGATCCCAACAATAAATTGTCGAGAAACAACGGTCCAAAAGGTCCGTCAGCAACAGAAAATTTCAACAAAATCAGAGAAAAATATACACTAACCAAACTTGGAGATTATTGCGACCTGGCAACAAGAGGAGATTACACGTTATATACAGAGCCGCAAGGTTTCATTCCCACCAAAGATCGACCGGATACCCATATATTCATAGGACCAATCCTGTGGGAACCGAAAACAGCCTATCCTTCCTGGTGGAGAAACTGGAATGAAGAATTACCCATCATTTACATAACCCTGGGTTCAACTGGTGCTTCAGAATTCCTGGAGAATATCATCGAATCTATTCAAGAGCTACCTTTATCAATTATCGCGGCAACTGCAGGTAGATCCAGCATCACTAATATTCATCCAAATGTTTTTATAGCTGATTATCTGCCGGGAATTGAAATCAGCAAAATCGCATCACTCGTCATCTGCAATGGAGGCAGTGCAACCGCATACCAAGCGTTAAGCCAAGGTGCTCCTCTATTGGGCTTTTGGAGCAACATCGACCAATACCTGACGATAAAAAATATTGAAAGGATAGGAGCTGGTGTAGGTATTCAAGCCAAGGAAATTGAATTTACAAGAGTTAAAGTTCTTGTGTCAGAAATTCTTAATAACAACAGCTTCCAAGTAAAGTCCAAGGAAATTCAGAAATTATTTAGTCATTTCAATGCTAAAGAATCATTTAATGACTTCTTAAAAAACGTACTAAAATAAACAGACCTGCGTTAAATAATTAATCTATCAAGACCTTATTATGTGAAAAACCGAGATAATAACCATATCATTCTTTAATAAACACGGATTTCAATTCTAGGAAATTATCAACTTTTTATAAGTAAGATTCTATATCAACCTAACCCATTGTGATCGGATTGTTAATGAAAAATACTCCAAAGATTTCAATATTGCTTTCCTCTTATAACCATTCCAAGTATCTGGCTGAATCCATTAATAGTGTTCTGGAACAAACATTTACTGATTTTGAACTGATTATTTATGACGATGGGTCAACCGATGAATCATGGAAAATCATTGAGAGTTATAAAGATCCGAGAATTAAGAAATTCCATAAAACCATCAACCCTGTCACTGATTGGCTATCGATTTCCCAAGGAGAATATATCGCGATTCATCATTCAGATGATGTTTGGGAATCAATAAAATTAGAAAAACAAGTTTCCTTCCTGGATTCCCATCCAGATATTGGAGCAGTTTTCAGTAATGCTTTCCCTATTGGAGAAGATAGTAAACCTTTACGTGATGAAACCCATTTTTATAGTGATGTATTCAACCAACCCAATCGAACCAGGTATGAATGGTTGAACTTCTTCTTTTTCAACATCAATGCACTTTGCCATCCAAGTGTATTGATAAGAAAGAATTGTTATGAAGAATGCGGTTTCTACAAATCTTTCCTTGCCCAGTTCCCCGATCTAGACATGTGGGTGCGGTTGTGCATGAAATATGATATCCATGTTTTACCTGAAAGATTGGTTCGGTTTAGGGTTCGGAAAGGTGAATTGAACGCTAGCGGTGACAGACCTGAAACCAGGAAAAGGAGTCAATTTGAATTTCTACAAATTCTGAATTATTTCAGGCAGATTGATTCCAAAAATGAAATCCTGAGTATATTCCCAGAACTAAGAAAATATCTTGTTAATGAAGATATAGTTACCAGTTTTGCATTATCAATGTTGGCAATTGAACAAAGCCAAACTCCTATTCACAGATTATTTGGGCTTCAGTTATTATTTGATTGTTTATGTGATCCAGTGAAAGAAAAAAGAATTTTAGATTTGTATCAATTCAGCAACAGGGATTTTATTTCACTTACCGGAAGTACGGATATTATTTATTATGATTTATATACGGATGTAGTCAACAGTAAAGCATGGAAAATATCCAATTTTATTAAACAAATCAGATCGAAAATGAAACAGATACTTGGAATCCATTAATCTGGATTCAAATTCTATATTTATCAGTTTCTATATCACCCTCACCTATTAGGATTATGAATCTTGGATATTCAATGGATTTAGGTAAGCCAATTGGAAAAGGCGCGACAGCTGATGTGTATGCATGGGGAAGTGGACAAGTATTAAAACTTTTCAAAAAGAAATTCCCCAAATCCCATATTATTAATGAGGTAAACGCAGCGAAACTAGCTTATAAAAATGGAATACCTACTCCGAAAGTAGAATGGGAGCTTCAAGAGATCAATAATCTCTTTGGGATATGCTTCGAACGAATAGATGGAATCTCTCTTGTAAACTACGTTATTGCCAATCCAAATCTTCAATCTGAAACGGTAACTAAGTTTACGGAACTCCATTCAGAAATTCACAAAATTAAATGTGAGGGGTTATTATCTCAACGCAGGTTATTGCAGGATAAATTGGCCATTGTTGATCAGAAGAAAAAATATCCTTATGGGAGGATAATTAACAAATTAGATTCATTGCCGGAAGGCAATCAATTATGCCATGGAGATTTTACTGCTGAGAATATTATTGTAAAAGACAAGAAATTATTTATAACAGATTGGTCCCTAGGTTGTTGTGGCAATCCAATTGCTGACTTTGCACGGACAATAATTGTTCACAAAATGGCCAATATTTCTATAAGCAATTACATAGAGGGATATTTAGCCATAAATAATTTAAAATGGAATGATATTGAACCATGGTTGCCCACAGTGGCTGTATCACTGGTTTATGATTTACCCAAGCTAAAAAGAAAGTTAATTAATTTATCTTTATGTAGAAGGCTTTAATCATTAAATGTATCTTCTTGCTACTCCTATCGGGCAGTGTTATATACTGAATGGATTAAAATCAGTTTGATAGTCGAAGGCATCCTCCTCTTCCAGTTTTTTTAATTTGTTAACCACCAGATAAGTGATTGGTGTTATTACTGTTTCATAAGAGCTCTTGATCAGCCACTGGGTCAGGATAGACGATAATAGACCGGAAGTCGGAATCAAACCATAAAATGCAATCGAGATGAAGATCAAAGAATCCAACCCTTCACCTATCAGGGTTGATCCAATTGTCCGCATCCATAACCATCTACCTTCTGTCATAATTTTCATCTTGGCAAGAACAAAGGAATTTGCGAATTCACCAATGAGATATGCAATAAAAGAAGCTATCAACAAGCGAGGAGTATTCCCCATAATGGTGGCAAATGCATTTTGACCTTCCCAGAACGAGGCTGGGGGTAGTGCCTGGGCAGCTTTAATTGCGAGAACTGCCAAGAGGTTGCAAATAAAACCCAGCCATATGACTCTCCTGGCTTTTTTATAACCATAAACTTCCGTTAATACATCACCAAAAATATAAGAAATAGGGAAAATAACCACTCCAACCGGAAATACAAGCAGCCCAAATTCGGTAAGTTTTACAGAAATGATATTAGCGACTACGAGGCTTGTAATAAATATTCCAACTGCAATAACAAACCAGATGGAGTATTTTTCACCCAGCCATTCGACCTTCTGCTCTTTCAATCTACTTAATCCTCAGCGCACTTAAAATATTCGATTCAATCTAAAGTATTTAAGATGATTTGAGTAATCGCGTTTATCATATCTTCATCTAGATCAAAATATAATGGCAAACAAAGAACTCTTGATGCGGCACTTTCTGAAACAGGGCATGGCTGATAACCCAAATGCTGCAAGTAGGGCAGTGTATTTAGTGATGGATAAAAATATCTTCTAGGGAAGATATCCTTTTCAATAAGAGCGGTCCGTACCATCATCATTTGGTCATGAGTCGAAAAGAGAACGGGATAATAATGATAATTGTATTTCAATCCAGGTACCAACTTAGGTCGTTGGATTATGCTGCTTCCCAGTTTTTCATCATACAATTCAATTATCTTGCGTCTTCTTTCAATGATCTGATCAATTAATGGAAGCATGCACAATCCCATAGCTGCATGTAATTCGGACAATTTCGCATTGATTCCCACCTCTTGATAATCATCTTCGCCATAATGACCAAAGCGTTTTAATAAATTTATTTTTGAAGATGTTTCTGGATCTCTGCAGACGATTCCACCACCTTCAGCGGTATGGAATAATTTAGTTGCATGGAAACTCAGGCATGAAATATCTCCATATTCGATAATTGGTTTACCATCCAAAGTAACGCCAAAACAATGGGCGGCATCATAGATCACTTTCAGGTTATGATTCCTGGCGATTGTGTCAATCTTTTTCACATCACAAGGATATCCATAAACATGCGTCGCGAGAATAGCGCTAGTGTTTTCGTTTATTGCAGCTTCTATAAGATCTGGATCGATGCAAAAAGTTCTTTCATCAATATCTACGAAACGGGGAACACAACCCTCCCAGACTATAACATTGGCCGTTGCGATATATGAATATGGGGTCGTTATTATCTCACCAGTAAGATTCAACGCCTTGATCGCCAATTGAAGAGCTAAAGTCCCATTCGAAACCAACTGTATATTTTTGACATTAAGATATTTGGACAATGATTCTGTAAGTTCAAATTCCAAATGGCCTTGATTGGTCAGCCATCCACTTTTCCATATTTCTTCAACTCTTTTAATATATTCTTTAATATCCGGCAGGTAGGTTTTCGTTACTGGAATCATATATTTACCACCTTTTAACCATGAACAATAAAATCTGGTCAATTATTGCGGTTGAATTTTATCTCCAAAGCCATCTTCAACGATTGCTGCCAACTTGGAAGTTTAAACCCGAAAGTATGTAAGAACTTGGTGCAATCCAAAGCAGAAAATAATGGTCTTTCTGCAGGTGTGGGGAAGGTTATGGATTTTACAGGAAGAATTTTCTTTACAATTTGCAGTTCTTTATGGGGATCTAATTGAATAATCTTTTCAGCCCAATCAAAGCGCGAAGTAAAACCATCACCAGCCAAATGATAGATTCCTTTTTTTCCAGCGAACCAGTCATGGAAATCATCACCAGCTAATTCGATCAAGGAGACTGTTGCTTTTGCGAGATCATATGCCAGAGTTGGATTACTTACCTGGTCATCAACGATCTGCAAGGTTTCCTTCTCCCTTGCCCATCTCATTACCCTGGTGACAAAATTTGTGTTTCTCAAATCATAAACCCAGGAAGTCCTGAAGATGATATATGTACCATCAACTGAGGATATTTCTTTTTCTCCTTGAAGCTTACTTCTTCCATACTGATTTATCGGTGAAGCATCATCAGTCTCACTATATGGACCATTCATTCCATTGAAAACATAATCGGTCGAATAATGGATCAAAACTGCATCCAACTCCCTGGCTAATTCTGCAAGAATGCCAGGTCCTCTGCCATTAATCGCTGATGATAATTCAATTTCCTTTTCTGCCTCATCTACAGCAGTATATGCACCAGCATTAATAATTATGCCTGGTTTAATTTCATAAATATTCTTTCTTAGGTTATCGGGGTCACTTAAGTCGATAACAGGATAATCCAATGCAACCAAATCCGATTTGGATTTAAGGAGCCTGTTCAATTCCCAACCCAATTGACCGTTTTTCCCCAGGATAAGGATTTTCATAGTTTTGACTTCTAGTAATTCTCTTATCAGGAATTTGATGTATTTTTATGTGCTCATTCTTTTTTGATAGATTTTGCTAATCTCGCTGCTTGTACCAGATTCTACTATCTCACCATGGTCCAAAATGATTGCGCGCGTACAGAGAAGTTCCATAAGTTTTGGTGAATGAGTCACCAATATAGTTGTGGATTCTCCATGGATGAATGATTTCATTTTTTGCTCACATTTCTTCTGAAATGCAACATCGCCAACAGACAATACTTCATCCAACAACAAGATATCAGGTGTCCATGCAGTTGCAATGGAAAATCCTAAACGCGCAACCATACCGGATGAATATGTTCGGATCGGTGCATGGATATACTCTCCGATTTCAGCAAACTCCAGAATCTCATCCAATTTTTCAGATATCTCTTTTTTTGTGTGACCCAACAAAGTTCCATTGAGATAGATATTTTCAATTCCGGTGAGTTCTGGGTGAAACCCTGCATGTAATTCAAGCATCGGTGAGACAATTCCGTTAATCCAAACTCTTCCCCTTGTTGGGTAGATCACCCGGGCAATGACTTTGAGCAGGGTAGATTTTCCAGCGCCATTTCTTCCCAGAATTCCAAAAATCTCTCCTTTATTAATTGATAGATCCAGATCTTTCAACGCCAGAATTCGGTGCAATGATATTTTCCCCTGAATCCTTTTAATTATATATTCCTTGAATGATCTAACTCTTTCGCTAGGGATCCTGTAGGATACTGAAATTCCTTTAAGATAAATTGAGGTGTTCTGATTTGGTTCAGCCATTTTCTTTAATTATAGTAATGAAATGATCTAGATGAATTAGTTATAACTAACCAACCCAGGATGAATACAAATAATGAAACAAATACTGCTGACATCCATTGCGAAATTGATGGAAATAGTCCATCATAAAGAGTCATTTGAAAGACCTTGAGGATATGGTAAAGTGGGTTTAATTTTAATATCCACCCACCCAATAAGTCTTCCAACACTGTTTCTGGGAATATGATCGGGGAAATATAGAACCATCCCTGAAGCACAACAGGATAAAGTTCAGCCACATCAGGAAAAAATATTACCAATGTTGATAATAACAAGCTAAATCCGAGTGTAAATATCGCCAGCAAAATGATCGCGAGAGGGAATAACAGAATTGGTAAATCAATGGAAATATGAGTGATAAGAAATATGAGTGCCAGAGGGACAAGAGCAAAAAGGAGATTAACCAGACCAGCGCCATTCATCGCAATGACAAATGATGTCCTCGGCATGTATATCCTGTTGAAAAGATCTCCACCCCACAAGGTAGCAGTGAGAGAAAATTGCGTAGTTTGCTGGAAATAATTCCACGCTACGATATTCGTTATAATAAAAGCAGGGTAAACACCTCTAATTTCAAAAACCCGTGAAAAAACAATGGACAATATGATCATTGTACCCAACGGGTTGAGCATGGTCCATAAAATACCAAGAGTTGAGCGCTTATAACGAGTGACGATATTGCGGCGGATAAGCTGGAAAATTAGATCTTTGTATCTAATCAATCCTTGAATTTCATCCAATGCCAACCATGGTGTTTTTGCGCTGTCGTATATTTTCGATGTTGTCGTCATTAAATATATTTCACCTTTATCAGTTTGTTTTATATTTTGCAGCCATGGTATTCAACCAACCATGGTGAAAGTTTCTTGTCAGTGCATTGCTGCAGATTCAATTTCGATATAATCCATATTATTAATCGTCAAATTTGGATTTTAATCGGATAAATAATAAACTTTGTAATGGCCATTATCTCCCAGCAAATTTACTTTATCAGATGGTTCTATGAATATTGAAGAATATGTGACAAAATACCCATTAATTGTTTGATCCTGCTTGTAAACCGGGTAAAGGTCCCTGGTTTTATTTTTCCCAAACAATCCATACTCCAGGTTTTTTTCACGAAACCAAAAGAATAAAGGTGAATCTTCAGGAACCAGGCTGTTAATGAATTTCACATCAGGGAGTTTTGTGAGATCGTTATAATATACTTGTTCAAGGTAAGTCACTTTATATATACTGCTTTTCCAAGGAGTACTTTCCGTTAAATAAGCGAATATATATCGAAGCTTTTCTTTAATTATTATCTTAATGTCATTATCAGAAGGAATGGGAATAAAGTTCTCATAGATAAAATCGTGCGATTCTTTTTGAGTGATAACAGGTTTTGATGTATTCGTGAAAAACGAAAAACTCACTACCATTAAACTGGCCAGAATTATTACAGCTGGTATGAATTGTTTTAGAAATTTTCGATCAGGAATGAGAATTGGTAACAATGGGACACCAGGAAGAATTGCAGAGATAAAATATCTACTTTGGTAGGGGTCCCAACCAGGTCTTTGGAGGAATACAAGAAAATAATATATTAAGAATAAAAAAAGTGAGAATAAACTATATTTACGCCTGATCGAATTTGTAGATAATAACGAAACAATTAGTGCTAGTGGTATGAAAAGGCAAATTGGTCCAAACCAAGATGAGTCTTCATTGAGATCATTTCGTTTATTATATTGAAACACCTCATTCTGACTAAAACCCGGTTGAAGGATTACTTCAGATTCAAGATCAATGCCAAATCTTGACAAACCGCTGGAAAATAATCCTGCCTTTTTATTTATTAAATAAGATTGGATTTGAAACGGTAGTCCATCAAATCCAATTAACTGGTAAGTATATCTGGGAAGATTAAATTTCGCTTTTTCCCAGAAATTATTAAGAGAGGAATAATCATATCCAAGGATTCTTCCATTACCAAAAAATGATCCCGTATTCACAATATTGACAATGAATTGGAAACCTGAAAATATCAGCAGGACTGCCAATATAAGGACAAATTTTACGTTTACCTTACGATGTCGAATATTTTTAAATAACCAAATTACGATATAAATCCCGAATACTGGCAGGACCAGAAATGCTGTGTTTTTAGTCCCTAAAGCAATTATTAATGAAATCGCTGCAAATAAAATATCGGCTGTTTGCTTCCGAATTGAGTATTCAACCGCAAAGGATATCGACATTAATACTAATGCAGCAACTGCTAAATCACCCTGAGAGGAATAAGTCTGCAACATTACAACCGGGAAAGATAGAATCACAAAAGCACTTATCAATGCTTTAGTAAGGGTGAATCCTAAAAAGCGAGAAACCCTATAAACAGTAACTAATACAACAATGAGAGAGAACCAT
>Ga0209323_10003151_pt1 | contig 11008 bp, 5 predicted proteins | sample Rifsed19ft2_FD_184014 | JGI IMG/M metagenome (GOLD analysis project Ga0209323, IMG submission 184014) | Soil microbial communities from Rifle, Colorado, USA - sediment 19ft 2 (version 2) | ecosystem: Environmental > Terrestrial > Deep subsurface > Rock core/Sediment | place: Rifle, Colorado...
GGGGGCGGCCCAGAGGGGCCGATCGGCCCGGCCCTTCCGGGGCGGCGCGATCGACCCCTGTGGTGACACAGAACCGGGCCCTCTACTGACGGACCTCGAAGACGCTCCCTGCGCCGCGACCGTACACCTCGGGGAAGTAGAACTCCAGGGCGGTGGAGGGGATGACGTTGAAGACGCCAGGGGTGGAGGCGCGGGCGAGATAGGTGTAGATGTATGTGCCCGCCGGCAGATAGCTGGCCGAGAGCAACACCTTCTCGTCGCGCAGCTGGGTGTACTCGAAGTACCACCAGCCCCAACCACGAATCAACATGTCCTCCCAGGCGTAGATCCGCGGCACCTCCAGGTTCTGCGGGCTGACCTCCAGCGATTGGTCGATCGCTTCCAGCCCGGCCGGGAGCGGGTCCTCGATCATCACGTAATGCAGCGTGTTGGGAGCGACGATCGTCAGACGCACCAGCAGCAGGTCGCCCACCTCGGCCTGGGTCACGGGATCGGCCTCGGCCAGCTTGGCTGGGTCGCTCTCGAACCGGTAGTAGCTGCGCGAGACGGTGATGCCCTGGTCCAACGCCGGCACCTGGGTCACCGGCAGGCTGACGTCGAGGCGGGCGGTGTAATACAGATTGCCGGGGCCCTCGTCGCGGGCGATCGCCAGCCGGTTGGCCTCCCCGCGCAGCAGTTCGGTCACGTCGACCTGCAGGCGGTGCACGCGGCGCAGGCTGGCCTGATCGGCGGTGCCACCGCCCAGGCGTTCGCCGTTCACGGCGACTGCGTACTGGTAATCGGCGCGCAGCTCGCCGCTGGCTTCCATCCAGCGGGTCAAGGCCATCAGGGTCCAGGCGGTCTCCTGCGTCCCGCCCCAATGGCCGCCCGAGCGGTTGGCCATCAGCCAACGCACGGCGTTGGCGTTGAGCGGGTTGCCCGGATCGATCAGGCTCAACGCCGACAAGACGATGGCCGTGCTGCGGGTGTCGGTGTTCCAGTTGAAGCGATCGGTTTGCCGCTCCTCCCAGTGCGTACCGGTGGCTGAGACGATGGCGGCGCTGGCGAAATCGGAAAGCAGCGTCTGCAGCCGGGGATCGGCCTCATCGAACAGGTAGAAGGCCTGGGCCAGGAAGGCACGCGCGAAGAGCGCCATGTTCTGCCGCTGGTCGAACAGCTGCACCGTGGCGCTGATGTTCGGCCCCCCGGCGCGGGCGAGCACGTACAGCACGAAAGCCTGGCGGTTGAGGGTGGAGGGGTCTTCGAGCTGGCCAATGGGGATCACCTGGTTCTGCAGGAACTCCAGGCCGCGGTCCAGCACGCCCTGGCTCACCGTGTAGCCGGCTTGCTGCGCTTCGAGCAGGCCCAGCACGGCATAGGCCGAGGTCTGCACATCGCTCCTCTGGCTCACATCCGCCCACCACCCCCAGCCACCATCCGGGTTCTGCCAGTTCGCCAGCCTCTGCAGCGCGGTGTTGACCTGCGTGCGCAGGTTGGCTTCCAGGGCCGGGTCGCTCAGCCCGGCCGTCTTCAAGGCCTGCGTGCTGAGCACGTTGGGCAGAAAGCGGGAGATGGTCTGTTCGACACATTCATAGGGGAACTCTTCCAGATAGGTCAGCCCGTCGGTCATGCCGGCGGCGAGCGACGGGGCCAGGTCGACGCTCAGGGTGCCTTCGCTGGTGGCCCAGCCCGTTGGCAGGCTGATGGCCTCGATGCGCGTGCCCCCGGAGGTCATCTGGCCCGAGGTGCCCACGGTCTCGCGCACCTCATGCCGATACACCGGCAGGCCCTGGTTCTCCAGCGTGCCCTGCGGCGGCCGGCTGGCGTCCTGGTAGCTCACACCGTCACTGGCGACGCCCTCGGCGCGGAAGATCAGATCCACCCGCGAGGCGTCATCGTTCACGCTGGCCTCCCAGGTCACATAGGACTGCCGCTGGGCCGCCACCTCGATCCGCTGCGAAGCGGAGGCCTCCAGGCTCAGGCCCTGGCTGACCAGTACCACCTCGACGGAGAGGGGTTGGTCGGTGTTGTTGTGCACGGCTGTGCCCAGCGTGACCTGGTCGCCCACGACGAAGAAGCGCGGCGTCTGCGGACGCACCAGGAGAGGCCGAGTGCTGATCAGGTCTTGCGTCGCCTGGCCCACCCGGGTGTCCATGCTGGCGGCTCGAGCGTCCATGCGCCAGGTGGTCAGGTTGTCAGGCAGGGTGACGGTCACTTCCACCTTGCCGTCGCTGCCGGTCTGCAGGTGAGCCTCCCAGAACGGCGTGTCGGGGAAGTTCTGGCGCACCGCCAGCACCCCAAACTCGCCCTCGCCCTTCCCGCCGCCACTGCCCATCCCGGTGCCTTCGGCCAGGAACTCGGCGATCCGGGCGTTGTAGTCCTCCAGGCTGAGGTCGATGGGGATCGAGGTCCACACGGACAGCGTGCGACGTGAGTAGAAGAAGTCCAGGATGGGCGGGGCATTGGCCTCGAGCAGCGAGAGCGTGGCCAGGTCACTGAGCCCCAGCGAGAGCTCGGCATCGACCGGCCGGCCGGCGGCGTCGCTGGCCGTCACGTTGTAGGTGACCCGTTCGCCCGGGCCGGCCTGTGCTCGGTCGGGCGTGATCGTGACCTGCAACTCCTGCTGGCGCGTGTCCACCTGGAGCTCGACCATGCCCAGCTTGAAGTCCGGCCGCGGATTGGTCGAGTCAACACCTTTCATCACCACCACCGAGACGAAGGTGTTGGGGGCCATGGCGGCGGTGATGGGTAGACGGTAGACGGTGCTGTTGCTGGTCAGACGCAGCACCTCGGCCGTGTAGATATGGCCGCGCTCGACGGTGAGCAGTGCATAGCTCTCGCCCTGGAAGGGTGAAGCGATCAGGATCTCGGCCGTGTCGCCCGGCATGTAGGAGGCCCGGTCGGCGATCAGATCGAAACTGCGGTCATTGGTTTGCCGCCAGGGGATGTGGTCCCGGCCGGCCACCCACAAGTACGAGGAGGCCTTGCCGCGGTTGCCCTGGCGATCCAAGGCGGAGACGATGGCGCGGTAAACACCGCCCTTTGGGGGCGTGAAGCTCGCCGAGGCCTTACCGGCGCTGTCGGTGACCACTTTCAGGGTGGTGACCGGAATCTCCTCCACCGTGGTGGTCCACTTCACCCGCCCGGTAGGGTCCTGCTCCTGCACGCTATACCAGCGCCGTTCGACGATCTCCACCTGGACTTGCTGCCCGCCCAGGGGGGCTCCGTCCCAATCCAGCGCGGCCACGTCGATGAACTGCTCTTCGCCTTGCCTGCCGACGTAGGCGCGGGGTTTCACGCCGGGGTAGACCGCGCTCTGGTGGCCGATGACTGCGGTCCTGCCGCTGACCGCGTTCGTGGAGAGGTCGGTGACCGTGGCCTCAAAGACGAACTGCCGGCTGCTCTTGAATTCGCTCAGGTCGGCGCGCAGGGTCACGGCGAATTCCCCGGCGGCATCCGTGCGGCCGCGGCCTTCGGCGATGATCTCGGACCGTCCCGCTCCGAAGTCGGCGTAGAAGTCGAACTCGCTCGCCTCGTCCGAGAAGGAGTATCCGGAAAACTCACCCGGCGGAGCGAACCTGAAGGGGCTGGCACTGAGGGTCCACTCGACCTCGGCGTCGGCCACGCCGCCGCCGGAGTAGTAGTCGGCCGAGACCGTAACCGCGTACTGCCCGCCGGACAGCACGCTCGTCGGCGACGCGCCGACCTGCACTTGGAACTCCGGCTTGCGGTATTCGGCCACGGTGAAGCCTACACCGCCGGCGGACCGCTCTTGGCCGGGCAGTTGGACGCGGATCGAGTAGGAGCCCAGGACCGCGTTCGGGTCGAGGCTGATTTCCCCGTCAAAGCTGCCGAAGGGCGAGAGCGGCAAGTCCTCCTCGTAGATCGTCTCCTTGTAGTTCTCGATGGTGACGTGCACCCGCAGCACAGTGGGCAGGCGATAGGCCAGATCGTCATCGTGGCGCAAGATGCCCTTGAAGTAGACCGGCTGGTCGGGGCGATAGATCGGGCGGTCGGTGTACACGTAGACCTTGGGGCGATCGCCGGGTTCGTAATCGCTGCCCCACAGGCCGTAATCGTACAGGTCCACTCCGCTGCCCCAACCACTGGAAGCGAAGCCGAATACCTGCCCGTCATCCGCCACGACATAGCGTTCGTCTTCCGGCTTGGGCGGTACGGGCACGGCCACTTGGAGCACGCCGTCGGCATCGGTGACACCCTGGGCAACGGAGCGGAAGCTCTCGTTGTAGACCGTCAGCGAGATGTCGGGTAGGGGCCTGCCGCTCCGCAGGTCGGTAACCCAGGCCAAGGCCTCATTGGCCGTGGTCTTGAAGGTCAGGTTGGCGCTGGCCACGACCAGCAGGCGAGTGTCCAGGTAGGGCGAGTAGGGATGGGAGATGTCGGGCGTGTCCAGGCTCAGGAAGTAGAAACCGGGCGGGAGCGGGTTGCCGGCGGCGTCGAGCGGCTTCAGCGCTTCGAGCACCACCTCATTGAGCTCCCCGGTACTGATCAGACGCTGGTCCCAAACCAGATCGGAGGGCGCGGGCAGGTATTCGTACTGGTTCAAATCACCGTCGAGGAACCTCACGAACTGGGAGGGCGTGATGCGGGAGAGCTCCAGCTCGATGCGGGCGATGTTGCGGTACATGACGTAGAACTGCTGGGGGCCGCCCAGGCGCATGACAGCCGGCTGATAAGGCATCTGCAGCCCGGCGGTGGGCGGAGCGGCCGGGGTGCTGAACCGGACGGCATGCTCGCGCGCCGTGGCGTTGCCGTAGATGTCGCGCATGCCGGGCAGTGCCCGCACCTGATAGGAGGTGGAAGGCTGTAGGATGTAGGCCCGGATGCTCCACTCGTACTCGTCGTAATACCACTCGATCGCCTCGGTCGGCTCGGGGGTGATGACGACTCTCTCCTTGACGCTGGCGATGTTCATCGGAGAGGCGAACTGGATCATCAGCTCCGAGCGGTAGCCGCTGCGATCCTCCGGCCCGTCGGGGGGCGAGATGAAGGACACCGCCGGTGCTGGGACGGTGGTGAAAGTCCAGCCCAGCCCCAGATCGAGCGAGCCGCCGGCGGCGCCCCGGGCCGAAGCGCTCAGGTCAAGCGTATAGGTCGTGTCCAGGGCCAGGCGCTGCAGCGGCTTCGCCGTCAGCTTGGTGTTCTGCTCTTCCCAGGTGAGGGCCAAGGCGACCCGGGCGCCGTTCTGGGCGGTCAGGCTGAGCGCGGACTTGACGCTGGCGGCATCCATCGGCTGGAAGAAACGGAAGACGAAGGACTCATCCAGCAGGATGCGGCCGGTGCTGTCCCGCGGGTCGTAGCCGAGACGCCCCAGTTCAAAGGACTGGATGCTGGGCTGGATGGTGGTGAAACTCCAGGAGACGTCGTGGGTCAGCTGCGTTTCCTGGGCGGCATCGGTCAGGCCGGCCGGTATCGTCACCGTGTAGGCGGTCCCACCTTGCAGGTGCTGATCGGGGCGGAAGGCGTAGACCGAGGTGCTCACCCACTCCCCGCGGCCGCTGAGGGCGGGTGCGATCTGGAGTGGATTGAGCAGAGTGTCCCGCTCTTCGGCGATCACCAGCGGCACGACCGGCCGATTGAAGATGGCGGTGATGACGGCGTTGCTCGCCACTTCGAGAGCGCCGTCGGCAGGAAAGGTCTGGCTGACCTGCAGCTCTCCCACCGTATTGAAAAGGAACTCCAGCGGCGCGGCGAGCGGCGCGCCCTGGGCACTCAGGGCGCCCTGGCCCAGGACCAGGCGGTACACGCTGGCCATCTCCAGGGGCTGGCTCGCATGGAAGCGAAGCGTGCGCGCATCCGGCCAGCTCATCTGACCGGGGACGCTGCGCCCGTCCGGCCCGATGAGCTCCCAGGCAGCGCCGGTGCTCTTGGCGTTCATGGCCTGCTTGAAGGTGAGCAGGATTTCCCCTCGCAGCGGCAGCTCCTGGCCCTGGGCCGGTTGGATTTCCAGCACGTCGACCGGGAGCGGCGCGCCGCTGTCGGCGACCGTGAAGCCGCTGTCGGGGATGGTCGGCGTGGGTGTTTGCGGGGGCGCCAGAATCTCCGCGGTGGGCGTGGGTGTGATGCGGGTCGGTTTGCAGGCCCCGATCAGCAGGAAAAATCCCAGCAAGGGCAGGAGGCGGGAGGCGCGTAAGCGGCCCCCCCTGCGCTGCGAGGGCTCCGGCCTCACGCCTGGTCTGAGGTGGGCGGACGGGGGGCAACTGGGGGAACTCACAGGAGTACTCTCCATGGCTGGGGACATCGGGCGGGTCTTCTCCTGATCCACCGCGCTCACCGCGGAGGGGAAGCAGCGGCGCACAGGTGCAGAGTAGCGACACCATATTACAGCGATGTGACGTCTGCAATTCGGTTTCGTAACAGCCGGGCCGAGGCCGGACCCCCGCCAGCATCTCCTGTACGGCCGTGACCCATTTTATGTGACGGGCGTCATCCTGGCAGATGTAGATCGTCCTTTCTTTAGGTTCAGATGTACACTAAAATGAGGCGGAGAGCTGAGGCAGCTTGCATGCGAGAATCAACCGAGATCAAGCTTTGCCAGCGCCTGAAGGCCCACCGCGAGCGCCAGGGGATGTCGCTGCGAGCCCTGGCGGCGAAGTCTGGCCTGTCCATCAACGCCGTCAGCCGCATCGAACGGGGGGACAGTTCCCCCACCGTGGCCTCGCTGGCTCGGATGGCGGAAGCGCTGGGCATACCCATCGGCGCCTTCTTCGAGGCTCCCCCTGCCCCGGCCGCGGCCGTGCTGCGCCGCGATCGGCGGCCGCGCACGGAGGCCGAAGGGGTCCTGCTCGAGAACCTGGCGCCCGGAGCGCCGGACCAGCGCTTCGAGCCGTTCATGCTGACCCTGGAGCCCCGGGCGAGCACGCCGTCCGAACCGATCACACACTCCGGACAGGAGTTCCTGCTCTGCCTGCAGGGGAGCGTCCAGGTCCGGGTCGGTGAGCAGACCCATCCCCTGGCCACCGGCGACAGCTTGACCTTCCAGGCGAGCCAGCCTCACGCCTGTCGCAATGACAGCCAGGGCTTTGCCACCCTCCTCCTGGTGCACGATCGCGACCCCCAGGCGGCTGGCGCGCGCAGCCCTCATCTGGAATCTTGATCGACGAAAGGAGACAACCATGTTCGTCGGAGATCGCATGACCCACCCGGTGATCACCGTCCCGCCGGAAACCCCCCTGCAGGACGCCCTCAATCTGATGCACAAGGAGCACATCCGGCGCCTGCCGGTGGTGGACCACCGCGGCACGCTGGTCGGCATCGTCTCGGAGCGGGATCTGCTGCATGCCTCCCCCTCGGACGCCACCAGCCTGAGCGTGTGGGAACTGAATTACCTGTTGAGCAAGGTGACGGTGGAGAAGATCATGACCAAGCAGGTCATCAGCGTCACCAAGGACACCCCGCTGGAGGAGGCCGCCCGCATCATGGCCGACAGCAAGATCGGCGGACTGCCGGTCACGGCCGACGGCCAGGTCGAGGGGATCATCACCGAGACCGACCTGTTCAAGGTCTTCCTGGAGCTGTTGGGGGCCCGGGATGCCGGCATCCGGGTGGCCGCCATGATTGTCGACCAGCCGGGCGAGTTGGCGAAGCTGACCAAAGCCGTGTATGAAGCCGGCGGCAACATCCTGGCACTGGGGACCTTCCAGGGGGAGAGCACCCAGAAAGCCCAGGTCACCATGAAGGTCTCGGAGGTCAAGCTGGGGGCGCTCAAGAAGGCGGTGGAGTCGGTGGTCGAGCGGCTGGTGGATATCCGCGAAACCAAGGCGGCCTAGGACGAACTCAGCGCGGCTGGTCTGACCGCCGCAGGAAGATCGACCAATACACTGCTGCCACGAACACCGAACCCCCCAGGATATTCCCCAGGGTAACCGGCAGCAGGTTGCGCAGCAGGAAGGCCGGCCAGGTCAGCGGGCTGAGGTCCATCCCGGTCCCCAGGACATAGGCGGGGTCCAAAGCCTTGATCACCAGCCCGATCGGGATGAAGTACATGTTGGCCACGCTGTGCTCGAAGCCGCCGGCCACGAAGGCGGTGATGGGGAAGAGGATGGCGGCGATGCGATCGATGGAGCTGCGGGCGCTGAAGCTCAGCCAGACCGCCAGGCACACCAGGATGTTGCCCACCATCCCCAGCGCGACGGCCTGAACGAACCCCAGCTGCACCTTGGCCACTGCAATCCCCAGGGCGGTCATGCCCAGCGTCCCGGAGGCCATAGTGTGCTGGCGGCTGAGGAAGATCATCGCCGCCGTGCCCAGGGCGCCGACGAAGTTCCCCAGGTAGACGATCCCCCAGTTGCGCAGGAGCTGGGCCGTGCTCACCTTGCGGCTGGCCCAGGCCATCACGATCAGGTTGTTCCCGGTGAACAGCTCCGCCCCGCCCACCACCACCAGGATGAGACCCAGGCAGAAGGCCAGGCCGGTGAACAGCCGGGCGATCCCAAAGGGCCAGGCCTGAGCGGTGCCAGTGGCGACGGTGGTGGCGAAGACCGCCCCCAGCGCAATGAAGGCCCCCGCCAGCACCGCCAGGGCGAAGGTGGCCAGCGGGGGAGCCGACACTTTGCGAACGCCCACCGCCTCCGCCTGGCGGGCCATCTCCGGCGGCAGCAGCGCGTCGATGCGAACCTCGCTCGCCATGGGACATCTCCCTTCCTCTTTGCCCGGACCAACCCCGCGCGCGGCCAGCCTGACAACCGATCCGAGCGCATCCACCCATTATGGCGCGAGAATGCTTGTGCAACCTGTCACTTGGCCAGCGGCGCGGGTGCCGAATGGTTCACCCATCCGGTGTCGGGCACTCTGGAGTCTCGAGCCCGCGAGGCGGCGCAACGGGAGATGGAGATGGAGACTGACTTCGATCGGGAGATCTGCCGGAGGGGAACCAACAGCGTGAAGTGGGAGTTCAGGCAATCCGAGGGTGATCTGTTGGAGTGGGAACCTACCGAGCGGTGCTTTGGGCAGAACCGCATCCTGCCCATGTGGGTGGCCGATATGGACTTCGCCAGCCCCGCACCAGTCGTGGAGGCCCTGGTCGAACGCGCCAGGCATGGCATCTATGGTTACAGCGCGCCCAGCTACTCGTTCTTCGAAGCAATTGTCAACTGGATGAGGAGGCGCCATGGTTGGGAGGTCGCTCCGGATTGGATCTGCCTGACACCGGGCGTTGTACCCGCGCTCAACATGCTGGTTCGGACGTTTGTCGCTCCCGGGGAGAAGGTCCTCATCCAGCCGCCGGTCTACTATCCCTTCTACGGCGCAATTGAAAACAATCAGGCCGGACTCGTGGCCAACCCGCTACTCTATGAAGACGGTCGCTACCGCATGGACTTCGAACAACTGGAGCGATCGGCAGCCGACCTTGAGCTGAGCATGGCCATTCTGTGCAGCCCGCACAACCCCGTGGGGCGGGTCTGGTCCCGGGAAGAGCTACTGCGTTACGGCGAGATCTGCCTGAAGAACGACCTGCTGGTGGTATCCGACGAAATCCACGCCGACCTAGTCTATGAGGGACATGTCTTCATCCCGTTCGCCTCTGCCAGCCCGGAGTTCGCCCAGCAGGCGGTCATCTGCACCTCCCCCAGCAAGACTTTCAACCTGGCAGGATTGCAGACTTCCGCCGTCATCATCCCCAATCCCGAGCTCCGCTCCCGGTTCAGGGCTACGCTTCAGGCCAATGGCTTGTTCGGGATCAGCGCCTTCGGCCTGGTGGCCCTCGAGGCGGCCTATAACAACGGCGAGGCCTGGTTGATGCAGGTTCTTGCCTATCTGGAAGACAATCTCCGCTACCTTGAAGACTTCATGGGTCGGCAAATCCCACAGATTAGGGTCGTCCGGCCCGAAGGCACCTATCTGGTCTGGTTGGATTGTCGCGGTCTGGGGTTGGACCGGCAGGCGCTGAAGCGCTTGATGCTGGAGAAGGCCAAGGTCTATCTCGACGATGGCTACATCTTCGGCCCGCAGGGCGAGGGGTTTGAGCGCCTCAACATCGCCTGTCCGCGATCGATCCTGGCAGAGGCGCTGGAGCGCATCCGGCGGGCTGTAGAACAGTTGTGACCGTCGCAACTGTGTTAGCAGATGCGGGGCAGCAGTTCGCCGGAGAGAGCGTCCATCACCCGCAAGCCGCCGATGCCGGTGCGCAGCAGCACCCGGCCGGCGGGCTCGGGGAGCACTTCCCCGATAAGGCAGGTCTCGGCCCCGTAGGGGGCCGAGCGCATGGCCCGCAAGGCGGCCGGGGCGTCGGCTCCACGCACCAACGCCACCAGCTTGCCTTCGTTGGCCACGTGGAGCGGATCGAAGCCCAGCATCTCGCAGGCCGCCTGGACCGCCGGCCGGACCGGAATGGCGCATTCGTCCAGCTGCAGGCACAGCCCGCTCTGCCCGGCGATCTCGTTCAGCGTGGTGGCCAGGCCGCCCCGGGTGGGATCGCGCAGTACATGCACTTGGGCGCCGCTAGCAAACAGGGCCTCCACCAGGGCATTTAGCGGGGCCAGATCGGAGCAGATGTCGGCCTCGAACTCCAGCTCGCCGCGGGCCGCCAGCACAGCAATCCCGTGCTCGCCGAGCGGTCCGGAGAGCAGCACCGCGTCGCCCGGTTGGGCCAGTGCGCCGCCGACCTCCCGCCCGGTCGGGATCCAGCCCACGCCGCTGGTGGCGATGAACAGCCCGTCGGCCTTGCCCTTCTCTGCCACCTTGGTGTCGCCGGCGACGATGGCCACCCCGGCCTCGTCGGCGGCCTGCTTCATGGAAGCCACCACTCGCTCCAGGGTCTCCAGCGGCAGTCCTTCTTCCAGGATGAACCCGGCCGTCAGCCAGCGCGGCTGCGCTCCCACCATGGCCAGGTCGTTGACCGTGCCGCAAACCGCCAGCCGGCCGATGTCTCCGCCCGGGAAGAACAGCGGCGAAACGATGTGCGAATCGGTGGTCAGGGCGAAGCGCCCGGAGCCAGGGGAGGTCAGCACGGCGGCATCGTCGCCGCGCAGCAGGTCCGGGTTGGCCAGAGGCGGGTAGAAGTACTGCT
>Ga0209323_10003157_pt1 | contig 11004 bp, 11 predicted proteins | sample Rifsed19ft2_FD_184014 | JGI IMG/M metagenome (GOLD analysis project Ga0209323, IMG submission 184014) | Soil microbial communities from Rifle, Colorado, USA - sediment 19ft 2 (version 2) | ecosystem: Environmental > Terrestrial > Deep subsurface > Rock core/Sediment | place: Rifle, Colorado...
AGACGAGAGCAAGTTCATGATAGGGCTGTTCGATACGACTGAGGGGCATAAGTTTGGTGTCTGGAACGGGATGATCGACGACAAGAATCCCGAGAATGAAGGACTTCCCAAGAAAGCCTGGGGGCTTCTAGGTTGGCCTTACTCAGCGATGCAGATACTTCGGGAGACCTACCTAACTGAACATACTGAGGCATTCAATCTAGCTTTAGAGTTAACCCCGCATGAGACTTTCCAGATGGATTACTACTACGACGTAGCGGACTTCGAAAGTTACCGTGAGCTGGTATCCAAACACTTCAAAGCATCATTTTGAACTGAGGACGGGGCATTGGAGGATGGAGATGTTTGAACCTTATATCATTCAGCATGGATTCAAGAATCTAGACTTCTTCATCGCGACACCACTCGCGCGAGATTGGTACGATCCTCCCAAAGGTTATGCGCTCCTAGAATACCAATGGGTGATAGAGAACATTCCCCTCAAGGGGAAAGTGGTTGTAGACGGGGGTTGCCATCACGGGCATTATTCCTTGGTGTTAGCGAAGGAACATCCCAGGAGACTGGTCATGGTGGATCCTCATATCCAGAACCTGGACGTGGCCGAGGTCAATCTATTCTTGAACTGTCTTCACAAAGGAATGAGTCTCAGATGTGCAGCACTCTGGAATCAGACCGGGAAAATCAACTACGACGGGCAGTCCAATGGATCGATTTCATTCGGGCAGGGGATAGAGATTGATTCCATTCGACTGGCAGATCTTAACCCTAAAGTGGTGAAGCTGGACATCGAAGGGGCGGAATACATGGTCGTTCCTGATGGATTAGCAACCTGCAATGTGGACTCATGGATTATCGAGGCGCATTCAGGGAACCAGACTAATCCAAATGCGCAGGATAACCTAGCGAGGTTGTTGAAGGATGACGGCTACAAACTGGATTGGGTGAACCGAGAGAAGATGGTGGTTGAGCCATATCAATTGGGGACGATTTGGCCGGATCACAGTACGTTATTTGGGAGGCGATGATGGAAGATGCTGGGGTTATTCGGAGTCCATTGGATTTTCGTCCTCTGTTTGTTATTGATGATCCAACACGAAGACTGTCTCACTGTTTCTATTGCGGCACACCAGAAGAATATCTAGACGAGTTTCTGCATAAGGAGCATTATTACCCGAAATATCTTGGTGGTACAGATCACATTACTAATTTGATTCCGGCTTGTTCTGACTGCAATTATCGAAAAGGGCGTAAGCATCCCGCAGAGTTTGCCGAGGATCTCTACATGGACTTTTCTATGGCCCTAGATCGAATGAGGTGGCTTGTTGGAGCAGATATAGTCAATCAAATAGAACATCTCGTACGAGATGCCTGGCCCAACTTTGCGGAGAATCCACTTGATGAGAGTTAGTTCCATCGTCTCAGCCTACTATGCTGAACCCTACATCGAGGGACGTATTCTGAATCTCCAACAGCAGACCCTTCGCCCTCAGATCGTTATAGTGGCTCAAGAGAAGTCCGTAGAGGCAAAGATAGCCGAAGGAATGCTGAACGGCGAGGATGTACTGATCGACACTCCTGACATCCCTAGTATCTACGGAGCTTGGAACCTGGGCATCGAAGCTGCAAGAGGAGAATACATCACGAATGCGAATAGCGATGATCGATTAGCAAGTTATGCGATTGAGTTCTTAGCCTCCGCATTGGACCGGAATCCCAACCATGCAGTAGCCTATGCCGACGTGGACATTGTAGAGGACCTCACAGGAGGCTTTGACTTCGCTTGGAGAACAGGATACTTCCAATGGGCCGAGGGAGGATTCGATGAACTGATGAAGTTCTGTTTTCTAGGACCTCAGCCGATGTGGAGAAAATCCTTACATGATAAGTACGGTCCCTTCGATGCCTCATTCCAGAGTGCAGGAGATTACGAATTCTGGCTCCGACTTGCAGCGCACAATGAGACCTTCTATCACCTCAGAGAAGCGTTAGGGATTTACCTCCGCAGACCCGATCAAGCAGAGGCGAGATTCAACAGCGATGGAACGGCATGGAAAGAGATTGAGTTAGTCCGCCAAAGATACTCCTAGCAACACTTCTTGCATTCCCATGATTACCGTGCTACATTGATAACATGCAGGAAAGCCCCAAGGCTGCAAAAGCCTTTGATGATTATTACGCGCTAGGTCCCACACGCTCTATTCGTGTGCTTCACAAGACATACACAGAAGCCGCAACGAAATCCCCAACAACACAACTTCGCACCCTGGCTCAATGGTCTACCGAACATGGTTGGCAGCAGCGCGTCAAGGACCGAGACGCTGAGGTTGCCAAGGCGTATTTGGATAGGCTGAAGGAAACCGCTACCGAATCAGGGTATGCACTCTACTGGAAGCGCATTGCTGACCTCAACCAATTGGCCGAGCGGCTATTCTTACTGCTGACCATCCCAGGGGCATTATCGGCTAAGGCACTCAATCAGTACCGAGGATTGTTGGGTGACATTGCGGCAGAGATGGGCGAACGGGCACAGCACGTTGAAACAAGTACACAGGGAGAAATAATTGTCCGCGTCCAATACGAAAACACCCCTAGAGTTGACCGTCACCCTCAAGAGGCCCCACGACCGTCAGCTCCAGTTCATTGAATCACCCGCCAAGAGAAAGATTATCCGTGCGGGCCGTAGAGGTGGGAAGACCACCGGCGCGGCCATCCTTGCACTCCAGGGCTTCCTACAGGGAAGGCGTATCCTCTATGGCGCACCCACTCAGGAGCAGGTGGATAGGTTCTGGCATGAGTGCAAGATTGCTCTTCAAGAGACGATAGATCATGGGGTGTACTACAAGAACGAGACTAAGCACATCATCGAATTAGCAGGAACAGAGCAGAGGATCAGAGGAAAGACTGCCTGGAATGCAGATACCTTACGGGGTGACTATGCCGACCTCTTGATCTTGGATGAGTTCCAGTTGATGTCAGATGACACCTGGAACGAGGTTGGCGCTCCGATGCTTTTGGATAACGACGGGGATGCAGTGTTCATCTTCACCCAGAAGAGAGGCAAGCACCATTCCAAGGAACTGTTCAAGCGAGCCTCCGAAGATACCACGGGAAGGTGGGCGACGTTCATCTTCTCCTCTCTAGAGAATCCTCACTTATCCCGCGTGGCACTCTCAGAGATCGCCACGGATATGACGGAACTGGCATACAAGGCTGAAATCTTGGCCGAGGAAGTAGACGATGATCCTAGGGCTTTGTGGAATCGCGAGATCATAGATCGAGTGAATAAAATACCTGAACTTATCAGGATAGTAGTGGGCGTGGATCCCCAAGCAACTACAGGACAGACTGGTATTGTGGTTGCTGGAAAAGCGAAGATTGGGGAGGAGTATCATGCCTATGTCTTAGAAGACGCTACCCCTCCAGCAGGAGTCAAACCCGCTATATGGGGAAGTGCCGCAGTGGCGGCTTATCACAAGAACCAAGCCGACAGATTGATAGGTGAAGTGAATCACGGCGGAGATATGGTGGAGAACGTCATCCGCAGCGTTTCGGATGGTTCTGGTGTAGCGTATACTTCCGTTAGGGCTTCGCGAGGAAAGATGATCCGGGCGGAACCTATTGCAGCCCTGTACGAAAAAGGCCGCGTTCATCACGTCGGGGAACATTCTGAATTGGAAGACGAGATGTGCAACTGGGTTCCTGGGATTTCGGACTGGTCTCCAAATAGAGTAGATGCCTTAGTGTGGGCGTTGACTGATTTGATGATCGGCGGGGAGCCGCACTTCGCATGGGCGTAATCAACCTCGGGAAGATCAACGGGCAAGACTTCAAGGCCATCGTTTCTATTCCAGGTTGGCAAGCGGATAAGATATGGGAGCGGGATGAGACCTCCCTATCTGAACTAGCTAAAATCTACACCGCCTCTGTGTGGGCGTATGCCTGCATCACCTTAAGAGCGGATGCCCTAGCGGGGCTTGAGTGGGAAATCACTCCTTGGGATGATGAGGAAAGTCCTCTCAGCGACGACCATCCTCTAGTAACCCTCTTACATGAAGTCAACCCAGAGATGAACTGGAACGATCTAGCAAGATCGCTAGAGAACGATATGGATATCTATGGGGTGGCTTACTGGGAAAAGGTCAGAGGTGGACGTTCAGGTCAGCCCAAAGGCTTGATGCGCCTCAATCCCACCACGATGCAGCTCAAGGCAAATAGCACAGGCATTCAAGGATTCATCCAACGAGTACCGGGCGCACAGCAGTATGAGAGGTTATTCCAACGGAAGGATGTAGTCTACTTCCGAGAATATCATCCCTCGAACGACTTAGGGGGATTATCTAAACTATCGGTTGCGATGGCCGCCGCAAGTGCTGGGATTAATACCGCCGAGTACACTGCGGCGTTCTTCAAGAACTACGCCGTCCCTCCGTTAGTCTTTTCAACCGATCAGAACCTTGACGAGTCTACGCTAGATAAGCTGGTAGATTGGTGGAGGCGAAGATTCAGTGGAAAGAGCCAACAGCACAAGGCAGGCTTCACAACCCACGGAATGAAGCCGAACATCATCGGGTATCCCACGAAGGACTTAGCTTTGGGAGAACTGCTGAACGAAGTCCGTAGGGATATCTGTGCGGTCTTCCGAGTCCCTCCGGCCCTCGCGGGCGCGTGGGAGGCGGCGAACTACGCCACTGCCAAAGAGCAGATGCGCTTCCTTCAGACGGGGACGATGAAACCCCGATGCGAATATCTTTCAGGGGTGCTAGAAGGAGAACTATTCCGTGAATTCGAGCTGGGTCTTAGAATGCGCTGGAGATTCGATAAGCTGGATGTGATGGCAGAGGACAAGAAGTCGGAGGCGGAGAGACACGGTATCCTAGTGAGGGAGGGGATCGAAGATCCTGTATCGGCTGCCGAAGAATTGGAAGTAGAACCTGCTAAGGAGCCGAAACAGAGAGAGTTTCCGGTCTTTGCACAGCAACCGCGAACGAACGGACGAGGGGAATTTCAAGAAGAGATGCGGCAGTTTGAGCGGTTCGCGGTCAATCGTGTGAAGAGAGGACAGCCTTTCAGGGTCTTCAATACCAGCCATGTTCCGAAGACTCTCAAGAAATCCATCGAAGGACAGCTAGAACAGGCGAAGTCCGCAATGGAAGTGAAAGAAATCTTCCATGCGACAGGTGCCTGGGGGGATTATCCCGGAATAGAAGTTCCGCATTATGGCAATGGTAAAGTAATAGAGGATGGAGACATGGACAAAGAGACACGCGACGAGATCAAGGGACTGCGGGAGGATCTGCGCGCTGTTGTTTCCCAACGGAATGATGACTTCTTGAAGGCCATTCTAGCTCTTGTGGCCGGTCGTCAAGAAAAGGGTGGCTTGGATGGGTTGACAATCCACACCGATCAAGTGGACTACAAGCCTGAAGTCAAGCTGGTGCAGCCTCCCGTTGTGGTGAATGTCCCTGAGCAACCAGCTCCTATAGTGAACGTGGAGGTGAAAGCAGCGCCTCCAACAATTCAGGTGAGTGTTCCTAAACAGGCTGCTCCAGTAGTGAACGTGGATGCACGCCCTCCAAAGCTCACGGGACACAGAGAGCAATCTAAAGTCCGTAGAGACAAGAAGGGTCAACTCTTGGGACATGATAGTGAGGTAACCTATGACTATGACAAATGAGGAGGAGTTGGATCGAAAGTATGGGAAGGGATTGAACGCTGAAGGAAAGCCGCGAGAGAAACAGACATTGGAAATCCAAAACAGTACAGTAAGTGTAGTGTCACAAATCAAGCAAAAGGAGAACGAAGATGGCAAAGATAGTGCATGACGATGTGTTGGACGGTGCCTTTCTGGTTTTGGATAATGCTAACCAGATGACAGCCTGTGGGACTCAACCGACGACGCGCGCTCAGGCTGTGAGTACCTATTCGCTTGCGTCCACTGCCATGACACCGGCGACGGACTACACGATCTCGAACGGTGACACCAATGGGCGCAAGGTACGGATGGCAACCAAAACGGGGGTCTCTGTGGGGACTTCTGGGACCGCAACGCATGTAGCCCTCTGTGATGCGACGCGATTGCTCTACGTCACCACCTGCACATCACAAGCTTTGACCTCCGGGAATACGGTTGACTTCCCGGTATGGGACGTGGAAATCGCTGACCCTACGTAGTTCAGTGGATTGATACAACGTGGCTCATCCCGCCAAGGAGGCACGTGATCGGGCGCAATTAGCGTGGCCTGGAGCTACGGTTGTTGAACGACGCCGCAACTCCATAAAGCATCAACACCCCCTCAATCCAAACAAATTCATGTTGGATCTCGGAATCGGCCCGATGCACTTTGGGCCTTCCGAAGATCAGGAAATCAATACCGCTTGGCAACCTGGGATAGCTCCGTGGGACTTCCAGATGACCCAGGCGGGCTTCAATGCCTTAGCCCTCTCCAACTTCTCCTCTGGACAGATCGTCAAGTATGTCCATCCGGGGAGCGGAGAGAATATCGCTTTTCAGCCCCAGCAACTTCAGTATACCAATGACCTAAATCAGATTCAGGCGATTGCCAATCCGCAATCGGTGAATGCGGTCGTCCAGGATGATGTCCTGTTCTGGCAGGGGGCTTTTGGGCCGGGCTTTGATATCCGCTGGCAGGCACAGACCGCCCGTTTGGATAAGCGCCTGGTCGTGGATCAGGCCTCCAGATGGCCGACCCCCACCGCGCAGATTATCGCAGGTGGGAATCCAATCGCCCGACTGCAGTTCATCTTCCAGGTATCAACCGGCATCGACATCTTCGTGAACGGCGTATTGTGGACCCGCCAGCCCAACAGCATAAGAGATACGCAGACCTATGTGGAGTTCCGGCTGCAGGGGACGGGCGAGGTCCTGTGGAGCTTCAACCTGCCACGATCCAACGCTGCGCCGGTCGAGGATCAGGACCCGGATGAGTTACTAGGGACATTCAGGCTGCGCAGGACCGGTCCCAACCTGTTCGTGGAACACCGCATCCCTATCGCATGGCTCCAGGCCGCGGACTATCCCATCGAAATCGATACGACGATTGATGAGCAAGTAGGGGCAAGTGACGGAGACGCGTTCCAGGCGACAAGCGATGCGGTTACAGTGAATTCTGCAACCCCTAATGTTGATTCTGCTACTGAACATGCTGGTCATCGTTTTACTACAGTAGCTATTCCAAAACCAGCGACAATCAATGTCGCAAGCTTTGGCGTCACTATTTTAGCGGACTTTGTGGACGAGCCAATACATCGCCTGCGTGGACAGCTAAGTGCAACTCCTGCAGCTTTCACGACAACAAGCAATGACATTGATGCTAGAACACGAACAAGTGCCACGGTTCAATGGAACTCAACAGATTTGGGGGCGGGCACTGACGAGTTTTGGGAGTGGGGAGCTAGTGTTGCTGGCGTAGGTAATGGCGCAAATATCAACGCGATCATTCAAGAGATTGTTGATCTGGCTGGATGGGCAAGCAACAATAATCTTGTCTTGATCTATGAACAGCATACGGGTGATGGCCAAAGAGACCTCCAAATATATCACTATGACGGCAGCACCACATTCGCCCCCAAGCTCCACATCGAATACACCGCGGGCGTTGCTCTAGTTATTGCTGATGGCACTCATGCTCACAATGCCGAGAATGTAGTCCTTACACAACATCATGTTCTCACAATTCAGGATGCCTCTCATTCCCACTCTGCTGAAAACATCTCTCTAACCCAGCATCACATCTTAGTCATTCAAGATGCTATTCACACACATTCTGCTGAGTCGCCCACTTTAGTTGTTCATTACATCCTGGTTATACAGGATGCCTCGCATTCGCATTCGGCTGAATCCTTAGTCCTCATCCAGCACCATGTACTTGCAATCCAAGACGCATCACATGCACATACTGCTGACAACATCACGCTTGTCCAGCATCATGTTTTGATTATTCAAGACGCCGCACATGCACATACCGCAGAGAATCTAACTCTCGTCCATCATCACATCCTCGTCATTCAGGATGCAGTTCATAGTCACACCGCAGACAATCTTGATCTAGTCCAGCATCTGACGCTATCGATTCAGGATGCCAGTCATTCCCATACAGCCGAATCCCCAACACTGATTCAGCACCATGTACTGATCGTTCAAGACGCTACTCACGCGCACTCGGCTGAATCTCCCACCCTTATCCAGCATCACATTCTCGTCATCCAGGATGCTTCTCATGCGCATTCAGCGGAGACGCCCACGCTTGTTTATCACTACATTCTCACAATCCAGGATGCTCTGCATTCCCACACAGCCGAGAACCTGGATCTGGTGCAGCATCACGTCCTGACTATTCAGGACGCATTACATTCGCACACCGCCGAAAACATCGCACTCATTCAGAATCACGTATTGGCAATCCAAGATGCACTGCATGGACACACCGCTGATAACATCATCCTGGGTGTTGCTGGTGTCCTGGCTATTCAAGATGCTCTGCACTCCCATAGCGCAGACAACATCGCTCTTATCCAGCACCACGTTCTGGCAGTTCAGGACGCGCTACATTCACATTCCGCCGATAGCTTAGTCCTCATTCAGCATCATCTCTTGGCAATTGCAGACGCGCTACACGCCCATACTGCGGATAGCTTAGTTCTCGTCCAGCACCATCTATTAGCGATTGCTGATGCACTTCATGCTCATTCGGCAGAGAACCTCACTCTAACCCAACAGCATGTTCTGGCTATCGCAGACGCCCTCCATGTCCATTTAGCGGATAACATCACTCTGAGCGGGCCTGCGGTCCTGGTCATCCAAGATGCCCTGCACGCGCATCTGGCAAATAACATCGTTCTGGGTGGAGTGGAAGTCCCTGGCGGAATCCTGATTTCAGACCTGATCCGTCGCAGAAAAGAGGAGTTCATATTCACCCCGGATGAGGAAGAGGTCTTCATGGTGGCAATAGAATGACCGATAGGGAGTTCTGGCTGATAGTACGCAGAGCCTTATTGATGCTTGTGCGGGCCATCGAAAAACGATATACAATAGCAGACGAGTAGCCGCCCCTTCGGGGTCCGCATCCCAGGCCGCCGCAATTGCGCCCGCCTTCTTCGAGAGGTGGGCGTTTCGTTTGTGGCAGAACTACCGGATAGGATGGATTGGGAAGGTGAAGTCGTCGGGCGACTTGCTAGACTCCTACAGGTACAAAAGGCGCAAATTCTAGAACTTCTAGGAGATCCGCCGGACATTAACAACATACCTGAATCGGTCTGGCGAGAGCACGGCGACCAGTTGTTTCGTGAGAAAGATAGCTTTGCGATCTATATTGCCGCTGCCGAACACATCCTCGCTTCGCAGCCTATTGGAGTTGATTGGGGACTTGTGAATGAACATGCAGCAAGATGGGCCAGAGAACATGCTAGAGACTTGGCGCTAGATATCGGTTCAACAAATCGTCAGAATGTCGCGGAGGCGCTTGCGGGATTCTTTGAGCAACAACAGACCATCGGAGATTTGCGTAATCGGTTAGCCTCTCTGTTTGGTCCAGTTAGAGCAGAGCTTATCGCTTCAACAGAAGTAACAAGGGCGGCGGTAGAAGGTGAACTGGACTTGGTTCGTGAACTTGGTAAAGAGGGTGTAGAGCTGACAGCTTTCTGGGTCACAGAAAGAGATGAAAAGGTGTGTCCGATCTGTGAACCATTGGACAGACAACCGGAATCCCCCGAAGGAGGCTTTGTTCCTGAAGGCGAATCTGGACCTGGAATCCCACATCCTCCCGCGCATCCGAGATGTCGATGCTGGCTGAATCATATCTATGTTGGACAGCGTGAGGCTATCGGTGCCTGACGGGATACGAATTGAGGGTTTGCCAGAGCTTCAGAAGATCATGAAAGAGATCGGTTCTTTGCGTCCGGTCATCAAGGGATTGGGGAAAGCGGCAGTGCATGTGAAAGGCAAGATAGCCGATCCTCCTCCAGTGAGTCGAAGACCAATGGCACAGTTCTGGACCGATAAGCAACGGAGGGGCTTCTTCTATCATTTGAACGTAGGAAACATCGAAGTTCCTTATATTCGAAGAATGAGTAAAAGATCCGAGGATCTCGGCCATAGTTGGACAGTCAAATCAGGTAAGGGCGGGCTGGAGTGGAAGGTAGGAAACGATACTAGCTATGGTCCTCTAGTGCAGGACAGAGATAGGCAGGCACGCTACCATAGGGATACGGGCTGGATCACAACCCAGAAAGTCGCAGAAGATGAGGCCGATACCGCCAGTGAGATTGTCAAGAAGCAAGTAGACGCGGCCTTGGAGGGACGGAATGCCTGAGCCTGGAGCAAATGAATCACAAGACGAGTTCATGCACCGATGTATGCCTATGATGATGGACGAAGGGAATGAACAGGATCAGGCAGTTGCTATCTGTATGTCGAAATGGAGGGAAGGAAACAAGATGATGGACTTCAATGGCATAGAGAAGGATTGGCTCGTCTCTTATGGAAGCGCAATCAAGGCATTAGATAACGGCCATGTAGAAGGTTATCTAGTGCGCTTCACCGATCCCGAGTCCCCCGATCTTGATGGTGATTTTTTCACTAAGGATACTGACTTCGATGCGAAGACTGGGGATGAAGTCACTATCTACTATCACCACGGGATTGATCCTGCATTGAAGACTAGAAAGCTTGGATCTGGCAATCTCCGATTTGATGATGCTGGCGTGTGGTTTGAGGGCCAGATGAAGTTGCGGGATCGGTATGAAAACTACGTCCTACAATTGGCTAAGGCCGGGAAATTGGGATGGTCCTCCAGTACTGCTCCCAATCTTGTCTCACGCGAACCTATGAAGGGCGTGAACTGGATCAAGGAATGGCCGCTTGGACTTGATGCAACAATGACACCAATCCCCGCTGAACCACGCAACGGTGTGGCAGCTAAAGCGCTGTTCGATGCTGCTGGACTCCAGATGCCAGAGGCGTTCAATGAGGCAGATGAGGCGAACGCG